>Ga0302271_10001895_pt1 | contig 19490 bp, 16 predicted proteins | sample III_Bog_N1_1_FD_198767 | JGI IMG/M metagenome (GOLD analysis project Ga0302271, IMG submission 198767) | Peat permafrost microbial communities from Stordalen Mire near Abisko, Sweden - III_Bog_N1_1 | ecosystem: Environmental > Terrestrial > Soil > Wetlands > Peat | place: Sweden: Abisko...
CTAAAGATAATAAATTTATGATTTATAATGCTGACTTTTCATTAAACCGGGAAGTGACACTAAATATACCAAACCTTATTTCCACATCTTACATGAGAATAAATGGAGGGGATGGAGATGTTTATTATGCTACCAATCATTTATTTAATTCGGACAATCTCTTAGAATTTGTCGTCCGTATAAAAGACCCAATCTCTGGGAAAAGTGGATTTGCTGTAGTCAACGAAAATAATGTAATCCTTCTTTCAATATATTGCGAGAATGCTACAGATAATCCTGATAAGTGCATATTTTATTCCACAAAAACAAGGTTTTATTTAGCAGCAAGTTTGGGTTCCACTACCAAACTTTATTCCTTGCCCGGAACAGAAAGGTTTGATGGCAGTGCAGAAACAACTTCACCTACCAGCGTAAAAGAAATTGCATCTTCGGTAACTGAAAGTCCATTTCCCAATCCTGCCAGGACAACGGTAAAGCTTACTTACACCTTGCCGGAAGGAACAAAGGGTACCATCCAGGTGTATGATGTAAATGGCAAGATATTGAATTCATTGGTTGTGAATGGTGCCTTTCCGTACCTAGACCTGGATATTACAAATTACACTGCAGGAACGTATTTATATACTGTTCAGGAAGGAAATTCTGTAATCAGCTCAGGAAAATTCTTAGTTGCAAAATAATCAGTAGATAATTTTAAAATTCTGCAAATTCTGATTCAGACAAGTATAAAGAATGCCTGAGCAAATGGGATATAATACGCAAAAGTGACAGAACGAAAATCAACCAAAAAAACATGACAGAAAAAGAACCTGATAAAAGTACCAGACTTGGCTCGATGATTCTTGATCATTTCATTATGACCGCGATTGCCGGAATATTCTTTATTCCGAAAATCATCGAAAGCTTTTCAACCATAATGACGCATGAGCAACCTAAATCGGATGTTTTTGGGAGTATGAGCTATTTCTTTTTAATCGGGTTTGCCCTCTATTTCTGCAAAGACTCTATCAACGGAAGAAGCATTGCAAAACGAATCCTTAAGTTTCAACTCGTCGACAATACAACCGGGCAAGTTGCTTCTCCATTGAAATGCCTGGTAAGGAATGTATTTTGTATTATCTGGCCAATAGAGGTCATCGTTGCATACAACAATCCGGGCAGACGAATAGGAGACATTGTTGCCGGGACAAGGCTGGTGATGTATAATCCGGCATTGGAACAACCAACCCTAAACAAAGGAAAAGTTGCCGTATCATTATTACTGGCTTATGGATGTCTGTCGATACTGATGTTTACATTCAGTTCCATGCAACCGGATTTAGGAATATGGGATACTAAATTTTTAGAAAGCTCCTACAATGCCAGGCTCAGCAAATCTACCGGGGAGCTATTCAATGACAGCCTGGGACAAATTCTGACAGCGGATATACAGGTATACGACCAGATCGAGAGAGAAAACCTGAAATATGTTTCTGCCATCTTCATTCTGAAAAGGGATGAATTAACCGTTAACCGTAATTTCGAAAAGCTGAACACTGAAGTGAAAAGAATCCTTTTGACCCGCTTTCCTGAGAAAACATTTGTTGGGGACTTGAAATATGTCTACAAGAGAGGTACTAATTTGACTTCAACGACAACTTATATTGACTGGAGAATAAAGTACAAAGGGAAGGATGTCCGAAAACACACCAGTATAAATAAAATGCGGCTATTGGGGTTGTAGAATATTGCACAACAACAACAACAACAACAACAATATATCTTATACCTTATAATAGGCGGATAAGAGTTGACATAGTGCACAAATAAAGATGCAGAAATCAGAGATTCAGGAAAACTACAAAACATGACAGAACTAGAGCAATACATTAAATCTTTCTTTGGAGTTGTTGCAATTGACGACTTGAAAACAATTGTTTCATTATTCAAACTGACAACAATTAAAAAAGGAGAATTCCTGTTGAAATCAGGAAAACGTTGTGGCAAATTAAGTTTTGTACAATCGGGACTTTTGAGAATGTTTGTAACCATAGACGATAAAGAAGTAACGCAATGCATTTCAACAAAAGGACACTTTTCGACAGACTTATCAAGTTTCATATTTGATACACCATCACATTCGACAATTCAAGCATTAATAGAAACCAAACTTTACACAATAACAAAGGAAGACTATAAAAAAATTGGTGATTTAGTTCCAAAATGGAATGAACTTGAGAAGTTTTTTATAGTGCGTTGTTTTACGATTTTGGAAAACAGAATTGTCAGGCATCTGTCCATGTCTGCAGAAGAAAGATATAATTTTTTCTTTGAAAACAACAGAGAACTTCTTAATCAGGTGCCCTTGCAAGTTATTGCTTCCATGCTTGGAATGAGACCTGAAACAATTAGTCGGATTAGAAAAAAACAACTTCTATGAATTCTTGATTTTTGTCAAGAGCAAAACATTTATTCTGTCCGACCTTTGTAGAAAAATACAATGAAGTATTACTACTAAAATGATGGGATTATGACAGAAAATTTAATTGACAAATTGGAAGAACAAAGGAAGCAAACACTGGAAAAAGCACAATCGTATCTGGAACTTTTACAAGCGCAGGATTGGGATAAATGGATTAACCTATGGGCAGACGATGCTGTTCTTGAATTTCCATTTGCACCAAAGAACCGACCATCCACATATCGTGGGAAACAGGATATACTTGCATACATGTCCTCGACCACGAGAAGCATAGTCGTAGATTCTGTTGCCGAATTAAAGATTTCACCAATGCTTGACCCCAACAAACTGGTTATAGAACTGACTATTCAAGGTCATCTAATTAGTAACGGATCAACCTATAATCAAATATATGTGACATTTTTTGAATTTGAATCCGGAAAAATCAAACACTATAGAGAATATTGGAATCCACTGGTGTCCATCGAAGCGTACGGAAGCTATGAAGCATGGATGAAATTTAATCATGAGTTATAAACTCGATCATTGATCAATTAGTTTGTTCTTAATTTTAAAACAGCTAAAGTCAGTGGTCGTTTTTTAATATTCCTTGTTTGATACCATCATACAAAAAAAGAACAACTGACCACACATACGTTTCGTGTGGTCTTTGCTATCCGGCATAAAACTATTTGATTGTATTGCTTGGAAATTATTAGGGAGATAAAGGTATATTGGATCATGTGACGGTAATTCAAGGAATACAACACCATATAATTTCATTCAACAGATCTTATTGAAATAATAATAAACACGTGCAGCACAAATGGTAAAAAATACATCTAATACAAAAGTACCTGATTCCCTAAGCCCATGAAATGACATTTAGCGGGAGAATCTGGCTGAGGAAAAGGCATATCAGATAATATGACTTTAATTTAGGAATGCCTGATAATGCAATCGTACAGCAACGAGAAGAGCAACCAATTCTGTTAATTTTCAATCAATATACCATGAAAAAAATAGTTTTTATTTGTCTTCTGTCATTGATTTTCACGTCTTGCTCTAAAACGGGTGTCCTTGTAAAACCAGATTGTTCGAACAGGCCTATTTCTGTAGCACCGGCACCATGCAATGGTTCAATATGCCAGAATGATACCTGCAAAACGTACTATGGGATATGGAAGGATATATTCTTATCAAAAAGCAACCTGACCGGTTCGTATTTTGATAATCATATAACCGTATGCAACACGGCTACCTATAAACATGCCAATCTGGGTTTACTATTTGAAATAACGTATAAATTTGCGATTGACTGGTTTGAAGTAACATTTGAAGAAGGATTCATGATTTTACTTGACCCTCAATACCTTAAAGATAATCCTACGATACATCTACCCGCCAACATTCTTTTGACAAAAGATCAAATCAATGCAAATATCAACAATTCTTTTTTTAGTGATCCTATTCACACAGTTTCAGCCATAAATCATTTAAAATATTCATCCCGGCAAGAAGCATTAAAGGTTTTGGCCAATGCTGCAGGAATTTATGATTTTTGCGATAATCAGTTATCAATTCAATATCGAAACTTTGATAATCTACTGATTGGACATCCGGTACTTACTGCCAGTGCAGCGATAAACTGGAATGAAAACAAATGCATTTCAGGAACAATGGATTTAGCTACCGGATATCTAAAAATAGATAGTTTTGCTTGTTATATAGATTTCTGTTTCATCAAGGGTACTAAAATTACTCAAATGAATAATCAGACAAAATCAATTGAAATGATACAAGCCGGGGATACTATTTTATCCGTAAACCCGAAAACAATGAAAATTGAAAGTGATATTGTCAGAGAAATTGATTCTATAAAACATAGTGATATTGTTCGAATTTCATTTAATGATAACACTGTAAACTCTAATACCTATGACCATCCCTACTATGTGAAAAATAAGGGTTGGTGTTCTTATAAACCATTACAGACAGAACAAAAATATAATATTAAAACAAACCAGCTACTGATTGGAGACACTTGCCTTAAATATAAGAACAATCAACTTATTGAAGTTCGAATCAAAAACATAAAAGAACAACCGGGTGAAGTCATGACCTATAACATCAGCCTGCTCGAAAGAAATAAATCATATTTCGCCAATGGAATACTTGTATCAAACGAAAAAACCGAATAGTAAAATCAAGTGGCTTGTTTGGTGGGATTTATAATTCACCTTGCTCCTGCGCGTTTGTTATGTATGGAAGATTATACCAAAAGTAATATATTGAATCATGTGACTGTAATTTAAGAAATGACCCACCCTGCAATCGTATGGATGCAAGAGATGTATTAACAGTGATTTAAAAAAGGAATATCATGAATACATATCTAAGTGAAAAACTAAAAGTTATTTCGTTTATTTCAATGATTTAATTAAGTAGCAGGAAAGATATAATGCCGCATTTCCAATTCCAGTCCATCCATAAATCCCTCACGAAATCCCGATAGCTATCGGGAGAAGGACTATGCCGAGTGCAAGGATGAAGATTATACTACATAATTTTTTTTCACTCCCTAAGTTCAACTTGCTATTTCACATTTTGTTACTCCCGAAAAGCAATCCATATTGACTGCACTTTAAAACAATACCCGGTCGAATTCGGTTATTACATAATGCCGAACCTTGAAATATGTACGATCCGCATGATACATATTTCACCATGAGGCAGTATATTTGTTCAAAATGATTTGACTGAAATATTTTGGGAGTTATTGACCGTGGATAAACATCAGTTAGTATACGAACATGTTTCCAGCTATCTGAATGATATGCGGGATGTCTTGATCAAACCCGATCACTCCAAGGCACAATTTCATTTACATAAACAGTATGGTGATATCGTATACAAGTATCGACGAAATAAAGACACAACGTGGTATATTATATACGATTAGGATGAACTAAATAATATTGTTAAAAAACATATCATACCAAACCACACATGTTCAGAATTAGAATATTGATATACAATTAACAAAGAAAAAAATGACCACAATTTCCAACCAAAACAGATATTTAACGCTCATCAATGTGTTCACTGTAGAACCCGCAAACCAGCAAAAACTTGTGGACTTATTAACTTTAGCAACAAAAAGTAGTGTGCAAAATATTACAGGGTTTATTTCGTCTAGTCTACATCGAAGCCTTGACGGAACTAAAGTTACTATGTATGCGCAATGGCGTAGTATGGAAGACTACCAAAACATGCGAAATAATGCTACTGCTTCACCCTATCTGCAACAAGCACTTGAGTTTGCAACATTTGACCCGGGAATGTATGAAGTCGTAGAGATATTTTCACCCGGTAATAAATAAATGAATCAAAAAAAGGAATATGATTGGATGGTCCATGATTTATGGTTAAATAAGGGAAATTACATCTAACTGATTCAACTAAAAAAAACGCTGCTACATTCATAGTGGGCATGATTAAACAGACAAGCTAACAAGACAAGACAAACCAATAAATGAGAACAACATTTTTTTCAATCTTATTTTTCTTGACATTTTTGAATTTGTATGCGCAGGTTGACAAATCATCAGAACTTTTCAAGACATTAAAAGCCAAAGACAGTTTACTGTTCAATGTGGGTTTCAACACTTGTGACATAAGCCAATTTGAGAATCTAGTAAGTGACAACTTTGAATTTTATCACGACAAAGCAGGAATGACTTTATCAAAGTCCGCTTTTATTTCGAGTATCAAAGATGGGCTTTGTAAATTAGACTATAAACCAAGAAGAGAATTAATTGAAAATTCCGTGCAAGTTTTCCCATTAGAAAAGAATGGTGTTTTATACGGAGCAATCCAAATGGGAACACATAAGTTTTATGCCATTGAAAAAGACAAAGCCGAATATCTTACCGATGTTGCGAAATTTACCCATGTCTGGCTTCTTGAAAACGGGAACTGGAAACTAAGCAGAGGCTTAAGCTATGACCATCAAGGAAATAAAAATAATGATACCATCAACGAAAAACAGTTGTTTATAGACAGGAAAGAAACAGAAAAATGGTTGGCAAAAAACAATATACCTGCGTTAGGTATTGGCTATATAAAAAACGGAAAAATTGAAGAAGCAAAGGTATATGGTGAACTTGAGAAAGGCAGACCGGCTTCTGATAATGCCATATTTTCCATTGCATCTTTAACAAAGCCAATTACAGCAATGATCGTTCTCAAGTTGGTGGATGAAGGTAAATGGAATTTAGATGAACCACTATATAAATATTGGATTGATCCCGAGGTTGCAAATGACCCACGATTAAAAAAATTAACCACAAGATTTATTCTAAGCCATCGTTCCGGCTTCCCTAATTGGCGCTGGGAAAATGCCAATAAAAAATTATCTTTTCTCTCTGAACCGGGAACAAAATATCATTACTCAGGTGAAGGTTTTGAATATTTGAGAAAAGCTATAGAAAGCAAGTTTCATAAATCACTAGACCAATTGGCAAGCGAACTTATTATTAAACCCTTACAAATGAATGATACCAAATTTTTCTGGAATAATACAGTTGACGAAACAAGGTTCGCAAAGCCTCACGAAAAAAATGGCAATCTTTATATTGAAAATAAAAATACGAGTGCAAATGCGGCCTATGGTGTATTGACAACCGTTGAAGACTATTCGAAATTTTTAATTTATGTAATGAATGAAGCAGGATTAAAAAAGAAATTGTATGAAGAAATGGTTACCAATCAAACACAAATAAAAGCACATCAATATTATGGATTAGGTTGGATGATTGACGAAATTGATGGAGAAAATGTAATCACTCATGGCGGGGTTGACAATGGCACGCAAACTATTGTTTTCGTCCAGCCAAAATCAAAGAAGGGATTAGTTATTTTTACCAATAGCGGTAATGGAGGAAATGTTTATATCCCTGTTATTCAAAAATATTTAGGCAAAGAAGGGCAGGAAATTATTGATGTGGAGACAAAATAAGTACGCTAGCATCGGTTGTGTTATGTTGGCGGACAGAACAATGAACTTTTGCGTTTTTAGTTAGAAGCATAAAAAACAGAAAACAGCAACATATAGAAACTATAATTAATTTTACTTTTATGAAAATAATCTTTGCAATTCTTTTGCTCTTAATAGGACAAATTGTTTATAGTCAGACACCACAAGGACATTATGAAGGGGCATTGACACGGGATGGGTCTGTTCAATTACTTTCACTTGATTTTCATGCAGATAAAACAACTTACGATATACCTGAAATTGGATATAATGATGTTGTTACAGAAAAAATATTCTGGAGCAAAGACACTTTGAAAATAAAAATTTTCTATGGCGATTTCTATTGTTTTTTAGATAAGAAAACAGGAGATTTAACTGGTATAAGTAAGGAGATGAATCCTAAAATTCGGATTCATCTGAAACAAACAGTCGCAAAAGAAAAAAACTTTTCAGAAGAAGAAATTAAATTTACAAACGCAAATGTTTCCCTTTCAGGAGTTTTATTTAAACCACAGATAACAGGAAAGCCTATCCCTTATGTCATTTTAATACAACGTTCAGGATGGGAAGATCGGAATACTCCCTGGTATCATTCGTTAGGTTATATTCTGGCAAGTAAGGGTATCGGGGTTTTACTGTACGATAAACGTGGATGTGGTAAATCAACAGGTGATTTTTCAACAGCAGATTTCAATGACCTTGCAAATGATGCTGTTTCTGCTTTTCAATATTTAAAAGGCAGGAAGGATTTGAATGATTCAAAAATAGGATTTCTTGGTGCAAGCCAGGGAGGATGGGTTACACCGATTGCAGCAAATAAAGTATCAAACTGCGGCTTCGCAATTTTAGTTGTAGGTCCTGCGGTTTCTCTTTTTGAGCAAGATAATAATCGGGTTCAATATACATTGCGGGATGAAGGTTATTCAAAAGAATCAATTGATTCAGCACTTCATTACTCAAAACTTTATTTCAAATATATTCAGTCTAATAATGCAAAAGATTGGAAAGTACTCAAAACATACGCCTCTGCTATAAAAGATAAAAAATGGATAGATTTTCTTGATGTACCCCAATCACAAACTGGGGATGATGTACTATGGTGGAGAAGAAATATGTATGACCCTTCAGAAACTTTAAAGAAAATAAAATGTCCAGTTTTAAGTATTTTCGGAGAGAAAGATGTATTAGTGCCACCAGCCGAAAATAAAAGCAAAATGGAAAATTACCTAAAACAAGCAGGCGTTAATTATAAAATCGTTACAATAAATAATTGCGGACACGATATGATAGCATATGAAGGACTAAATGGGACTAATTGGAATTGGCCAATTATTTATTGGCAATGGAGAAAACAACCTCAGGAATTTATCAATTCAATATTTGAATGGATTACAAAATAAAAGCAGAAAAGAAAGAAGGCAGAATCAGGGTCGTGAGTAAATTCTATATTTAGACTTAATAGTATAAAATAACAGGACATAAAAAATAAAAATATGAACGGAGCACATTTACACATGATTGTAAACCGTTTCCCAATTTTGAGACAATATTTGGTTTAGGAATTTTAATTTCGGGCTTAGTCTTAAAAAATAAAGTTGTGAAAAACGTCGCTTACTTTTTGTTTATAATTGCTGCCTTTTTCATATCAATTGTAGGACTCGTTTTTGTTATTCAAACTTGCAATTCCGGCGGCGACATTCGTCATACAGAAATCAGAACTAATAGACAATCAATGTTTCTATTTTATTAAATTTGGGTTTTCAGATCACGAAAGAACTTTATTACAGCCCTCCAAAATTCAGGAAAATGAAAATCAAAATCCTTTTAGTTTTACTCTTTACTTTTTTATTCACTATGGCTAATGCACAATTAGCAGATTCATTGACGAGAAAAGTAGATTCTGTTTTTGCAAAATACGATAAGCCAAATTCACCGGGTTGTGCTTTGGCGATACTGAAAGATGGTAAAATCACTTACAAAAAAGGATACGGCATGTCAAATTTGGATTATGGTATTGCCATCAGTCCATCTTCCATTTTTCATGTTTGCTCTGTTTCCAAACAATTTACAGCAGCTGCTATAATAATGCTTTCGCAGGAAGGGAAATTATCGCTAAATGACGACATACGAAAATACATACCTGAAGTTCCGGACTTTGGGCATATCATTACTTTCAACCATCTTCTGCATCATACGAGTGGCCTGCGAGATCAATGGGACTTGAAGGCATTAGCTGGTTGGCGGGACAACGATTTAATAACAGAGAAAGATATCATGGAGATGCTTGCCCGTCAGAAAGCATTAAATTTTATACCCGGAGATGAATTTAATTATTGCAATACTGGTTATACCTTGCTGGCAGTGGTAGTTAAAAGGGTTACGGGTGTATCATTACGAGAATATACCGATTCCGTTTTCTTTAAACCACTTGGTATGACCAATACCCATTTTCATAACGATCACGCTGAGATTACGCCTAACCGAACTTCAGCCTATCGGAAAGATGAAAAAGGAATTTGGAAAATAAGTATCCCCGAATTTGATACATATGGACCCACAAGTCTCTTTACTACTGTGGAAGACTTAGCTAAATGGGACGAAAACTTTTATACAAAACAAATTGGAGGAAATGATTTTGTAAATGCCATGCAACTTACGGGTTTTCTAAATGATGGAACACCACAGACCTACGCTTCGGGGTTATTTATTGAAACATACAATGGTTATAAAACAGTAGTGCACAGTGGTGCAGATGCAGGTTACCGCAGCTATTTTCTTAGATTTCCCGATCAGCATTTCTCTGTGATTTTGCTTGCCAATATTGCCAATATTAATACAAGGTCGCTTTCAACTAAGGTGGCTGATATCTTTTTGAAAAACAATAGTGTAAAAAAACAAATTGCAACAAGTAAAATTGATAGTACTATTGTTAAGGGTTGGACAGGTGACTATCTTGACATGAATACGAAGGAGTCTGTAAAATTCATTTATAAAAATGAAAAATTACAGACTAATGATATGATTCTGAGTTCATCAAGCAGTTTATTGTTTACTGACCCCAACTCTGTATCTACCTACTCTTTTAGCGGAGATTCTGGAAATACAAAATTTATACTTTCATCAAAGGGCTTAAAAAACAAAACATTCAAAAAAGTAAAAAAAACGAAGTTATCAACGGCACAATTGCAAGAATACAAAGGGGAATTTTACAGCCACGAATTAGATACGAGATATAAAATATCAGTCAACGAAAACGAGTTGCTCGTAAAAATTCCGAGAAATGATGAAATGAAATTCTCTCCGGTTATAAAGGATATGTTTTCTGGTAATTTTATTATGACATTTTCAAGGGACAAGGCAAAAAAGATAAATGGTTTTTTTATAACAACTGGAAGAGTTCGGAATTTGAATTTTGAAAAAATAGCAACTAAATAATACATATTTAGAATATTAGCGACTGAAATATAAAAAACAATTAACTCTTTGAAGTTCAAATCAAAGATATAAAAGAAAAACCAGCTGAAGTCAGGACTTATAATTTCAGCTGACTCGAAAGAAATAAATCATATTTCGCCAATGAAATACTCGTCTCAAATAAAGAAAAACGAATAAAAAAATCATATAGTTTGGTTGGTGGTATTTGTAATTTCCCATGCTCCTTTGCGGTTGTAGCGTGTGGAAGATTATGCCAGAATAATAATTTTGAAGTTATTTAAGTGATATGTAGCGTAACCTGACAGGACGAAATGCACAACAACACATACACAACAAACTAATTGAAAAAGTAAAAGTAAAAATTTCAACCACTAACTTAACAATTAGTGAGATTGCGTATGAGTCAGGCCTTGAACATTCATCATCATTTAATAAATTATTTATGTTAAAAACAACCCTCTCACCATTGGAATTCAGGCATTCTTTTAATTAGATGATTGCTGACAAACGTATTCATCATTTGGACTTTACAATAAACCAACTTTGGACTTTTCAGGAAAGCATGTATTTTAAATTATATCGATCTTTGCAGTATAATTTAAAACTTAAAAAGCGATTATTATGTCAAAGACATTTTTTAAAGAAAAATCAGATAACAAGGCATTTATCATCACTGGACCGACTTCTGGTATAGGTCGCGCCACAGCACTCGAACTTGCAGAACAAGGTACTGTCATCCTGGTTGGAAGGAATCCCAAGAAGCTAGATGAATTGCAGAATATTATAGAGCAAAAAGGTCAACATGCAGTGTCGGTAGTGTGCGACATTTCAGATATTATAAGTGTGAAGCATGCAGTACAGCAAATCATAGAGCTTGGACTTCCGATAGTTGGATTGCTCAACAATGCAGGGATTATGCCAATGAAAGCAACAAAGAGCGCTCAGGGTTGGGATATGACATTTGCCACAAACCATCTTGGAGCATTCGCATTAACCGAATTGCTTGCTTCTCATCTTCCGGACGGAGCAAACGTCGTGTTTATTGCTTCTGCCATTGAAGACCCGGAACGCAAACCTGCAAAAGTTATGGGAATGCGTGGCGGTCGTTTTATCTCAGTAGAAGCAAGTGCCCGTGGCGAATGGAAACCAGGTGGTTCCAAATTAGCAGGTGCTGACGCATATGCTACTTCAAAACAATGTATCCTTGCCTCTGCAATGGCTTTTGCAAGAGAAAATCCGAGATTACATTTCAATGCTGTAGAACCGGGAATAACACGAGGAACAAGTCTCGGGGGCGAGAGTACGAATGTTATCCTACGTTTCATATTTGGTCATATTATGTCGATAATTCCTCCTTTTTCCAACTATAGCAGTACACCCAAAAAGTCGGCAAAAGTTATTACAAAAGTTCTAACCGATAAGTCAGGTAAAAACGGCATTTACTTTGACGAAAAAGGTAAACCTATGCTTGGTTCCGAATTATCGCAAGATCCTAATTTTCAAGACCTCATTGTTACCGAGACACGTGCTTTCTTGTCTAAGGTTCAGGTATAAGTAGTATTAAAATTATAAACTTGAAATGAAAGTTGTCAACATGAATGAAAATGACATTTCTCAAGAGCATTTTATCTCTGAACATTATTTCGTGTATGTCGTGAAGGGGATAATGAACCTTTATGACGGAAACGAGTACCAATCATTGAAATTGGGCGAAGGCTGCATTGCCCGTAAAAACCGATTGGGACGCTTCAGTAAGGTAAAAGAGAACAATGAATTGGAAAAGGTAATCATAGCACTTGATGAAAAATTTCTCAGAATGTTTCAGGAGAAACACAAAAAAGCTACTACGAAATTCAATTTAACAGATACGTTTATAAAATCAAAGCCGAACAAATTAATGCCTGAATTTATTCATTCTCTAAAACAATATTACAACCATGGTATAATAAACGAGCCTTTTGCTGACGTAAAACGTGAAGAATTGCTTATTATCCTGTTACAAAACCAACCTGAACTTGCAGGAGTTTTCTTTGACTACGGCATCCCTGAAAAAATAAACCTGGAAGAATTCATGAATCGTAATTTCAAATTCAATGTAAGCATGCAGCGGTTCGCTTATATGACAGGACGCAGTCTATCTGCTTTTAAACGGGATTTCAAAACCATCTTTAACGAGACACCAGGTCGTTGGTTGGTACAGAAAAGATTGGAGGAAGCATATTTCCTCATAGACAAAAAAGACAAAAAACCATCCGATTTTTATCTTGACCTGGGCTTTGAAGCCTTATCGCACTTCTCATTTGCTTTCAAAAAGCTTTTCGGGCTGACACCCACCGAACTGATAGAGCAAAAGAAGAATAACATCCGATAATATAGAATTCAACACGTGATTACTACCCAGCTTAGTTGTAAGCAGAGCTGTCCGGCAGAATGTTTTGGCAATAGACACAGAAATGAGTAATTTTGCGCTTTCCTAAGATGGATCCCGAACCCGCAAATAAGCCAACGGGTAGATAAATGGAAAGACGACAAATAACAATGAAAAGATTTTTGATAGTATTATCGTTTATTGGATACTGTGGCATCGCTGTCTTCGGACTATCGCCTGTTGAAGTGGCAGAAAACACGCTCAAAGTAAACGGGAAAAGTGAAGAGGTGTTCTATTATGGATTTGCTGCCGGGGATGAACTTGTATTCTCGTTCAAAGGAGTGCATGGAGGATCATTAAAGGAGCTGGAGATCAGTGAACTTCCATCGTCGACAAAATTTATGGGGTACAAGGTCAGGAAGATTGAGAACAAGACTATCCATATTTCGAGAACCGGCATTTACAAATTCCGCTTTTCGAATCCGGAAAATACCCCACGGATCTGCAGGATTAAAATAGATCGCATACCTGCAGGAAGAGGGACACAGAATTTCAATTCATCGGTATACTGGCATACGGTGCAGGATACGAGCTATATACCGACACAGGAAAAATACCTGATGAAAAAGGATACAATAGCCCAGACACTGGTGGAACGAAATACGATAGTCAGCTCGTCGAATCTGATATCCGGAAGATCAAAAACAGACCTGATTGATTTTACCTTACCTAAGGGAACCGTATCGTGGAGCTATTATATCGGAGTGGGGTCAGAAGGCAGGAAAGAATTTGTCAAAGCAAAAAGGGGTTTTTTGAATTCAGCTGCATCAGTGGCATCACATATCCCCGGATATGGCACCATGGCGGCATTGGCGCTGTACGGCATTAATGCATTCAGCCTGATACAGGGGGAAGATAATGTAAAATTCTGGTTAATGGAGAATGAGGTTGATGCTTCCCTGTTTAAATTTGGCAAGAAATTCAAGAGCTTTAAACAAGGCGATGTGTTGAATGATGCTGCCCAGCTAAAGAAACCATTGAGCGGGAAGATATACCTGGGCCTGTTGAATGACAACCTGATTGAATCGATCAATGTGACGATATCGGTAACAGCCATTGTGGTGACAGAACAAAACACGGTCCGCAATAACAAAATCATGCGCATCACCAACAGGGAAGAAGCGTATCTGAAGAATTAGTATATTGACCCACTCCTCTTGTTTGAAGCGATTGGAGTTTTTTCTCTAATTCATCAGTATCTTAAAATCAACAAAATACAACATCAATTTGTTGTATTTTGAGAAAATGCGATTACTTTTGCATATTCATTTAAATTCATTATCAGTATGAAAACAGTAACTGTAATCATGAACGAAAGGGAGCTTCGAAAATTTGAATCTTTCAAAGAAGCAGAAAAGATTGTACGCGGAATAAAGCGTAGTCTTAAAGAAGTAAAACAATCTAAAGATGGTAAAACTCAATTGAAATCTGCTCGCCAACTAGCTGATGAAATTTGAAGTTACTATAGAATTTGAGAAGTCATTAAAAAGATTATCAAAGAAATATAAATCTTTAAAAGACGATTATATTCAGTTCCTGAACGAGCTGGAGAAAAATCCTTATATAGGAGATGAAATAATAGAAAATTGCAGAAAAGCACGAATAGCAATAAAAAGCAAAGGTAAAGGTAAAAGCGTAGGCGGACGTGTTATTTTTTATTATGAGATAGTGAACGACACAATAATCCTTTTATATATTTACGATAAAAATGAGTTGGAGAATGTAAACGACGACTTTATTCGATATTTATTACAAACAATTAAATAGCCTGCTTAATTTTAGCAGGCTATTTTGATTATTGATCCACGCTGCAGTTTGCAGCAAGCTGGGAGGAAGAGAAAATCCTCAGATTGTTTCGATCAACATATAGGCATTACAGAAAAATTTCCTTAATTTTGCACCCTGTCAAAACATTCAAACTTTTCAAACATTCAAACTTTTCAAACAGGAACTATTCAAACTAACATAATCATGGCTAAAGAATTTAATTACCAGGAGCCTTTCCCATTGGGAAAGGACAAAACCGAATACTATTTGCTTACCAACGAGCATGTTTCCGTATCGGAATTTGACGGACAGGAAGTGCTGAAAGTAGAACCTGAAGGAATGACTAAACTGGCACGTGCTGCCATGCGTGATTGCTCATTCCTGTTACGTCCTGCACATCAGGAACAGGTGGCCAAGATACTTGCCGATCCACAAGCCAGTGAAAACGATAAATATGTGGCACTGACCATGCTTCGCAATGCAGAGATTGCTGCCAAAGGAGTATTGCCTTTCTGCCAGGATACCGGTACTGCTACCGTATATGCCAAAAAAGGAAACAATGTATGGACGAACGGTACCGACGAAGAAGCTTTGTCAAAAGGGATCTACGAGACATATACCGAGGAAAACCTGCGTTACTCGCAGAACGCTGCCCTGAATATGTACGACGAAGTGAATACCGGCACCAACCTGCCTGCTCAGATTGACCTTGTAGCCAGTCACGGAAACGAATACAAGTTCCTGTTTATTGCCAAAGGGGGTGGTTCTGCCAATAAATCGTATTTATTCCAGGAAACAAAAGCTTTGTTGAACCCCGTATCATTGGAAAAATTCCTGACAGAGAAGATGAAGACTCTGGGTACAGCTGCATGTCCTCCATACCATATTGCATTTGTAATTGGCGGTACATCGGCTGATGCTTGTATGAAAACTGTAAAATTGGCATCCACGAAATATTATGATGAACTTCCAACAGAAGGAAATGAATTAGGACAATCGTTCCGCGATGTGGAAATGGAAGCTAAAATTCTGAAAGCATCTCAGGAAGCAGGTATTGGTGCTCAGTTTGGAGGTAAGTATTTTGCCCATGACATTCGCATTGTACGTTTGTCACGCCATGGTGCTTCCTGCTTTGTAGGCATGGCAGTATCCTGTTCCGCCGACCGGAATATTAAAGGAAAAATCAACAAAGACGGTATCTGGGTGGAAAAGATGGAAGACAATCCAGGACGTTTAATCCCTGCTGAATTACGCAACCAGGGTGAAGGCAATGCGGTAAAGATCGACCTGAACCAACCTATGAAGGATATCCTGGCTACCTTATCAAAATATCCTGTTTCTACCCGACTATCTCTCAATGGAACAATTGTCGTGGGTCGTGACATTGCACATGCCAAGCTGAAAGAATTACTTGACTCAGGTAAACCGCTGCCACAATATATCAAAGATCACCCGATATACTATGCGGGACCTGCCAAGACACCAAAAGGTATGGCATCAGGTTCATTTGGACCAACAACAGCCGGCCGTATGGACTCGTATGTTAACCTGTTCCAGGAAAACGGAGGCAGCCTGATCATGATTGCCAAAGGTAACCGGACACAACAGGTAACCGATGCATGTCAGAAACATGGTGGTTTCTACCTGGGCTCTATTGGAGGACCTGCAGCTATCCTGGCAGAACAGAATATCAAGAAGGTGGAATGTCTGGAATATCCTGAATTAGGTATGGAAGCTATCTGGAAGATTGAAGTGGAAAACTTCCCTGCATTTATCCTGGTGGATGACAAGGGAAATGATTTCTTCAAACAGATTAAGCCGATTATGGCCTGTTAAGAATTGATGGATTGAATAAGAAACGGCTGCCTGAGTAATTCAGGCAGCCGTTTTCATTTAATTCAGTTTTATCCGTACTCCAACATTTACATTGGTTCCCGGTTGTATTAAGCCACCGTAATCGGCATAAGAAGCATTCAGGATATTATTGACATCGCCATAAATATCAAATTTTCTGTGTGACCAGTTTAACCTTCCATCAAGCATAAAGTAAGGGGTAAAGTTTGTAATAATGGATGGTGCACCATATACTTTATTGGCATCATACGTTCCCGAACGGTCGAGATAAGCCAGTTTCCATGTAGCAGTTAAATTCCGCACAACAGAATGGTCAACAGACACAACAACTTTATGTTTCAGATAATCAAGTGCATATTTTGAAATAAAAGTTCCTGCACTTTTATCCAGTTGTAAATAGGAATAGTTTAATCCGATCTTACGCACAAAGGAGTGTTGAAAATAATACTCAGCCGAGATATCGGCACCCAGGGCATTAATATCAGTCAGATTTTCACTGATCCAACCAGCAGTAGCTGTAGGCTTAACCCAATCGATAACATTTTGACCCATCCTGTAATACCCCACAACGTCCAGCTTCCAGTGTGGCTGAAGTATTTTGGTACCTACCTCCAGTGTCTGTGAATACTCAGGTTTCAGGTCTGGGTTTGCTGTATGTTGCGGACCGATATAGTACAAATCGGTAAATGTTGGCAAACGAACAGCTGTATTAGCGTCAGCAAACACACGAATATGATCGTTGATGGAATATGCAATATCCAACCCGCCGAAGGTGTTTAGCCCATACGAAGAAGTATACGTAGAAGCAACCCCCAATGAGATATACCAGCGCTTCAGGTTCAGGGTCTGATCAATATACCCGGTAGTCAGCAGACGGTTAGCTTCACGGGTGAAAAAACCATTTGATTCCAACGGTGCACGCATTGAATCGATTTTTGTTCCCAGCACATTACTGAAAATATGTTCGTTCCGCATATCTATGCCCAATGTAGTTTTTCCAAACTTAGAAAGATATGCCGCCGAGGCTTTACCACCCGTTACATCAGTGAGGTGATAGTTCCAGCCGGCAGGTTTAGTATAGTCCAGTTCAAAACGATCATGATGCCTGCGCCAGTAAGCCTGGGCAGAGTATTCGAGTTTTCCTTTGTTCAGCGACCAGTTCAGGGCAGTGAGAAAAGTCTTAGAGTTTTCATATTGATTCGGGAATGCCAGTGAATAAAAGCCGCTCGCGCCAAACGCTTTCAATTGAGCTGCCAGTTGCAGGTCAAATGATCCTGCATTCTTTGTTTTCAGTACCGATTGAACGAATGCACTTGACATATCAAAATCCGTATTCGTTGTATACCCACTGCTGCTTTTATGGGATACTGAAGCAAAGGTATGAAAGCGGTCTGTACCCAGGCTTCCTGATACTGACTGGGCATAATAATTGAAACTGCCAGCCGTCAGCTCAGCACTCAGGGCATGTTTCTCCCGATTCTCCGTAACAATATTGATAGCCCCGCTAAATGCATTGGGCCCCAATACCCGTGCAGAAGATCCTTCCAGTATTTCAACACGGCTGACATCGGAGAGATTGAGTGGAATGTCCAGGTTAAAATGGCCTGTTTGAGGGTCGGTTATATTGATTCCGTTCAACAATACCAGTACCTGGTCGAACGAGCCACCACGGACAGATATGTCGGCCTGGGTGCCATTCGAACCTCGTTGGCGAATATCCAACCCTGTGACATAGTCCAGCAACTGGTCAATGCTTTGTACCGGGGCACGGGCAATCTCTGCCTTGTCAACAACAGTAAGTATCCGTCCCATTTCGGAATAAAGCTTGTTCCGGCTGGCATTGACCTGTAATTCTGAAAGGTTTACAGCCAGTGAATCTGCCTTTTCCTGGGCAGATAACGATAGAAACGATAGAAAAAATAACGAACAAAGAATAAAAGTTTTTTTCATACTGAATAAAATAAAAAACGGTTGAGATGAGATAAACTCATTTCAACCGTACTGATTAATAAATAAATATTGGAAATCTGACAACACGCAACGGTACTGTCAGCATTAATTGTAATGAATGATAATTCGTGAGTTTGACTGATAGTTGCTTCCAGGTCTAATAATTCGCTCAACTTATCCGGGGATTCAATATCAACTGCATGTATAACATGGGAGTTGTTTGATACACCTGCTGCTTTCTGTAACGACTTATCCGATATGGAAGCCACCACACACCCAATTGTCACAGCACATGCCAGGCTGCAAAACATAGCATACCCTGCCCTGCTCCAGCGACGGAAGCGAATAGTTGAGGATGCTTTGATATTCTTTGTTTTCACCGGAATGACTGGGTTGTTGGTTATTTGAAGGCGCAAAAGTAACCAAAAAACTTTAAACAGGTACACTTCAATAAAAAAAGGTGTTTCTGAAAACAGAAACACCTTTCTAATATGCTATCTTACTGCTTATTGACGCAAGAAGTTTTTTCTATTCAATTTAAGAGTCCAGACATCCGTTAATGTAGAAGTACCTGTTTG
>Ga0302271_10001896_pt1 | contig 19489 bp, 15 predicted proteins | sample III_Bog_N1_1_FD_198767 | JGI IMG/M metagenome (GOLD analysis project Ga0302271, IMG submission 198767) | Peat permafrost microbial communities from Stordalen Mire near Abisko, Sweden - III_Bog_N1_1 | ecosystem: Environmental > Terrestrial > Soil > Wetlands > Peat | place: Sweden: Abisko...
TATTATTCTGGAGTTGCATAGAACTGTTACTGCTGCTGCTGCTGCTGCTGTTATTATTGATCAATATAATTGTTTCTTGTTGGAGTTCCTTAAGATCTTGCTGCTTGGCCGTTGCTGCCAGATCCAAAGACTTACTAAGACTAAGGAGAAGTAACGAACTGCTGATTGCTAGGTATGCTATTGTAAGGTTATTGATATTATTATTACTCTATGAACTACTACTGTTATTGTAAAGGTATGCTATTAATTGGATTCGTTGGCCTGAAGGACACTTAGCTCAATGGATCTTACAGCACATCCTATTGCTACTATTATTACTATCCTTCTTAGTTATTTTATTGATCAGCTGCATTAAGCGTGTTATATTACTAATCTTGTGGTTTTGGTGGTTTAGGACAGAACTAACTTGTTCTGAGAGACTTATTATTAATAGGCATGCCGCTAGGTTGCAATGGCGAATCTTCATTTGTTGGTTAGTCTGATGAAGTTATTTGGTTGTTCATGTAATTAGGTCCAAAGTTACTTTGTGTTGACCTCGCAGTATTAGTGTTATTGTTGTTGTTAGGAGATATATCTTTAGATTAGAAGACAACAGAACTATTGTTTGATTGCTTGAGTTTCTAGAAATTATTGTTTGGCTGGATATCGTCATCCTCCAAGTCTTATTGTCTATGAGCATTCACACTCATATTCGCTCGTACGAAATTCTCATGGAACAGTCTCTTCTCTTGCATTGATTCAGTCTCTTCAAGGTCATTGTCATTGTTTTTAGTGTTATTGAAATTGAAATTGGATAACTGTTCTTTTAAGTTAGCATTGCCTTCTCCGGAGAAGGATCCTCTTTTACTTGAAAACACTCCGAACTCTCCATTTGACAGCTAACCCTAGTTTGAGATTAACCCTAAGGGAGGGCACATCGATAGCCTATTCTAAGCTTATTGCTGCTGTTGTAGAGCAACTCCCCCTTATGTCTGAGTGTCTCTCTGGTCTTAAGGATAGTTGGCTTATGCTTGAAGAGAGCCATTTTAATAAACTTATTGCAAAGGTAGCTGATTCTATTATGATTGTCTTACTGATTCATTTTCAGGATTAAAAGAGTAAGTCAGCTCAGCGAGAGGTTATTATTGTTATTACTGCTATACTTCTGATCTTCTGTTAATTCCTTGGTTAGCATTCTGACTGATTGGAAGTCCATTCAGCCCCTGAGCTAATCCAGATGGCTAAGACTAGTTTGATATTCTTTATCCTAGAGGTGACTATCCTTATTACTATTACCCACTTTAATTTTGAGTTAGCTAATATGATCCTGAATTACTTGCATGTCTTAATCCTCCTTCATTTCCACTGATACCTGGCTAATATTATTATTATCCTTAATTTGTGTCATTAGTTATTCCTCTGTTGCCTCCAATTATCTACCCCGAAGCAATACTATTACTATGAGATTAACCGAGACTTCTTCCATTTTGATCATTCTGTTATTATCCAACCTATCCGTTGTTGTTGAATACAGGCTAATATAAGCCTGGTTATCCAGCTGTTTAACTGGCTTGCCTTGAGCTTTAACTTCTAATGCCATCATTTTACATATCACTAGCTAATTACTATTGCGGCTGCTATTATTATAACAACTACTATTACTACAACAATAACTACTACTACTATTACTACTAAATTAATTGCTATGGCAGCAATTATCCTCCTATTTAATTTCTAGCCTCCACTGGATTTCCTTAGAATGCTTGAGCTTTTGCTTAATTCCATTACTAAGCCTAGTTTTCTTGCATTTATTGCTTTCCTTGTTAGTATCCGATATTCTGTTGATTATTCTAATCCATTCTTTCTTATCCCTGCTATGGTACCTATTATGCGTTAAACCCTTATCGAATCATACCATTATCTCTTTCATAACCTTGAATTGATTAATTCCCTTAATTTCTAGGAAGAGCTACTTATGACGATGGAGCAATATTCCCTCCTCCTTCTCCTGGATAACTAGCTACTTAAGATCCAATTTGATTAAGCTATTTCGGATAACTTTACAAGAACTATCTATTCATGTTATCATCATTATTATTAATTTATCCTCTGCTATTCAATCCACCTACTTACTAGCTATTGTTGGAGTCAGGCTATTAAGAAAAACCATTATTGTTATTAAACTATCCTTGAATGGTATTGTTTAAATTAGGATTTTAAGAGGAAGCACTGAATTCTGCTTGATTCATATTGCTGCCATCGATGACTTAGTTTAACAAATTTCCTTCATTTGGATAGTTACTCCCATTCTCATTGAAGTTACTGTTGTCCTATCTGTTATTGGCATTAGGCAATCCACCATTACTGCAGCTTCTAAGTTGCTGTTCATTTGAATATCGATCTGTAGTATTTGAGTCATATTACTGATACTATTGTTGCTCATTTTAGTTAATTATCTAACCTTAACTGTTACGGATATTTCTGTTGAGACCCCCATTCGGCATAGCATTGCTATTGACAGTATTATTGTTGTTGTTGTAGCTTTAGCTCTATCCCTGCTGTTAGCCACCACTACCACCATGGATGCTACCTCTGCCACTCTTTTATTTTGAGATTCTCTTCGAATCAACTGCAACTCTATCTTTGAGCAGCTTGAGTTTCTCCTCCAGAGTTAATATCTCCGTTTGATACTCTTACATCTTCAGCATCGCCTCTCTTGTCTGCAGTTCCCTTAGATCCTTTTCATAATTCGGTTTGTACCTCCCAACACCATAGTTTTAACTAGAGAGACTCTCAGAATGATTCGTTTGTACTCTCTCATGCTGTTACTACAACTAATTCAAAGGTACACTATTAACATTTGCCTTTTGACTCACGCTAATAGGCCCTTGAGATACTCCTAGATAATTCGAATTATGGAATTATCCTTGTTAGTATGGCTGCGCTTTAGATCCAATCATTCTAATGAGCTTTTCCCCTGTATATGAAGAAGATCCTAAATTGATATCTTACACTGGCATTTGATTAGTAGAAGAACACACTGAAGATGCAGGAGAATGTATTATCTAGCTATTATATTATTACTATTGCTATTGCTGTTATTAGTAGGGCTATTACAATTGAACCTATGAAGATTCCAAATACTACTACTACTGCTACTATTAGCCTTGGAGCTGCTAAAATTAAGAATTCTAACTGTTCTAGCTATTACTTCCAACAATGTCATGGAGTAATCGCATAACTTAGAGTAATACACTTTTGCTGTCACCTGAGTGCTTTAAGTAGCTTAGGAACCTTTCTTCATTCCCAAACTTCTGCTCAAATGCAGCTTAAGCTTAGCTGTTACTGTGAATTGATTCAAGCAATTAAATAGCTTCGTCGATGAGTTCATTGTCTTCATTGCGTCTGCGTTAAGATTGTGATGAGCCTAGGGTCTATGAAGATGATGATGGCTGCGATGGTGGTTGGATTCTTTTAGATTGCACTGATGAGTTTTTCCCAAGAGTTGACGAGTATTAAGGAGATTATACATAGGGTTGAAACTGGGTGCTGGTGTTATGATGGTGACGATGATGATGGTGATTCTTTCTGTTTCTTGAAGAAAATCGATGGTATTTTATGTTATCTTAGCTATTGTCACTGCTACTGTTACTGCTTTTAGATGGGGAAGATGCAGATCTTGGAGTTGATGATGCCGAAGAGCCATGAGAATCACTGCTGCCTCCCTTGCTTTAGAACTACTTGTTAGTCCTACTATTGCTATGTGTTTTCTTATTTTTCTTAGCAGTTTTTGATTAAGTCCTTCTTTCGCGTTTGATTAAAGCATATTAATTATCATTCTAGCTTTGTTGTAATGGAGATGCCACTTCACTATTCAGTTATTCGTTATTCTCTTCTAATCTGTCAATTGCTTTCTGTGGGAACATTCATACAATTAAGAAATATCCCTTCTTTGGAGTAACATTAAAATGGATAGATATTAAGAGCTTCTTGAAGAACTTACGAACAAATGATGCATGTCATGTGTAATCCTTGTGATTTCTCTCTTCACATGATCTCTATTCGAACTGCTTCTTGGGTTCATCAAAACACAGATTAGACATCAATATGCTTTGATTTTATTGAAAATGCATTCTATTTACTTTCGTAAGGAATCTGCTACATTCGATTTCTATGATAATTGCTGAGAATGATGTTACTTATCGGGATACTATCTTTGTGATGATCCTTTATGCTAGTTGCTTTGACTGAGATTAGAAAGCGCGCTTTGACTGCTTTTCCTTTCGATTACATTCAGGGCATTGCTCTTCTTGTCATTCACACTAAGCAAAGAGTAAGAATAAAGTATTAAACAAGTAGATACATCCTTATTGAATTTGATTTTTACTTCTATGAACGTTGATCTACCTGATGATACTGTGAGAGTAATACCTTGAGTTGCTCCTTCTCTCTGGAAAGCTCAGAGATGTAAGCATTAGCTTTCTAGAGTTGCATCGCCTAATCAGAATTAATAAATATTCAATAGGTTTTGTAAATTGAAATGATTACAGCAGGTGAAGGTGCATCGTCTTTAACCTTGGAGGTCTGAGAAGCAAGTAATAAGCTCATAAAAAGATAGAGATACAGAAAGAGTGTATTGTTTGATGTTTGTTCTACTTGTTATAGTTGTCGATCTAATAGTTGAAAGCTATCTGAGGTATGAAAGTTGGTGATTTGTTCAATTATGTGATTTAAAGTTATTTATTATTTCGATTAAATGAATAGTTCGACAAAGTAATAATAATTCGATAAAGTGATGTGCTGTAAATATTGCAGCTTTTGACTTTGGGGGGAAGAACAATTAATCGGAGTGGTGTATTGAAGAACATTGATTATCTGTAGGTATTACAATGAGCATTTAGGCTCAATAAAAGTCCCTCGCACTACTGAAACTAATGAAAAACATAATAATACAGTGACATCAACAAAGCCATCCAAATCTTGTTTTAAACACGTCTTTTATTAGCCAAACAAACAGCAAGTAAAGTAGGCTTATGATCTTACTCTCTCAGGTTCTTAAGCTTTTAATTTCTCAATCAGCGACATAACATTAATTCAATCCACAAGGAATTATTTGTGAGAGTGATTCAAATGACAAAAAAAAAACAACCAGTAAAAGAGAAATCTAAGAAGAATCTATTATAATACCATATTCGTGATTACTTACTTACAAATCAAATAAAAATACCCACGTTTAAACAGCTGAGTAATATTTAAAGAGATAAAAATACTCGCGATGAAGGTAATGCTACTACGAGTGATATTTGATGGCAGCTTATTTTGAGCAATAGAAATCCGTTCAAAGAGCAGTTGACCATACTGCTGCTAATCCACAATATTCTTATTCACTAAATTTAATTTTATTATATTTATGAATTAATTGGCTCAATCTTTCGCTAGTTGATATTTTTAATTATCTAACATAGTTTTTTTAGTTGCTTCAAGGCTTACATTCTTTCTTTGGTATCTGATTTGATTGATTATTTCACATTCTGTATCCAAAACAAGAATTAAAATGCAGTCAATCAATGAGATCTTACATTTTTAGTTTCTTTTAGTTGATATAAAAGTGTGATTTCAATGCTGGAGCATGACCTATTGTACCTCCAGCTGTATCATCCCCTCCTTTACCGCCTTGCTTGCCGCCATTCACTGGCACTAAATACATCAATAAAATAATAAATAAAAACCAAAGACATTCATTAAGACTCATTTTCTTGAATAGTAAGAGTACTAACCCCTCTACTCATAATCAACGACTATTGAGCCTAATGTTCGTTACAGTGTGAAGGAGTTTTAGGGCCAGAGTGTGACAATGAGTCTGAGAGAGAGCTGCTTGGACTATTGTTATTCGATTCCCTTGAGTAATCAGATCCAGACCCAGCTAAGCTGCAGCTGCTCTTTTTCTTATGTTTTTACAAGATGCTGCCGTTGGCAATAGGACTAACAAATAAAAAAATAGAAAACTGTTAGGACAACATAGTTCTGGAGAACTCAATCATATTTCTGTTAAGTTAAACTTTCTTATTGTTATTACGGTAGCTTAACGGGGGGACCATTACTGGAGCTAAGATTACTGCTATATTCATGCAGCTATGCTTTTTGCTTATTTGATAGGGATGATCTGAGTGGTGGAGGAACTGGTAACTCTGAGTCTCCTCCTGTCTCTAATTGATTTACGTTGTTAGGTTCGAGACCTAACGAAAGTTTTTCTCCTCCACTGCTAGAATCCAATTTTCTCTTCGGAAACGCCTACCCCTGGAAATTAGTTGCAATCCCATTGTTGTTAGACTAAAACTATTAATTTTGCTAATGTTATTTTCCAGAGGATTGTTAGGAAATGAATGGTTATTGCTATTGGGTTCCACTTTTTCTCCCTGAAGTCATCTTTGGTTTAAAGGAATCGAACATTGGCTGTCTGTGCATTTACTGTTCTTAAGCTACAAGACTAAAAGTCTACAAGGGCTTATTTGTAGTTATCTAAGGCTGTATGCATTGCACTAATTGAAGTGGAGCTTACTCTGGAGAAGATAATTGATTTGGATTTGATTCCATGCTTCGATCATAATTATTATTGTTATTGCCAATAACTTCAGGGGGATACGGGAACACATTCCGGAGAGACTATGTTGGGAGAGTTATCTGTGATTTTGCTCCTCTCACATGCCCATAGGTAATTGTTTTATTAGACCCAAGAGAGCTACCTGCTCCAGTAATAGCTTAACTAGCATTATTATTACTACCATCATATTTAGTTCTACTTAACTGAGAACTAGCGCGAGTATTGCAACGACTCTCAGTGTTGAAGTTAGAAATATGCGCTCCAGTTGAAGGATTATTTAATGAGTTTCTTTGAGGATAGGGAGTATCTGCTAGAGGCGTGGCTTCTTCCGAAATCACGTCTTCGTCGATGAGTCCTTGAATTTTGCCTAATTAATGTATATTTTTGCTGTTAATACCATATCGATAGTTGTCTTCAGAAGAGCTTGAAAGTGCTTTCTCAGAAGATACGAGCTACGGAGAAGATAGTTGAAGGCTATTGCAATTGTTGCTATTATTCAAAATACTTGTTCCATCTATGGCTCGTTTAGAACTAGATGAAGTAGGTGTCTCCAAGAGTCTCCGTTGAGAAGATTGCTATCTCAGTTGATAGAACGATTGCTTATTGTTGCTAGAGTTACTGTTATTGTTATTATTAGCAGTGCTGAATTAACTACTGCTGTTAATACTGCTGGCAACAGAGCGGGTATTTAAATTGGCTTCTGACATATTCTTTCTCAACTAGAGTTACTAAAGTGATGGTTATTACTACAGTGATTAATCATCTAGATTATCCCTTGAACGAAAGCTGCCATAAGAGTAGCGGATTTAATGACTAGAATCACAACGTTCTTAGAAACTATTGCGAAATTTTTCACCACCAACTTTCTATTATTATTACTGTTATTATTATTGCTGCTACTGAGACATACTAAATCCATAGATGCTCCCACTGTCTTCGCTGAGATTCTCATTTGATTCTAATTGGCTTTTAACTGCAAGATCGATTCTGCTAACAGTGAAATCACATTTTCTCCTCAAAAGTTACAAAAACATTGTTGCCTTTAACACCTAAGAAGCATAAACAGGTAATTAGAAACAAGCGATCAAACAATTATTTAAATGCCAACTTAGCTAAATAGTTGTGTCTTAGAGAAGCACGCAATCATGTCATTCATCGTCACTGGATCAGATACTTTACCTTCTCCGCTGATCCAGACATGCTTGAGACATTGCTGCGCGTTCATTCTATCTTCGGCTACAGTCGCAGCTGTTTTCAGGAAAAATTATTTGGCTTCAACTCTCATGTTTGCAGGGAATTTCCATTGAGGATTCTTGAGTTTCTCTAAGAAAGTGCTGCGAGTGTCTGCTTTTTCCCACAAAGGATGTTTGCCCATTGAGAACAACATGTATTGTATGATCCCGCAACTCCAGAGATCGACTGACTTTGTTTTCAAACAATTAGCTCTTTTCTATATAATATTCTGTGTGAGTTACTCTTTGGTATTGCCTATTGAAGGCAACTTCTGGTGCCATGTAAATGAGAGTCCCGCAGTTATCAGAGAGTGTCCCGATCTGTTCGTTCTTGAAAGACAATCCAAAGTCGATCACACGTATCTCAAACTCCTCCTCCGCCCGAGCTCGAATCAGAATATTTTCTAAGAGCATGATTATATTAAATCATTGATGTCTTGCGCTTGTGCTTCTTACCTGGTTTAAGGTCACGATGAAGAATCTCCTAGGAATGCATGTGAGATATAGCAAGGAGAACTTGTTTAATGATATATCGAGCTTCTTTGTCTGAAAAAGGCTGTTGCAAACGTGTCTCAATGAACTAGTCTAAGGAAATACCCTCGAAATACTCCATGACTATCATGAAGCACTTACTTGACTCGTGGGACTATTGAGTGAAATAGAAGGAATGTTGCCAAGCAGTAATTACTGAAAGCTAAGAAATAGAGAAATTATATTAAGGGTTTTTAATAATACTGCAAAGAATTTGATGATATTAGGATGATCGAGGTGCTACAGAATCTTAGCTTCTTTGTCCAGCTGCCCATCGAACTTCTTGAATTACTTTTTGTCTATTATCTGAAACAGGGAAATAAATAAGATAAATATCCTCCTAAATGTAATTTTTGCTCAACTGAGCAGATGTTAAAGTATTATTCTATCAAAGCAGTTTCACCTTTGATCATACATACTCATTGAAGCTGATAAAAATGCAAAATGATTACTTTGATTGCTACTGGCTGTCCATCTGTTCGTTGAACTGCACTGACAACTTAACCGAAAGCTCCTCTGCCTAGAATTGCTTTAAACTTGTAGAGATCATCGAATCGAGGGGAATGAGAATATTTTTCAGCTTCAAAGGTCAGATAAAGCTGTTCGATTTCGCTCACATATTTCCTGTATGCTACTGTCTCCTTCTATTTCAGTACTTGTTGCTGTTGTTGTTGCTGCTGCTGCTGCTGCTGTTACTGCTGTGTTGAATTCATCACTGCTATTGAGATAGGCTTAGATGCTTTTTCTGTAAAAGTTGCAAGATTGTGAAGAAGCTGATGGTGGTGATGGTAATTGTTCTGTTGTAACTGTTGTTGTTATTCATTGTTATTATTATCTTCTCTTTTGGTCTCATTTTCTGAGGCTTTTTTTTCCTGGCTGTCGAACATTCAAGTCAATGCCACTCTTTCAGAGAGAATTTCCCTCGCCAAGTGATACCAATATATGCTAGAGTCTTCCAAACTATTGCTCCAAACAATAATACCTATTTAATTAAACTTGTTTCTTTGTTTCTAGCCTAAAAATAAATATTTCTTCCGCCAGCCAGTCATTCCTTGTGATTTCCTTCTTTTTGACTTACCCCTCAACTCTTTTCTTGCTTTCATTCTGCAACAAGTTGAAGAAGTTTACGAAATGAGATATTCAGTGGTTGTTATTTCCGAAATAACAAGTAAAATAAGAAATACATAAAGGCTCGATAACAATTCCAGCTCTCAAATCAAATTTAGTTCATTTTTATTAATCAATAATCCATTTGATTTCTTTTCATTAGAATGAAATATTGGTAAACTAAATAGAAACATTACAGAATTTTTAAAGAATTAACAAAACACAAACTCAGCTGTTAAAACCCTGTGGGAGATATTTAAGAACTCCTTTGAATTGTAAAACTATTTTGTTTTGTTTTTTTCCAGAGATAACGCAATAGATCCAAATCATAAGAATGTAAGGAGGGGGACCACCAACATTGTTAAACATCCATTAAAAAAAAGAAATAATCAAATACAGCGAATTGCTTGAAGAGATTTTCAAATCAAGGATTAACTAATTCAGAAAGACACGAATAACCATAGAGAGAGGAATAACCAGCATAACTAGTACTAAACGAATGCAGAAAGAACAGCTACTGCTGAGTGTCAGCAACATCAACACAGGTCAGAATACTAAATCAAAATACATTGAAAAAACAAATAGCAGTGAAATTGGAGCTATTCGGCCGAAATAACAAAGCAATAGCATCGATACCACTGTTACCCAGAAGTAGAAAGAACAAGATATGATTTCGTCTAGGTTTCGACGCAATATTATGATTAAAGTAGGCATCCCGCTGCTACTTGGAATCATCTTTGTCGGAGTGTTTAATATTATTGCTATTCATTTTTCTCTTAGTTCTATCTTCGATTTGTCATAAACAGATTACCTAAACTAAGAGCTGTTCTCATCTGCAGCACTAAACTACTAGCAAGCTCAAGTGATCCAAAATTAAGTCTAGCTTATTGTCACTTCGCTTCATCAGTTAAAATCCTTAAATGATCTACAAAAGACATACATCACAGTAATAACTCCTGCAACAAAACCGTATTCACCTTATTATGATCCAACAAATCAGCTGAAGATTCTGACTTAATAGAACTGTGCTGCTCATACTTGTGATTCTGTTCCTGATTCAATATCTTGGTATTAAGATTCCTTTTCAACTTCCAGGACGAGTGATTAGTATCTTTACTTCGTTCCATGTGCTTCAACAGCAGCCACAGCAGCAAAGTAACCCTCATTGCTTTAATTCTAATTTTGTTTCAATTTGATTAACATTCATTTGTATTGTTTCACTGGAATCAACCAACACATCAGACAAACAATGCAGAATTATTTTGAGGAGTTCTACCAAATAGCTAGGCCAATTTTTAAGTCCTTGAAAGGCTATGCTGATTACATTCAAATTTGGCATCAATCCGGTGTGGAAATGATCTATTCTATTAAGGATTTCACAACTACTTACTTGTAAACAAACAAAGGATTCAACACACACTTGATTCAATTAAGCATAAAAAGTGTTATTATAATCTTCTTGCAACCATAAAAAGTAGCTTAATTTGCTCATATTTATTCTTGTATGCAGATGCAATTACGATTTCTCAACTAATACAATCTATGTGGACACCAAGAACTATGCTAGTGCATACTCCAAAATGCTTCTGGAGCATGCCAAAATAGATTCCACAGCTAGTAACATTGACGAATAGATTCAGACAGTATTCTGCATTCAACTAGACAACATGCAGCAATGTAGTACACCATCTTTGGTACCCTGCGGATAAATATGTATCAGAACTTCCAAATAACTCAATAGGATTGTCGTAAACTATCTCATTTTATTCTTTAGCTTTACCTTATTGATATTTCCTGCTAGAAACTCCTAGCTCGGAATGTAGCTGTTTAGAACACTGATATTCTCTTAACAGCAGCTTAAGAAAACAGTAGCCAGTAGGTATTCAACAACCCTAACAAAGACACGGCAGGAAACTATCTGTCGTTCAAGAATTTCTATGATATTCTCTTTGGGGCAATTGCTAGCACTGCTAAGACAGCTTTCATGAATACGTACTTAAACAGAATCTATCCATACACGCCTGCAGTCAATGCAGATGAAGATCAAGAACTGAGCAGCTATTACGATGCAAACAATCAGGAAAATGTTATTTTATTTTCCTACGTGAAGGTTGACGGTGGTGTGAATACAGCTACTACTCCAGCAACAGATCTGCCTAAGAAGATCCTCTATGTGCTTGTGACTAAATATCTTCTTAGCACTGCGTTGGAGCCATTAAACAATATCGTGGAGGATGCAAATGGACTTCAATAACAATGGATCGGAGTGAGTATCTTGACAGTGTTTACATGTTTAGCTACTCTGTATGCAGTCCCGAAGATTGTCATGTCGATTGATGATCCGATTAAGACTCTCACGATGAAAGTCAAACAGATTTAAGACGCAAACCTAGAAGTTAATCTTCTTGTAGGGTTCACGAGTAAGCAAAACAATAGCATTGACTGTAGTCTAATTCAAATGTTTAGACACTTTCTAGGAGCTAAATGAGCTGTATCATGAGCTTGAAGACATTAACTTACAGATAAAATATTGCACTGATAAGCTCTACAATAAGTCAGAAGCTGAGAATCTTGTCAACTACACAAATGCTATCAACATCTACTCCAACCTTAAAAACCAAAAGATCCTTGGGATACTCTACAACAACCTTGGTAATATGGATTATTCCTTTTTTTAATCTCGCCAAGGCAGTACGTATGGATGAATATTCATTTGCTTTTTGATTCAGGCAATATCCATGCTCGAAACTAGCGATATCTCGAAGCAATATCCTGTTTTCATACTGCTGTAAAGATATCCGAAAAGGAGCTTCGAAAGCTGATTCGATTTGACTACCCAGAGATATTCTACAAAGCGAAAAGAGTCTTCGGGTGGAAGTACTTCCTGGAGCATCTAGAGCCTGTATCTCCTATCGGCTGGCTGGATGAGGAAGAGAAAATCTCAGAAATTAATGGAAAGACATTTGCCCGAGTGAATATCCAATTAAAGAAGAAACTTGAGGAAGCCTACTGTAATAGATTGTTTTCACTTGCTAATGTGACTCTACTCCAAGGACAAATCGAGACTGAAGAAAAAGCCAAAATCAGATTGTTCGAGTAAGCAATTGATATTCTGAACTTAGTCGAATCAGTCGATAAGAACTTAGACAATGCCAGAAGCAGATCCATCAAAATCAACTTTAAATTATCCACTGCGTACATCAATAGAGCAAAGCTCACTTTCGTCGAGGAGAATTGGTTCGAAGGTATCGAATCACTCCAAAAGGCATCAGTAGAATCAATCACAAAATACAATAATAACAATACTACTTTAAATTCTATTCACTAAAAGTATTGAGTTCATTTTTGTTTAAACCCACAGAGCAAGTTCAAGTATTACTAGACTGTGCATAACCTCTTCAGAGAGAAGATCATCCAAAGGAAGACTTAACTCTCCAAGAATCCCAGTGAAGATTTCTCGTCTTTAAAAAAGACTAACAATTGGATGTCTGCTTTAAACAACAGCAACATCCAAAATAATAGCTTTTTCGCTAACTCCTTTACACAAGCGATTAAGTCTGTCACTAACCCAAATGAAGACCACAAAACAGCTAATCCACAGTACTCAAGAGCTAAATGATCTTTCCGTTTGCTGGTATTACTAGTTTATTTTACAATCAGTGTTCGTTTTATTAATTCAGGAACATCGAAATGGCTGATTATGCTTCTTCCGCAAGGAATTACAATACTTCTAGGCAAGTTCTTGAGAATTCTACTACTCGCGCTGCTGAAGAACCAGAAAAACAACCGATTGGGAGAGTCTTAGAAGAAGAAGAAACTTCTTTAATTGTGCCTGTCGATGATCCACCTGAGATCTTAGAGTCTGAACTCTGGATGTCGAAAGGCCAAGTGCATTATGAATTCGGAAAATACGATGAATCATTGAAGTATTGCACTAACGGAATCGAAGTAGGGAGGCAATTCAACCCGTAGATCAGATAGCAGTGCCTCAAAGTGATTTAGAATATCCTCGAACAATAAATCAACATCAAGACAAAGAAATTTACCCAAATGCAAAAGGAAAGTGACGAATTTAATCTCATGAAATAAGTCTTGCACGATTTCTAGAATTCCCTGCAGATAGTTAAGTTGATGATATAAGACACAGAAGCCAAAGCGAAGAAGGATCTCATTTTTTTACAAGATTATTCAGGTAAAACCAAAGATTTTAGAGAAGTAGTTGTCAGCATGCTAATGTTGTTGTGAACAAGGTACTATGGACACGAAGAATAAGAATATTCGTGCAGTGGACACATTCATAAAGATCTATTCAATGTATATTACTGAAGTGGATAGATTGGCCTTTGTGCAATTCAATCACAACATCGATGTTGGGTTTGAGCTGAAATAAAGAGGGAAGAATGATATTTACATTGAGAAGTTCTTAAGCGATGCGAAATATTGTAAATGTGAAGGAGACAAAGCACTCTACAATGCCATACATGTAGCTATCAAACTCTTTGAGTAAACACTTTTTAAAATAAATTAGCATAATTGATATTTTATTGATCCAAAAGGAAAGCTGAACCAACAAATAACTCTCGCTGGATTGTCACTGTCACAGATGACACAGACAACTACAGCAGAATCGATGAAGAACAACTTAAGGATTTGTTTCTGTTGAAAAGAGTCAAACTGATTATTATCGGACTTAATCTCAATGTAAAAAATACTATTAAATATCTTTCACATTCATACATTTATCTTTGAATTAAAATAGAATACTGCCATTTAAATCTACTCAAAGCTCTGTCAGAGCATAGGAGGAGCCTTCATTGAATCACCGAACTCAGAAGACTTCAAAGTTGCATTCTAATCCATCACTAAAATGGAGTTCGCTACTGATTAACAAGCTGACTATGTCGATGAGAAATTCGATTGAACAGATTTCAAAATCAAAGCAAATTAGCAGATTGACAGCTAATACTATAAGGTCTTAAGAAAATAGGCTTAAGTTAAGGAATAATAAATATTTTTTTTGTACCATTTTTATGGCTTTCAGTGTATTTTGTAATAAATTATCAAAGATTAAATTGTAAAAAAATCTTCCATGAATCATATGCGGTCACTTTTCTAATGATCATGGTATAGCTTAAGCCTTAAATAACTGCCAAAGTAGCAAGAAAATACACGGTATTTTCATTTTAATATTAGCAAAACATCTAAAAAAGTAAAAATATTTGTGTACTCATTTATGAGAATCAAAACAAATAAAGGTATGGCTAAATGGATGTCAAAGGATATCCAATTCAGTCAAACTGCCAGTTATTTATTTACTCTTAAAATAATAATGAACTTTTTAATATTTTATGGAAGAAAAACAAGTCATATTAATAAACCACAACAGCAAGATCACAGAAATCAATGTATTTTCTCAAAATGCCTTGCTGAGCTATCTTCATGCAGAGTAGCAGACTCTCATATGAATCATCAACATATGACTTGGCTGTTTCCTTCAGAGCTCCAGTTCGATCATTTCCTTCTTGAGTTTTTCAATCACGCTTTCCACAAGCAAGACAATCTGCTCTTCGTTAGTCTCTCTGTCTTTCTTGACTCTTTGGAGATTCTCTTAGGTGCGCTGTGAGAGCTCTCGAAGGAACGACACAAGCTTCTCTTCTTTGGATTCTCTTTCTTTACGCTCACGGACGAGGACATCGTTGAGTTCTTGGATCTGCTAGTTGAATTAAGCAGAGATCTTAGACTCCATCTCTTGTCTTTGTTGGATCTCGTAGCTCAGTTCGTCCTTTAGTCTAGGAAGGTCTTCGTTTAAGTAACCTTCCAGATACCCATGCGAGTTCAACTGCGCTTGAGCTTCCTTGTTGGCTTCCACTGCAAGTGCTTCGAACTACCCAGCCAGTTTCTAAGCTAACTTCTTCTCACTCTCAGCTCTCTCCTTAGCATTGACTTCAATCAATCTAATGCAGTTCTTCTCTATTCCTTAGAGTTCTCTCTATGTGTTTTCTGCTTGCTCTTCAGAACGATCACCCTCCTCAATGACAGCTGCTTCTAAGGCACTTAGTTTCTGTGCTAGTGCATCGAACTTTTCTTCTTTTCTAGCATTGAGTCCAGAAATAGCTGATTCGAATGTCTCTAAAAGCTATGAGATGACAGCAAATCTGCTTTATTTCTCTCCTTCAATGGAACTCTGGAGACCTTTGATTCTTTCAAACACCTTTTGTACGCGATCGACTTGGTTTTGGTTAGTCAGCAGAGTGCTGTTACTGGCTTAGATATATCCTGAGGTGTTCATTGTGTATGGTTATTGTTGTTGGATATTTGCTACTGTATTTTTTTAATATTTTGAAGATATTTCAGATTATTTTTAATTTTATTGTCTCTTGCTATTTTGCTGCTGATTTCATTGTGCTTTAATTGTTTTTATTTGAGGATACCAACTCAAATCTTAACCAGAAGAGGTTAATGCATAGCTCTTTTGATTCGAAAGATAGTCAACTCATCTGCATTCAAGCCCAAAGGGAGGAATATTAATAACTGATAAGCATTTCGCTCTTTCTTTTGAATTATCTTCAATACAATAATCGCAGCCAATCAATAATCCCCCTTGACACAGCTTGCAGCAAATAAACAGGCTTGAAACAGTTCATAACACAATCACAAAAAAGGTAATATTTAAATCTCGAAATCTAAATTAAACTGCAAAAATGACAGTCATATTTCTTCTTGCTTGCTATTTCCCAAAAAATTCAATGAATTTGTAGAAATGTCTATTCTTCCGCCTTTTGGCTGCCAAGTTGGCCTGAAAAAGTAAAATTCAATTACTTATTTTCAAATTTACATATTTATTTCTCTTTCTTTGCGAAAAAAACGAGGGTAATTGCTCTAAAGAGTGAGATTTTCCTTGCCCTTGTCTTATCAGAGCAAAATAACATGAAAACATTAATTAACAATAACTCTCCTAAACAATAAATTCATTTGATTAATACCAATAATACTTGAAAACAGCTAAAACTAAACCACGCGATAACATGGATACCAAGAGCATTTACGAGTTGGCTTAGCTGAAGGTTGGTGGAGGATACTACAACAACAAAGATCTCTTTAGACTGAAGCTGAACAGTACCAATATCAGCAGCAGTATCGTCACGGAAGAAAATGACAATCCAGAAATGATTCTTATCCAGAACGAACAAAAGGATGCGTCTAAAATCACAAATTTCTTTTAAAGTTAAGCATCTGCTCTGTTGCGTGTCATTTTAAAAGAAATACAATGATTCATTCAGCCAGACAGTTAATTAATTAGTCCTGTGCTATTAGCTATTCCATTTATAATAATCTTGTTTGTTTTTGTAGACTAAATAACGCAGAAGCCTTATTAGATGGCAAAGCACTTCCAAAGCATATTCTGGAGTTCGATGAAATTCATAGTTTCGTAATGTGTCTCCTCCATCAAAAACAACAGTGTGTACCTTCTTGATTTGTCGTGTATTTACTTGAATCGAGGGACAATCGACGATAACTTGACACTCTATCTCGTCGCTTCTGAAAAGAATCACCTACAAATCAACGAGACATTCACACCAATCCACGCATTTATTTGCAATATCTATCTGCAGATCCATCTTGTTTCTGTGAGCGTTATTGCAAGAGACTGTCTTGATGACGTTGAAAGGGAAGCAAAGATCAAAGAGCTGCAAGAGGTATAATACATACACCCACACCAAACGCAATATTCAACGAAAGACAATTTATCCATAATTTCTATTGAACTACTAACCTTCAGCTAACCTTTTATGATTAATCCTGCTGTTTCTTTGTAGAAAAGCAGCAAGTTCACAAAGATGATCATTGACGCGAGTACTGCAAGAACTCCTGAGTTATGCAATGATATCTTACAGGTGATTAAGAAATGCATATCATTCAATTGTACGTGCTTCATGTAAACACTGGAGAACTCTAGACTCAGGAACAAAACGAAAGGCATCAGCTTCTTCTTTTTGATTCTCTTCAATTTCTTCAAAAAGTATAACTTTAATCGATCTAATATGTTTATCTTTCATTTGTTAGTTGCTTAAATTGTCATGTCTGTCTGGATAGATTTTAAGCTCAGTACTTGGGTTTACTGTGCTTCGACAAAGGACAATAGTAATAAGCATTGTTGTCTAAGACTCAGCAGGAATTCTTAAATAGCTTTAGTTCCTCTAATCCAATGGAATCTCTTTGGGATAATATTTTGAAGATTGAAATTCCGATTGAGGAGATTGAAGTACTAGATGAAAACATTAATAAACTTGGAATTGTGATAGATCTTGCAAGAGAGTTTGAATCAGTCAAGAGCATCATCTCAGAAGAATACAAGATCCATGAGAGTATGAATGACAACTCTAAAGAAAAAGAAGCTTAAATGAAAACTATCAAGGAAATCATCGAGCAAATATTCAGCAAAAACAACAAGACCAAGACCACGATATTCAAATCAGTGCTGCGAAAAGACCAATACATTGTCACTTTCAAGATGCTTGATCGATTTGATCATTTCATGGATCTGTGCATAATCAAACTGAAGAACGACTAGCTAAAATGCACAATACACTTCTGTCGGGAGAACTATGAGCCGGTGGTCATTGCTGACAAGCTAACTCGGACATAAATCTGCAGATTATTCATCAAGAAAGCATGCAAAATCGGTGGATTTGTGGTGAATCCATTCTCAGGATAAATATTCTTCACATATTCGACATTCAATTTCTCAGCGAAATACTCCAACGATCAGCTCAATGTTGCATTAAACAAAGTAATGAAGAGCATATTCACTAATGCCTTTCATATGATCAACTACTCGTTCTTGTCGCTCGCTGCCAAAATCGGGTTGATAACAATTCCAATCTACAAAAAGCTTGAATCTGTATTGAGTGGATAAGAAAGCAGAGTACTTCTTCTCCCATCTAACTTCATTCAGCGAATGAATAATGCAGTGGAGTTGCTCGAGAACTGCATGACTCCATTCTAGCAATTCAAGGATTCAGAATTCTACCAGAAGAATTTCAGTGAGAAAGACAGACAAGATATTGAGAGTTAAATTGATGTGATGAAAAACAAAGAAATCGTCGAAGCAGATTGCAATCAAATGGAGTATTTGCTAGACACCACGTATGACGAGTCTTAAGCGAAGAGAGTCAGCAGCGGAGGATTCGCGGATATATTCTCTTAGGATGTAGCTTTCAGAATGAAGGATAAGCAAAAATAACAGTTTTTTGCGTTTGACAAGACTTTTGAAATGGATCAGATTGTCAGCAACTTCGCTCTCAAAAAGGGGAAAATCTTAGATGATAAGATCTTCGTATAATAGTAACAACAAAGGCAGCAGTAGGATGCAAATAGGCCTGAGAAGAATGATAAAATAAAGATCGAAGCGGAAATCGTAGGAAAAATTACACCGAAGTGCAAGTATATTGCTAACTACTTCTACGATGAGAAGAGACCTGAAGTGCTCTTCATGGAACTGTATTTCTTCACGCTAGGAACTTACTTACATTTCCATTCGACAGTGATGTCATTGTCTACGAGACTCTAGATTCTATTGCAAATCGCTTAAGGAGTCAAATTTCTTCAAATGCAAGAAATCTACCATCTAGATCTCAAACCACCCAATATTCTACTAAGTAACAAACAAGCACTAACTTAATTTCAAATTGTATTTTTTAATTCTCTTGTTAAACAGGTAGGGATGTTAAGGTACGAATATGCGACTTTGGAGAGAGCTACTCTAAGAAAATCCACAAGGAGCCTAGTCTATTCAAGAAAACAGGGAGGACTCTACCTTACGCTCCTATTGAATCCCTCGGTCCAAATGGGAACTTCAGCCCTTCTTCTGATGTGTATTCGATTGGTGCAGTGATTAGTGAAGTAATTTTCGAAAAGAGAATCATAGAGTTCAAGAGAATCAGCTAGCAGAAGGTAACATCGAAGTTGGTCACGAAAAATTACAAACTTGTCTACAGTGACATTCTCACCAAGGAGTTCGGCATAAGGCAAATCATGA
>Ga0302271_10001898_pt1 | contig 19486 bp, 11 predicted proteins | sample III_Bog_N1_1_FD_198767 | JGI IMG/M metagenome (GOLD analysis project Ga0302271, IMG submission 198767) | Peat permafrost microbial communities from Stordalen Mire near Abisko, Sweden - III_Bog_N1_1 | ecosystem: Environmental > Terrestrial > Soil > Wetlands > Peat | place: Sweden: Abisko...
ACCCCACCCCCAACCCCAACCCCAACCCCAACCCCAACCCCAACCCCAACCCCAACCCCAACCCCAACCCCATAATGTGCTGAAGGAATATATTCATCAATTAAAATGGAAAAATATATTAATTTTAAACTTTAATAGAAGTAAGATTATCTAATATATATTATATATTTGTGCTACCATTAAATACATCTCTCTTCTGTGGAATTATTGTTTAATTTTTTGATATTAGTTTCAGCCATATTTCAAATGATTTCTCCATTTATTTATCTAATGATAATCTTTTGTCGAACAATCTTGAAAAAATGCTTTAAATGTATCATTTTTGTTTCTTATTAGATTTCCCAAGGACTACGAAATTCCTTCTAAACTGTGGGAACAAAAGAATGAACTACTTATGGTTCTAATTAATAGCTGATTTCTTTCTTATTAAAAATCTGCAATCCCAGTCATAATAATATAATTAATTAGTTCTATCAAACCATCCAAACATAACAAGATTCCTAATTTCTAGCTTTCACATACTCTAAGTTCATCTCTAAATGTTAGCTTCTGTCCCACATTGGTTGCTAGGAATTCATGGTAGAAACTATTCTGATCTCATAAACTGCAGAAATAATCCAAGTCCCCGTGAAAATCGTATCGCAATCAAACTAATCGATGAGATTCTTCCTTGTTCCGATTTTAGTGACTTTCGTTTTATCGTTATGAATGAATGGATCGTTCATCCAAATCGCCCTCTACTGGGGAAAGGTGATTTAGTGATGACTAATGGTAAAAATCTATTAGTAATTGAAATAAAATCGATATGCAGCTAAAACCATCAAATAAGAATCAAAGGGCTTCTTAAAGTTATTCGATAAGCTCGGTATTATGGCACAGTTATCAAACGATACAGAGATTTTTGTCTTTTCCATGATTATCGATTGAATGTGTTATTTAGGCATGCAAAGGTGCATTGTGCTTTCTTTACGAATTTAGATGAGAATATTGTCTTGCTGAATAAAATAACTGAGAAAAATCTTTTTATAAAAGATAAAAACCTTCACCTGAAAGGTATCACTGTAGAGGAGATATATAGAAAGAATAGATTGGAAACGCAGGATCTTATTAGTTAAGAAAATACTAGGAAAAATGAGGAGGAGGACGATGATGGTGGATGGGTGGATATTGATGAAGTATCTAAAGATTTGGATTCTGAATGGAAGAAAGATTCCAATAATGGATTAGATAATTTAGAGGTACTTATTTCTTCTGAAGACGAGGATTAGGATCATAAGAATAGTGAATAAGAAGATGATGAAGAGGAAAGAGTAATTTACAATGAAATAGCTGTCCGTACACCAAGCATTATTACTATTGATAAAGAGGATAAAAAATAAGCTGTATTAAATGGATAGAAAAAGTGTCCTTAAAATGAATCCTGCTTATCTCTTCCTGTAAATGAATCTATTTAGGCATTTGATCAGGACTTTGATTCATCATTTTTAGGATATATTCATAAATCTAGAAAATAATAAAAAATAAATTTCCTGGAAGAATAACTAGTTCCTTAAAAATAAAATAATTCATAACAGAAAAGTAACTTGACAACGGATGAGATCTTGAATAGGATATCTGAAATAGCAGGTTATAGCTTTGAGATTCCTTCTTGGTGGATATCGTCTTAATATTTGTGTAGCATGAGATAGATTAATTGCACCTCATTTAAGGGGAGTGAATAGTTTACAGATGAGTAGACGAATAATGAGAAATTGAAAGAAGAAAATGATACTGGAAACAATGATAACAGCAAGAAATGTAAATCAAGACTAATGGTGAATAAACCATTTCACAATTATTCTCTTAATCCATTGGATTCTGATGAAACATGGGAAATATAAAATACAATAGTAGATTAAACTGATAAAAGCATTGGATCTTGGAAGAATAAAGATTGCTAAGAAAATCAAATAGTCATGCCTATTTAACTAGCTGATAATCTACCAAAATATTCCTAGTTTACTCCTATTTTGAATACAAGTTAAACACACAATTAGAATACTGTAATTACAGATATGAATTAGCAGAATCTTCATTTTCAAGAACTCAAATCAGATTTACAATTACTAGTGAGACTTAGAATGACACAAATATTACAGCAAGATGTTATGAAACAAAAGGAGATAATAACAAAGGAATCGAAAGCTCCAGAAGTAGTAGAAATACAGTTGCCGTAAGATGGCATTAAAGAATCTGCTGAAAAGGAGATCTCTTAAGATGAAACTGACTAAGAGAAAAAAGATGAACTTAGCATTAAAGAAACCAAAGAATAACGATATTGTCTTAATTTCGATGATGGTGATGCTGAATTGAAGAAATTCATTGAATTACGATTGACTTCAAAATAGAAAAAGGAAGGATTCTAGGATTAAATCAAATCAATAGAAGATTCATTGGAGATTTATCAGGATCCTAATAATACATAGAAGAATTAAAGTTCTTTCAATAACTTTGAAGAAATGGGATTATGTGACAATACTAGCAGATTTGATTTATTAAATGCAGAGAGAAACTAGATTTCGAAGTAATTGATGTAAGATCCTTCTAGAAAGAGCTAATTTCTTAAAACAAACAAAACATTCTGTTCCTTGAATTATTTGAAGAAACAATATTATCCTTTTAAAAGATTCTCTGTGAATAAGCATTATTGCAAAATTTAATCTAAAAAGTAGAAAAAGATTAAATACAAAGAAATTTAACATATTTCTTCTATTGGGAACAATATCTTAACAAAAACTGCAACTTCTCATGTTAAAAGTATATAAGAAAGAAGTTCGTTAAAGAATGAAACAATCCTCCCATTAGAGCTTAAAGATTCTCATGATCTTGAAAAGGATAACTCTAACAAAGAGGAGAATAATATGGATGAAATTGACTATAATAAAATCACTTTGCCTAAATTTTAAACCTAAACAAAATTAATAATCAAAAAAATTCCTCATGCAGATAAAATATGTCTTTTAGAGAAAGACAATATCCAAAAGCAAACAACAGATATTAAACAGAACGTAAGGATATCTTAAAAGCTGATCAAGGTTAGAATTCCCTAGAAGAAATCAGCCCCTTCAAATTTGAATTAAACACATGTCAAGTTAATTTGCCCAAAGATTATTGTTGTCTCAGTTAATACAAATAATCCATAATAGGTTATCAAAAAAATAAAAATTCAATTGAAGAAAGGAAATAAATTATAGAAATCAACAAATTTAGGTATATTTGAAAAAGAAACTCAAGAGTCTGACAAGGTTAAGGAAAAACTACCTGTGAAATAAGTATCTTGATGCACAGGTTTTAGTCTACTAAAAATATACAGAAATTTAAATTACTCATCTCCTGTTTGTTAAAATATCTTGTATTTCAATTAAACTAAACATACAAAAATGAATCAGGTTTATCATTACTTTTAATTTTTCCTTTCAAACTTTTTAAAATGTCCTTTTATTTGCGAAATACGGTTTTTGTATCTCTGATAAGTACAATTTAGGGCTTCTTTTCTTTTGAATTGTATCATACACAATTTCAATTTAATCAGTAATATGCTTAAATGCATCAGGAGAATATGATAAATGTGACACTAAATTCACATTTGTTGAAACAAAATCCATAATAGCAATTGGTTCAATGACAATTGTATTATTCGGACTCTTTTTTTTCCATATGAGCTACCCACTGAGAGAAATCGCTGTGGGAGATGAAATTAGCGAGTGGTGAAGGTAGTAAATGAATTTATAAAAGAACTATCCATAGTTGATTTAAGGTAATGGTTCTTCAAATACTTTGTGGTATTACGGAATCGATATTGGAAGGATTTAATATGGGCGATCAAGGGGAACCTTGAGGATGTCTTAGTTAATTCTTTTATTTGATAATTCCTCGTCATCGTTAGCTCTTCTTCTGATTCTTTAGACTTATGATAGAAGGACATATTTTCCTTCCGGACTTTTCTTTTTAAATAATTCAAAATCAAACAAATTTCTTCGCTAACGAGTCTAAGGACCTGCATCTTATGCAGTAGTTTTTGCAATGGACATTCTTGAATTGGATAAATAAGACTTTTCTCTGTTTTCGAGAGCTTCTTAGTATTTTTCTTGCATGGAAATGTAGCATTCGTTTTCGAGAGTCTGTGCTTCGTAGCTAATTGCATCATAATTGACAGCAGGTGGGATCCTTTTGTTGATTTGAAAGAAATGTAATATCAATATGATCCATGCGTTTTTATCTAAGCAATCGGTGGACATGAGTTTCTTTTTTTAAACCCAATACAGCACGAAGCTACTGAAGATACTCAGTTCGGCGCTGTTTTATTCATGGAATTTTTTAATGATTAAATCTCTTGATTTGAAGAGATTCGATTCTTTTGGCTGCACTCGAATTTTGAGGGTGAGTTTGTTTTCCTTGAAAGTGATCGTAATGCATTGATGGTAAATCCATTTCTCAGTTTAGAAATTAGCTTAAATCTCGATTTCTTCTTGGAAAAGAGCACTGAAATATTCCTATAGCTCTTAATAGCAAGCCATCTTGATACAGGGCTTGAGAAATCAAACAAATAAATATTAAAATAAAATAATTTTTCTAAATAATTTTTGTATCCTCCCTATCATCTTATCCCTCAAGCTTTCTTGTTACCTCATTCGAAAGTATATCCACATACACATCTAGTTCATTTGCCAAGAGTGCAAATGGATTAACATCAGGTCCAGCAATTGTGTATGTGATATGTCTCTAATCGTACTTTTCATCTCTAAATTTTTACCTGAGATTTTATTCCGTGGCAATAGTACTGTAGTAGTTTCTCGGTTGCATGTGAGAATCATAGCGATAATCAAATATGAACTTCTTCAGTTTCTTCTCAAATATTTTCAAAGTGTCTAGCTTATCTTTGGACAGCTATTATGTATACTCATAAACCTTCTTAATCGTCTCAGTTAATTCTTCTTGATCTTCCCCATCAAAGTAACTATCCGTTATTGCTTTTTTCATATGTTCTTAGGACTGCTGATATAAAGCAGAATAAACAATTGAAGAAGCTCCACTTGATCGCTTATTCAGTTGTTACTGAGATCCTTAGTTAACACTTGAGTTTCCGTAGCTCCTAGAGAAATTGATATCAGATTACCCTCCTAAGAAAGACGGATCAGGAATACCTCCTAGTTAGCTGCTATCTTGATCTTTATCATAAAATTCATTGCAGGGATATAAATCTTCCATTTCCTCTTCTTCATTGAATTGCTTTAGAAGCTCTAAGCTCAAAATCGGCTCTTTCGATGAAGCAGTCTTTGGTGTTTTCGATGGGCTCTCTTATTTTTATTATTCTTCTTCTGCAGCTACTGCGAAAGGCTAAATCATGTCTTCAGGATCTTATTCTTGTTCATTCAGAATAATTCCTGATTATTTACTATGAAAATTGCTGTAAATATCCTCTTCTGTGTCTTTGTCAAGACGTCTCAAGTCAGACTTTTTAGATTTTTTACTTTTCTTTGACGTGCTAGACTTGGATTGCTCATTTTTTGCACTGCTGCTCTCTTCAGACAGCTCTTGAAGTATTTTATTCTATTTAATATTTGTACTAGAGTCATCTAATACATTGAATTGATTGTTTAGGATGCTAGATGAGTCCTAGGAAAAGACATCCTTATTGTGCTGCTTTACATTTCGCAGAGAGAAGTTTTTCAGATGTTCATCTTCTGAACTCATAGGTTGTGATAGAGAAGAAGTGAGTGCTGCTAAACTAAGTATAAATTATAATAATATATTTGTTGATTTTTGCGCAAATTTACTTTTTAATTAATTATTCTTATTTTTTTTACGTAATTATGAGATATTTGTGTTTTGCTTGGGGATATCATAGGGAAGCAGATTAGTATGCGAATTTTATAGAGAGAGAGAGATAATTACTAGCTTTTGATTGTATTGCTTGTTTCTTTCAAACAAAAGACTAATTTCTTTTGCTTCAAATAACTAACCCCCAATTCCTTCCCTTTTCTCACCCAATGTTATTACTTGTTTCTTAATTTTTTGAATTAAAAAAGGACGAATATAAAAAATATCTTAGGGAATGAGAAATATATTCTAAATGGTTCTGCAACAATGCAACGGAACATGCATAGCTTGAATTCAAGAATACAGCCTGTTATTTGATGACCTCTAAGAAGAAAGTTAATTAAGAGTTCCAAGAGGATTAGACGTTAAGACTTATCCACCTTATTACTAGGAAAGTTATTATTGTTATTGCTGTGGGTAATGCTGATAACTTTATGGTTGTTGCGCTTATTTTATCTATGGCTACTGATTTTGATTTTAAGCAGCAGCTTACGCATTGTTAATATTATTATTGATCATTTCGCTGAGAATAATCTTAGTGAATTTTAACCGCTTCGACATTTCAGCATCATTCTTGTTGTTGAGGTTCTAGCTGAGAGGGTAATTTGATCGTACACCTAGTTTATTCCTGTAAGTAACCATCTTTGTATGGCTGTTTAGGATAATCTCAGTAGTGTCGGAGAAATCAACTTAAACGATTTTATTTGAAAGACGGAATAAAATCGCTTATTTTCTCTTTTGCCATTTCTTCACGTAAAATAGAGTTTTGTTTCCAGTGCCTGCGTCAACGTTCCAAATCGGGGGCTACTGAGTAGCTTGGGGGTTTCTGCTACGGGCTGTGTTTTGGGAATTTTAAGTCTAAGCATCTTAATCAAGATAAGCTCTGAAGTGCTACAGTAAAGTGATTTTGCCTTTTAACTCTGTAGGGTAATTATCAGCAGGGAAAGTTGAAAATTTATCTAGTTTTTAATCAGCCACGGATTCGTAGTATTCAATGACTGTGCCAGCTGGATCGATGATCATTTTACTGAGATCATTGAAAAAAATACCAATAGTTCCGTTGTTTAGAGCATATCCCATACCATGCTTGTTTGAATAATCTACCCATTATCTGACCCAGATTTCAGAAGCAGCTGTAACAACAGTATTTGCTGGATTATTTTCAATTTCATCGCGCTTAAAATTAGCTGCTGGCTGCATTTTAAGCATACCTTTCTCAGTTAGGTCACTAGTTAAAACTTTATTTGAATTTCCTCTCGCAGTTCCAGCTCCATCTTTGGTATTATTCAACTAGCTGGATGTAAGAGTCATAGAGTTCATTCTCTGATTAAGTGGATCCAGAGTTGTACTCGAAAGTTTAGTGTTTTCTTTATTTTTTTTGGACTTATGATATGGCACAACTAAAGTTGAAATCGGCAGATTTTCAGGATTCTAACCAATCCCAGATAAGAAAGGATGTTAAAGTAATTCACCTAATTTTGGGCGCTAAGCAGGATCCAAATTCAAAATGGATGTAATAATCGATTTAGCGTTATCTGAGATTTGAATGGAATCAGGAAAACTATAATTATTCGACTTGATGCGCTTGTAAGTTGTTCTCACATCCTTTGTCTCAAAGGGTGGCTAAGAATATCAAAAAATTCATTATTCAAACCAAATTGGCAAATTGAAACAAAACAAAAAATATTTCTTCAAAATAACTTCAAACTTCAAAAGGAAAAAGTTCCCCTTTTAATTTGAAAAATTAACACATTTTTGTTTTGTTTTTCTACCTTGCCTATGAGGAATGTGTAGATAATAACACCCAGTGACCACATGTCAACTTCATAAGAATGTCCATCTTTGCTTTCTAAAATCTCAGGTGCGATGTAATTCGGTGTTCCACAAATTGTTTTTTTCTTTTCTCCATCGAAATCAAGTTTCGTCGCCAAACCGAAATCTCCGATCTTAAGAGTCATGTTATCACCTATGAATACATTTCCTAGTTTGAGATCTCTGTGGATGATTTTATTTGCTTGCAGATACTTCAACCCATTCACCATCTGCATGATATAAACTTACGCTTCGTATTCAGTGATCCTCTTCCTTCGCTTGATGAGTTCATTCAAAGTCTAATATGGACATAATTCCAACAATATATACACGTTCTCATGATCTTCAAACACATGCTCGAACTGTACGATATTCTTGTGATGCAAACTTTTATGGATCTTAATCTCCGATATTAGTTTTACTCGCTGCCTACTTTTCGTGAGAGTTTTCTTTGGAATGATCTTACCAGCAAATACTGTCTTGGTTTCTTAGCAGATCACTTCGTAGCAGCGGGCAAAACCACCTGTTCCTAAGAGTTTCCCCATGGAATACTTCTTCACAGTCACTTCACCTGTGACTTTATTAACAATTTTCTCTTCGATCGTTTTCATCTCAGTCTAGTAATTAGCTGCTTACTGAGAGTTGCCATCTCCATCTTGTTTGATATCATCATTTTACTAACCCTAATTGTTATTGTTGTTGTTGTTATTTTGCATTTTTTTAAACTTTTTACAGGTATGCTTTTTTTTTCCTTTCCTTTCTTTCTAACAACACTTGATTCTTTTAACTCTTTAACCCTTTATTCTTTCAATTTATTATTTTTACCATGGTATGGTTCCACACTCTCTCTCTCTCTTTTCCCCACAAAAAACTGTTAAATTGATCAATTATCTCACCCAATTGGTCTTCAACGCACATCAAGTCGTAGCATTGCATCTTTTTATTCCTCCCACAAGAATTCATTTTTTATGATTCCCTTAATAATTGACAGCAACATGCATACCAGAATGCTTGACAAATTTGAAAACATAAACCATACTTTTTCAATACTAGCATTAATTTTCAAATTCAAAATTATTAGTTTATCTCCTTGAACTACTTGCTACTATTATCCCCTGTAACTTGTACTTATTCTCTCCGTTGGCTGAGTTTGAATATTTTGATATCTCCCCCCTCTTGTCATTTGATTAAATTACCACTAGAACTACTTTTTAGCCATTCGTTTTACTCCGCTTAACGATACTTAACGGAGATTCTCCCCACAAATATGTCTTATTCTTTGTTTTAAAGTGTTATGCTTTATTAAATTCAGTGGAGAGAGACAGAGAGATAATCTTTTTCTGAAAAATAATCACTTCTCCTTTTTTGAATTAAATTATCTTGAAGTACATTTTATTTATTATTTATGAATGAAACTCAAAACAAGTTGGTAGTTATAAGACCCTTTAGATGCTTCTTACCTTTCACCATTTGTTAATCTCTTTATTCTTTTCTTGGTAACTGCTTACCCTTGAATTATTATTATCTTTGTTTAAAATAATAACTGAATTGAGCTCTTTTATTAATAAATTATTTCTTTTTTATCTTAGAAAATCTTATTTTATACCAAAAATACACCCATAAAATGATATTATTTCATTCATAACAAGAACTTAGATAACTAAGTGCCTTGATTAATTCAGATTTACCACCAAAATGAAGATAAATACTTTGAGTTTTAGTCTTCCATTAATTAAAAATTTGTCATGCCAAAAACCATTTTGAAAATAGCAATAATCAGAGAATCGCCCAAAGAACCATACAATAAACATCAAATAACTAAAATAAATCCATTCATATTCTTTTGTTTTACTGGAAAGTCAATCTTCTCCTTGTCTTTTATGATATCTCCGCAACCAACATAAAACCTCTCAAGAAATAATTTCAAAGAAATTTAAAAGTAGCTGAAAGGCTGAGATGATCACTGGAAAAGTATTCATTTGGTAATCCATTGGTTCCAATATCTTCTTGTGTAGGTAGGTCATTCTTGGAGATAAGGATCAGAGTCTTAGGAGTATAGAAAATATAATCAATGACTCTAGCTTAAACATCATTGCCTTCTCTAACTTTGAAAGTAGTGATTTTGTATTAAGAATAATCATAAGCACTTGCAAAGATATTAGTCTGATAGATATTTTAAACAGTCGTGCTTGTTGGCTCAGTATTGAAATCCCCAGCGAAAATCACAGATGAATTGTCTAGAGTAACATCATAGCCATTAACATTTCCAAGAAATCTTAAAAGAAAGTCGATTTGTGCGACTCTAATATGCTCAAACTGCTTCTTTGCTTTAAGGTGAGTCACGAAAAGTAGCAGTTATTTTGAAGATTTCTTACATTTCAGCTTAAAAAAGAAAAACGATTAGTTTTGATTGTTTCCATCTGAATCTTAGTATTACACTGCTTATTATTCGATAATTTCAAATTTATCATGTGATATTGCTACTAATTGCCCATCTTTTCCATCAGGCTTTTTATGGAACAAAACTTAGTGAGACCCACTCAAGGCACTTTCAAATAACTCAGGATGATCAACTTCTTCTAGACATATGATATCACTCATAGCCCGTTTCTTGAGATGTTACAAGTGTAATTCACTTCGATATGACCACTCAAGGTATGAGTTACTGCATGAAGGGAAATTCTATGCTAAAGAATCTGCAAGAGTGTTCCATTGTGTTATGCTAAAAGCATCGCCCTCAGTGATGGGGTGAAATTTTTCTAACATTGATTGGTTTAATTGTTTTGTTTTTTTCTGCAGTAATTTATCTTAAATAATTAAAAATAAAGCGAATAAGAAGGCTCCTGATATTCCGGATTTAAAGCGAATATTTCAATGATTTTGTATGGCGTGACTCCCAAAAATATTAAAATTAATTAATACTCATACTCTCACTTTCTGATTTTCTGGGAAAGATCTTGAAATTAGAAAACAGATAATAAAATTAATAATTTGGATCACAACTCTCTTACTTTCATGTTCATTTCATGTAAAGAATAACAATATTAATTGCACTACGCATAAAACTCTTAATTCAATATCTGATAACAAAACAAGATAAATTGCTTTTAAAGCTCAAGAATCCCTTGTAGTATTAGATCAAGTATTTACTTTACAGACTATTCTAAAGCCCAATAGATATTATCCCTTGTGACTCTTTCTGAGTAGATTTAACCCTAAAAGATGCTTGATTTCAAGTTATTTTTTTTAAATTTCTTCTTGCAATTATTCAATTATTTTATTCTAATTTCTCAAATAAAAATGATCAACGTCCTACATATTTCTTTAATTCCATGACCCTCCCACGTTTCTACTCATTGTTCCAATATCAGCTTTATCATTTTTCTTATTGTTGCTTAAGTAATTGAGATTACCCACTCAACACTAATTTGATTTTTCTCAAAACAAATATTAACAGACAATTAAAAAATATTAGTAGAACTAGAAGTAGAACTACTCCAATTATTTTGTTCTGGTCTCTAAAAATGAACTAATACCTCAGATACTCTCAATTACTGCTACTGCTAATTAACTTTACGATAATCATTTATCTGGCTATCCGTTTGAAACAAGATGGCTACTAATATCAGCATGTAATCCTCACTGTATTTCTTGCAGTCGAGAGATCTATCGTAGCGCTAAAGATGATCAAACTAACTTTCTTAAATATTGGGTTGTACTCCATTCCTTTAGGAATCATTCTAAGTGTGCTGTGCATGGATGTCTCGCTTGGTAACAACTTAGAATTTGGTTTTAACACACTTTTTCAAGATATCCAATTCAATGAAGATCTTAATTACACTGTACACTATCTAAACTTAGCTCCATTAATGATAAGTTTTCAGGTTCTATCCGATTAAGGTGGAAATGAACTTCTCCATCCGATCTATTTGATTTTGATTTTCTATGGAATTATTCATGCAGCGCTTCGATAAGTCATCTGCATTGCTGACTCTTCAAGAAATACTACTCCAAATATCTTTAAATTCATATGTCAGTTCATCTAGGGACTGTCTCGTGTTGGATGCTTTTGTGCTTGCATGGGAGAGCTCTTGTCGGTTAGCAATTATTGCGTTATACTCCTGATTCCATATTTACCTTTTGAACTGTTCTTATCGATATTAAGGAGCTACACTGGATACTGCTTTTCAACATTATTCTAAATCTAAACCTGCAGCAGTTCTGATTGCATAGAGAACAGTTAAAGAATCTCCGATGAGTATTACATTTTATCTAATGCGTTCTAAGCACTGTACATAATAATTATATTCTTTATTCGCACAGCTATTCATCCTTAGCTTCGTGTCTATGACATAGTAATTTACCTAGCGATGATGGTTTATTTACCTTCAATAATAACTTAACTCTATTGCTTTTAGAAATACCTCAAATATGGTCCATTCTATGCAAAAGAGTATCTCACAAAATTAGAAGGAATCAATAATAAAGAGCAGCAGCTTGCAGATCTTCAAGTAGACTATGACAGAATCATTACAGAGATTACTTCTAAGTATCTGATGATAAGCTACACGATATTCATGTACTTTCAAATTAATTTTCAGCCGGAAAACAAAGAAGGTATTTAGTTTTTTGAATTCCTTTTGCGGATACTACAGACAATAAAAGTCAATGGGAGTCTCAACAAAAAGCATCCGGTGATTAAAATCCATTAAGCTAGTGCTTATCCAGAGTTTTAGATTGCAGAGTAGAGAGTGAGGTTTAGTGTGTGTGGATTTGATAAGGAAAAAATATCCAAATAAATATCGTTAATTCAAGATGATTTGGTTAGTTCTCAGCCGTTTGTGTTTGTTTTCGATGTGTACTCCTCTGAGAAGACGGCATTGCAACTTGAATCACTGATTATTAGTGAATTAAGATTTGTGAAATGGAAATCCATAGAAATATTTCCTCCTTCCGCTGTACATTGCGTAGATTAGCTCTTTAGAGAAATAATATACTTTACGGTAGCGAAAAAAATATTATTTGAACTCTTACCGATCAATCCCTTTGCTTGCATGTTCGATTTGTATGAAGATTTCCTTGCATCCTGATGATTTAAAGGTTTGTAGTTTTATTGGTAGTAATAGTAATTGTGCAATAATACTTTTGATATTCTGTGTGTAAATTAGATGTGATGAATGTATGAACTTTAATATTTATTGCATAGTATTGTCATTCCCTAATGATACAAGTTTAAAATGTATGTAGAAAAAGCATCTTAATCCTTTCTGATAAAGACTGAAGAAAGGGTATCAAAATCAATTCATCAACTCCTTAAAGGAAATTAAAGAATATTTAATAACAAAGAAAAGTCCAGGCAGAAGAAAAGAAATAATATGGAAGGAGGAGGAGAAGAAGAAGTAGTGAATTAAGGAAGAGTGTTTATTCGATGTAGGCCTCTCAGTGACAGGGAAAAAAGTGAAGGATAGCCTTCATGCTTGAATATAAATGGAAAAGAAGGGTTAATTGAAATTAAAAACCATGAAGAAACATGCTAACAATTCATATTTAGTTCTATTTTCACCTAAGACGATTCACAAAAGTTAGTCTATGAAGTGACAACCAAGGAGCTTGTGGAAAATTTGTTTCATGGGCAAAGCGCAGCAGTTATTGCCTACGGTCAAACTGGTATGAACAAAGAAGAGATATAGTTTATTTTCGATAAATATTCTGTTATTTTTTCAAAAGGGAGTGGAAAGACACATACTTTGAGAGGGAGAGACGAAGAAAGTTAAAAAGGAATTATCCCTAGGATGTTTGAAGATCTATTTGATTTATTAAGTCACCCAGAAACTGGTGAGTTTAAAATAAACTGTTCGTTTATGAGTCTTTACAATGAAACTCTAACAGATTTGTTATCAAGTGAACCAAAAGCAACTCCTATCAGGATCAAATAGAATCCGAATTCATAAATTTACATAGACAACCTTATCTTAGAACAAGCTAAAACTCTTGAAGAAATAGGAGTTTTGTATTAAAAGGGGGTTAGGAATCACTAGATTAAAACTACAATGATGAGTTCTAGTTGCTCTAGAGAATTTCTTATTTTCACAGTATATTTGTCAGATCTCGATAGTCTGGAAACAACATCTTATGAAATTTAAGCTAAATCTGAAAAACTACAATTCTTTGATTTTGCAGGATCTGAGAGATTAAGGTATTTAAATTTCAGACAATTAGTGAAACATTGTTTCTTATCTCTTTTTTTGCATGATTGAATCTTAATAAATGGATATTTAGCAAAATTACAACTGGGGAAAGTAGTCGCTTCAGGGAAGCACAAAACATAAATCGTTCAATATCATGCTTCAATAATATTATCGAGGCTTTAAGTAAGACTAACCCAACTCATATTCCTTACAGAGATAGCCATTTAACAAGACTTCTTTAGGTAATATTTAATTTAATGTTTTGTGTAAAATTTATCTGTAAAATAAATCAATTAATATGTAATTTTGTAATATTTTTAGGATTCTTTTGAAGGCAATTCAAAGATGGTAATAATTGGAACAATATCTCCAGCTCTATATAACTTTGAAGAAACTTTGTCCACATTGAGATTCATTAGCAGAATAAATACAATCTTCAGCACTCCTAGAAAAAATACCAATAAAACTATTAAAAAAACATTCAATAGTTTTATTTCAAAATCAGAGACTATTGAAAAAGAAAGGCTTAATGAGAAGAAAGATAAAGCAGATATCTCTTTAAAATCTACAAGCAAAATATTAGAAAATAGATTAGTCATTTCAGAAGAATATTATTATTATTATTATAAGAATAAAAGGAAGTTCTATTTTATAAAGCTCTTTGTAAAAAATTTTTAACTCCAGAATAAATAGAAGCAGTAAGACATGAAACCTTATGGGTTCAAGATTCCCAGAAAGTTTAACTTCCAAAAATCATTCAAGAAAACTTAAAAACAACAGAAGAACAATTAAAAAAATTAAAAATAATTTATGAGCAAATACGACTCAGCTTCCTAAATAGTTAGAAAGCATGATTTGCAGAATCAAGTTGCAATATGAATCAGTCTACAATTTCAGAAGAATTAGTATTATTATCTATAATTATCTTGGAAATGTGAATAATGTAAAATGAATGATAAATCAAAAAAATGAGAACGTGAAATACACTTTTTTAAGAAATAGTATTTTTCAGAAATGTTGAAAGTAATTTTGTAATCAAAAGGGGAAGGAAAAAATAAATCATAAAGAAAAGAGTCCCCCTTTAAAAGGAAAGGAGTATTTATCAACCTTTTAATTGTTGAAAATTAAGTTTCCCTATCTTCATTTAGCAATTTAAAGATTTGATTTAGAAATATTTTTTGTTTAGTATAATGGTAATGATAACTCAGTTTATTTCTTATGCATGTCTAGGAGGTGGTTTGGATAAGAAGAGGAAGATGGTGGGTTTTAAGATGTGTAGTCTAATACTTTGATACTGCTGCTATCAGCATTATGATCACGATGTCTGGGTATGCTATTTTTGTATTGTTGTAATTAATCATAGATGTTTTCTATGTTAGTATTATTGTATTCTGCTCCAACGACAATGCAATAGGATTGGAAGTTTCTTATTATTTTAAGTCAATATGATTATCATCAAAGGAGTTTTTTGGATTCTTATTGCCATGACTGCTATTCATGGGTTAAATCAATGGACTAAACGAGGTAGAAGGCATTTCAGATGGTGAAGTTGTTAATCTTTCATGTTATCTATGTTGTTTTGATTTATACCCTGAGAAAGCATAATTCATTCAGAATGGCAGAACTGATGGATTCATGTTTGCTTTGTTTATGAGAGAACTATTCAAATTATTATAAGATATTGGCTAAGGTTCAATAGGATTACTGAGTAGACTGATTGTGCTCGTTGCTGTCCCACCGCTGAGGTAACAAGCTATCTAATCAGCTGTCTTGAACAGATCAAATTTGTTCTTTTGTTTCTCAGGTGATCGATGATTTATACTATTGTTATTTGGAATGAATTGATTAATCGATGTGATACCCGATACACCTGGTTTTTGAGTTAATCGATGACCCAAGAGAATATAAATTACTTCCTTACAAAAATAGAGATTGTTCTTGTTGCAGCCTATTATGATGGATAAATAGATTGAACGATTTGTGGAGAATCTTAGTGAATCTGGAAGGAGAGTGACTTGTCCTTGAAGATTGTGGTTGCTAATCAATAAAAGGATTATTCAGAGAACCATCTTTTTCATACAATCTGGATGTTTACAATCGAAAAACGTATTGGTTTGAAGTAGTTGCAGGCATCTAATTCGTTGTACTCTTTTTTTGAGTATTTTATAATCCAGCTGCTATTGCTTAAGACTGATTTGAAGGTATGGAATACTTCTTAGGTGTTTTATATTTGTTACTATAATTTGGTGGATGTGTTCATCAGTGATTTTATCTCATTTTTTTGCTGAAGACTGGATTTACTAAGAAGAAGAGGCTAATGGAGTAAGCATCAAATTAACTTTGCTTATTGCATCTAAGATGCAAAAAGTTTAACTTCCTAAAATCATTCAAGAAAACTTAAAAACAACAGAAGAACAATTAAAAAAATTATAACTAATTTATGAGTAATTGCGACTGAGCTTCTTAAATAGTTAGAAAGTATGATTTGCAGAATCAAGTTGCAAAATGAATTAGTCTTCAATTTCAGAAGAGTTAGTATTATTATCTCTCATTATCTTGGAAATGTAATTAATGTAAAATTGAAGAAATAAATCAAAAAAATGAGAACGTGAAATACACTTTTTTTAAGAAATAGTATTTTTCAGAAATGTTGAAGCTAATTTTGTAATCAAAAGGGGAAGAAAAAAAAAATTTATAAAGAAGAGTCCCCCTTTGAAAGGAAAGGAGTATATGTCAACCTTTTAATTGTTGAAAATTAAGTTTTCCTATCTCATTTAGCAATTTAAAGATTTGATTTAGAAATATTTTTTGTTTTTAATATAAGTAATGATAATAATAATTCGAAAGCAAATCATTTTTTATCAATTCTTAGTTTCACATTAGCTACTCAATATGGAATACATAAGAACCCTTCAATTTAATATTTTTATTGTTGGAACTGCAATAAAAAGTTTGTATCATGAAGTAATACTACTTTTATTACTAATTTAGTTTTAGAGAAGTGAGTTAACCACTTTGAAAATCTTTGTTTATTTTTCTCAATACAATTGTCAATCAACAATGTAATAAAAAACCAATCTTTTTGTTTTGATAACTAATTATTTTATTATTCTATTACCATTGTCACTAATATTATTTCCAAAGATAAGAAGATGTAAAGAAGTGAGAGTAGCACATTTTGCAATTCCTTCTCCTAAATACTTTGCACCACTCTCATCTATTCTATTTCTCCTGAGATGTAGATTTAAAGAAGTGAGAGTAGAACACTTTGCAATTCCTTCTCCTAAATACTTTGCACCATTATCACCAATACTATTACTCTAGAGAAAAAGTTTTAGAGAAGTGAGAGTGGAACACTTTGCAATTCCTTCTCCTAAATACTTTGCGCCATTCTCACCAATATTATTAAGGGTAAAAAAAAGACCTAAAAAAGTGAGAGTAACACACTTTGCAATTCCTTCTCCAAAATACTTTGCACCATTCTCACTAATACTATTAATGCTGAGATTTAGATCTAAAGAAGTGAGAGTGGCACACTTTGCAATTCCTACTCCTAAATACTTTGCACCATTCTCACCAATACTATTACTCTAGAGAAAAAGTTTTAGAGAAGTGAGAGTGGAACACTTTGCAATTCCTTCTCCTAAATACTTTGCACCATTCTCACCAATACTATTATCGCAGAGATTTAGATATAAAGAAGTGAGAGTAGCACACTTTGCAATTCCTTCTCCTAAATACTTTGCACCAATCTCACCAATACTATTATCTTCGAGATCTAGGTTTAAAGAAGTGAGAGTAACACACTTTGCAACTCCTTCTCCTAAATTCTTAAAAATCCTTGCACAATAGCCATTCTGACTCTTAGTTTAATGTACATCAATCGAATCTATTAAATATTTAGATACTTATTGTAGTTCCTCTATCAGTATTTTTAGATTCTATGTTCTTATTGAAATTTTTTCAATAGATTCTTAGAATTGTTGAGTTTCCATTTGACTTTTATGAAACATTTGATCACTAATGATATTCTTGTTTGATATTATTTTTAATTCTTTTCTTTTTTTATGATTTTTTTTTCTTTTGAATTACATATTTGAAATAGGTAATCTTTCACTCTGTTTCTTTTAAACATCCCACAATTTGTGAAATCAAATAAGATTAACTTGGATATTGACACTTTGTTTGCCAACTCGCATTAATTTGTGAATTTTCATTTAAAAAATTTAGATTCTTAAAAAGGATGTTTTTACTTTTTCAAATAGATTTCAAGAACAATAATAATTTTTTCGAGATGGAATGTCTTATAAAAACCATCTAAAATGTTAATTACAGAAAATCTTAATTTTTTAATAATAAATTTGTGGCAATCAAATGCTGATAAGTACCTTTTCTTGCCTTTAGAATTGGCGTAAAAAAAATAAATGATATTTCAATTACTTAATACCTTAAAGTAATAAAAAAATAATTATTTCATTTCAAAAAATAATAGAAAAGTGTACTTTTCTAGTGAAATTACTTTTTTTTTATTACTTTTATTATTAATTTAGTTTTAGAGAAGGGAGTTAGCACTTTGAAAATCCTTATTTATTTTTCTCAATACTATTGTCAATCACCAATGTAATAAAAAACCAATCTTTTTGCTTTGATAACTAATTATTTTAATATTCTATCACCATTGTCACCAATATTATTATAGCTGAGAAAAAGATTTAAAGAAGTGAGAGTTGCACACTTTGTAATTCCTTCTCCTAAATACTTTGCACCATTCTCACCAATACTATAAAAACTGAGACTTAGATTTAAAGAAGTGAGAGTAACACACTTTGCAATTCCTTCTCCTAAATACTTTGCACCATTGTCACCAATACTACTATCAATGAGATTTAGATTTAAAGAAGTGAGAGAAACACACTTTGCAATTCCTTCTCCTAAATACTTTGCACCACTATCACCAATACTATTATTAAAGAGATTTAGATTTAAAGAAGTAAGAGAAACACACTTTGCAATTCCTTCTCCTAAATACTTTACACCCTTCTCACCAATATTATTATGGCTGAGATCTAGATTTAAAGAAGTGAGAGTAACACTCTTTGAAATTCTTTCTACTAAATACTTTGCACCATTGTCATCAATAATATTATCGCTGAGATTTAGATTTAAAGAAGTGAGAGTAACACACTGTGAAATTCTTTCTACTAAATACTTTGCACCATTCTCACGAATAATATTACCTCTGAGACTTAGATTTAAAGAAGTGAGAATAACACACTTTGCAATTTCTTCTCCTAAATACTTTGCGCCATTATCACCAATCATATTATCGCTGAGATTTAGATTTAAAGAAGTGAGAGAAGCACACTTTGCAATTCCTTCTCCTAAATACTTTACACCATTCTCACGAAAAATATTACCTCTGAGACTTAGATTTAAAGAAGTGAGAATAACACACTTTGCAATTTCTTCTCCTAAATTCTTAAAAAACCTTGCACTATAAACACCAATCTGATTCTAAGTTTAATCTAAATCAATCGAATCTATTAAATAATTAGGTATTTATTGTAGTTGATTCATCAGTTCTTATAGATTCTCTGTGCTTATTGAAATCTTTTCAATAGATTCTT
>Ga0302271_10001899_pt1 | contig 19483 bp, 8 predicted proteins | sample III_Bog_N1_1_FD_198767 | JGI IMG/M metagenome (GOLD analysis project Ga0302271, IMG submission 198767) | Peat permafrost microbial communities from Stordalen Mire near Abisko, Sweden - III_Bog_N1_1 | ecosystem: Environmental > Terrestrial > Soil > Wetlands > Peat | place: Sweden: Abisko...
AGTTATAATCATGCTACAGTGTCAATTCTTTATTCATAGAAAACACTGTGTTCTTAGTGTAACTCAGTGGAGCTATTCTTAGGGTCAGTTGTCTAGATTTTCTTAGCCACCATCCATTTCAAAACAGTTAAAAAATTCAAGAATATCTTTTAACAGAATTTACATTTAATAAAAACGAAGTTTAATGCAATAATAAGTTACTGGATACATAATTCAGATACCCCTCAGATAATAAAGTTGGCTTGAACCACAACTAACAAAATACTGACGGCTATGTTGTCTATCAAGAGCAACCTCAACAACTGAACATTGGGGAGAACAAATACCTTCTATCTACTAAAGAAGCAAGTAGTTCCTGTCAGCTAAAAAATATGAGGAATTTTCTTGATTCAATATCCCAAAATATTAAAATTTGAAATGTGGAGGGAAGAATCCTTAATCTTAGAATTTATTTCGTTATTAATTACCTTCCTAATTCCCTCCTAATCTATTCTAAATTAATCTTTAAATATCAATAATAACCGCTGATCAGGCTACTATTCTTTGCTTTTTTATTTTCTTACCATTTGCAATTCTTAATAATACAAAAAAATTAAAAAACAAAGACAACCCTAATAAGTTTATTAAACTCTCAAAGGAAATAAGCAACACAACAATACCAAAATGTAGCCTTCGAACATGTCTGATTTGATTCAAAAGGAGTATCTCAACCACAACAAGATCCTTCTCACACTGTTTACACTTAATATCTTAATGCTCTTGGCATGTTGCATAATAGAAGTATTATGGACTATTAACGCATTAAATAAATACTCTTTTCCTAGTGAGTTAGGTGAACCAAATTTGATATCTGCAATCACCACAGCAATTGTTGTGCTTATGTCTCTCGTATTATGGTTCAATTCTCGAATCAATATCATATTACGAGCCACCTGGACTATCATTACACTGATATTCATTTTCTCCCTGATTGTCCTAATTTTTGCTTAGAATCGCATCTATGAAATGAGTGTCATTTACATCACCTGTTATTGCTCAAAAAAGTACACAGACCAGGCTCTATCTGACTGCATGGACTTGAGTTCGTTGAGTGTGAAAATTAAATCAAATTTTGTCTCCCCCTAGAGGTATCCTCTTATTATGGCTTTTGTGGGATGGTTCTTCTTTGCAGTGTTCTCTATGGTATTATCTTGTCGACTTGCAATTGCAAAAAAAAACTGTTTAAAAAGACATAAAGAAGCTCTCTTGCAAGATCAAATTACTTCTTAGCAGGAATAATTGATTGTCTAGCCTGATTAGACAAATCAGCAACAACAATATGGAGATCAGCAGTAATATTAGCCTATCAACCCATATGTTACATCCATCAATGAGGAGTGATATTTGAAATTAATCACATTATTTGAGCTTATCTTGTTTTCAAATACGCAATATTTCTATATTTCTCCTGTCATTACTTCGTTAATAACTTCAAAAATGTTCTTCAAATACATATTGATTGATTGCTTCATCTAATTAATCTTTGGGATGAATCGTTGCATTTAGATGTTTTATTTGCCTTATTAAAATCAATTTATCTATTTTTAAGATTGACATGACGCGAAATAAAAGTTATTTTATTGTAAAAGGAGGTTTCTAAATCATAGGAGAAATAGGGAGAAAGAAATAATTTAGACACAAAAGATAAAAAATATTAATTAATTATCACTTTCAAATTGATCACACTCACTAATCATTCAGTTTTGAGATTTTAAATAGATAGCGCCCACTCTTTTCTCGCTTACATCACAAATATTTTCATGCATTTTTACAAAATAAATACGGTAAGTAATTATTTTTTTAATAAATTATAATAATACATCTAAAAAATAAATCTTATTTCATTTACTATTAATAAAAATACATATATTAACATAAATAGCTTTATAATTAACCGCACATAGTTCAAAATTGGATATCAAAGCCTGTCACGAAGAAAAATCTTGTATTCAGAAGAGATCAACTTAACAAAATTAGAATTAAAGAAATATTAATTATAATAAAATATATATTATAAGTAAGTATATGTTATATCCTATAGGGAGTTTATGAATTGATATGTATAAATATTTCAAATATCCAAAGGAGATTAATATCCGTTTTTATTCTTTTAAAAAAAATATGGCTTTGAGTTTATCAGTGGCAAACGAAATTGCCCAAGGACATCACATAAACTTACAAAGGAACATTAGGTATTACATGAAAATCAAAATAGACAGAAAACTAGTTATTTCCCCGTTGATTATCTGAGTAAGGTAAATCGGGAAACGATAGTATTCAATTTAATTAAAAACCTTTATCTGGTCAGGGATGATGAAGAACTAAATGGGAGAGTGTCCATGATAAGTTACTTGTTTAATTAAAACAATCAAAGTAATTTCTTAATCCAAGCCACATCGAATTGCATTATTCGAGAATACTATTCACACAATAATGTTAAATTAATGGCAACCATCATTCTCAAGCAGCTCAGACCCAATAAGTATTAAATACAAAGAGTAAACTAAGGTAAAAGTCCCTGGTTTTTGGTCGCTGTTTTTACTTTGTAGCTGCATGTTGGTTTCCATTTTACTCTTCTGCTGACCAAAATAACGACTTTTCGTATTTTTCACGATTATTCCTATTTCGTTGGTATTCTTTTAGCCGCAATAGTGTCTGTTTTCTTAGCTGTGTTGTAAAAATCATAAATATTAATAGAATCTTTACGTTAATAGCTTAATTGTTGAATTCGATTTCTGTTACAACAACAAATAATAAATTATTTTAGATTTTAGAAATGTTTTAATGATATTTTTTTTTATGTAATAATTTTCTGGCTATTTCCGTTAATCATGAAGGCATTGCAGTTTACTTAATAGCTAAAAAGGATGAGTTTTAATCATCCTACAGTGTCAATTCTTTATTCATATGCAACTCAGTGGAGTTATTCTTAGGTGCAGTTGTCTAGATTTTCTTAGTCATCACCAATTGATAAATGGTTAAAAAATTCAGAACATCTTTAACATTCAATAAAAGTGAAGTTTAATGCAATAATAAGCTACTGGAATCATAATCAGATACTCATAGGATAATCAAGTTGGCTTGAACCGCAACTAACAAAATACTAACGGCAACGTTGCCTATCTAGAGCAACCTCAACAACTGAACATTAGGGAGTACTCATACCTTCCATCTGCTAAAGAAGCAAGGAGTCCCTGTCAACTAAAAAATTTGAGGAATTTTCTTGATTCAATATCAATTTTAAATGTGGGGAGGGGGGGGGAGAATCCTTAATCTTAGAAGTTATTTTGATGTTAATTACCTTCCGAATTCCCCCTAATCTATTCCAAATTAATCTTTAGATATCAATAATAGTCGCTGATCAGGCTGCTATTCTTTACTTTTTTTATTTGCATACCATTTGCAATTCTTAATAATACAAAATAAAATTTAAAAAACAAAGACAACCCTAATAAGTTTATTAAACTCTTAAAGGAAATACGCAACACAACAATACCAAAATGTAGCCTTCGAACATGTCTGATTCAATTCAAAAAGAGTATCTCAACCACAACAAGATCCTTCTCATTCTGTTTACACTTAATTCCTTAATGCTCTTCGCATCTTGTATAATATCAGTAGTATAAACTTGTTAATTTTCAAATTAATACTCTTTTATCAGTGGGCTTGATGACATAATTTTGGCAACTTCAATTATTGCAGCACTTGTTGTGCTTCTGTCTCTCTTAACAAGGTTGAATTCTAGAATCAATACCTTTTTACGATCTGTCTGGACTATCATTACACTAATATTCCTTATCTTATTGAGTGTCCTTCTTCTTTTCGGCTTCCTTATTTCAGATTTCAATGAATAATGTGGTAAACAATCATTTACTATTTAATAGTTTTAAAAAAAATCAATCATTGTGGGATCTTAATCAAATTCCTTTTTCAAAATTCTTAGGATATTTCATATCTCACAATGGAGAAGTTAGTGGAAGCACAATTACTAATAATCTAAGGGAATTTGAGGGAAAATCGTGGTGCAATCCTCCAAAGGATAGTGAACTTTCAGTTGAGAACCACATCTATAATGCGAGTGTCACTTTTATCACCAGTTATTGCTCAAGAAGGTACACAGACCAGGCTCTATCTGACTGCATGGACTTGAGTTCATTGAGTGTGAATGATGAATCAAGTATGATCTCTCTTCTACAAGATTCTATTATTATGATTTTAGTGGGATGCTTCTTCTTTGCAGTGTTCTCTATGGTATTATCTTGTCGAATTTCAAAAGCTAGATAAAACTGTGTTACAAGATATAGAGAAGCTTTCTTGCAAAATCAAATTACTTCTTAGCAGGAATAATTGATTGTCTAGCCTAATTTGACAAATCAGCAACAACAAAAATATGAAAATCAGCAGTAATATTAACCCATCAACCCATATGTTACATCAATTAACGAGGAGTGATATTTGAAAACAATCATATCGTTTTAGTTTATCTTGTTTTCAAGTACTCAATATCTCGATATTTTCCTGTCATTACTTCGTTAATAACTTCAAAAATATTCTTCAAATACATTAAATACATATTGATTGCTTCATCAAATACAACTTAATATTTGGGATTTACCATTTCATTTAGATGTTTTATTAGCCTTATTGAAATAAAAAGATCTATTTCTAAAATTTGACACAAAATAAAAGTTATTTTTTGTAAAAGAGGAGTTCCTGAATCATATGAGATGTATTAGGGTGGTGAGAAGGAAATAATTAAGACACAAAAAATAAAAAAAAACAGTAATTAATTATCACTTTCAAATTAATCATACCCACTAGTGATTCAGTTTTGAGATTACAAATTTATTTTAATAGCCACCTTCTCTTTTTTAGCTTACATTACAAATAGTTTAATGCAGATAAACAAAATAAGAATCATTTTTATAATTTACACGATCAGCAGATATCTCTTTGACACAGTTATCTAAATAAAAAATCATTCATTTTAAAATGATTAGATAAAATAATTTTATATTTCAGGTTAAAAAACAAATTAAATTACAAAAAAACACATGGAAGGATACAAAAAGTTAACTGTTATCATAACTACACGGAAGAGTAAATTGTAACAAAATTTTAATAAAGTATTTGAGAAAACTAAGAAATTACAATCACTTTTGTATGCCCAGTATTCCCCTCCCCCCATCAAGGTTGTTTTTACAGCTTGAGAGTCTTCTTTAAGACATCTGTAATTTTAATCACACTTGAAAGCTTTTACATCGACCCCATTTCGAAGATAGTGCTTCTCTAAGTAGCTTTGGTTCTCATTGGTGCAACCATAGCATCGTTAATTTCTTTTTCTTCGAAAATAGATTTATCATGGAGTTCAAATTAATCGCTTTGTTCAGGGGAGAGTGCTTAATAGAATATGATTCTTATCAGATTTTCAATCTTTTTATGGAGTGGTTAATTGACTCTATCTTCCCAAGACATTGATTCATTTGTTGGAACATCAATGCTCGCAGTAGAAACAGGAATCTAGCAAATTAAACAAATTAAGTTAATAAGAAGTTACAATAATATCTTTACTTTAAGTTCAGTTCCTTTGCTTTTCTTGTAAGGAGCTGGCGAAAACTTCTCAGCAGCTCTAGCTAATGCTTCAAGAAACTCAATGAAATGCAGCTACAAGATTCTCTCATCATAGACTTCATCGACTTATGTTTGAACTGAGAAGTTGAATGCTAAATTTATACTCCTTTCGTTTGCCCGTTCATCTGAAAGTAAATCAGTGTCTGTAAAGATATTCTTGAACTCATAGAGATTAAGATATTTCGACTTCGGAAGAGTATCTCTAATTGTGTTTTCGTACTGCTCAAATATTGCCATAAGTATTTACATGTAGTATTTATAGCAAAAATCACATTCTTAATTCCAGTATCGTTCATCTCTCCATTGAGCAGGACTTTCATTTTCAGCAATCACTTTGAGAAACCCATCATTGAGAAGATGCTAAACTGCTTCAGAATATACAGTGCAATCTCCGTTTATCATATATTTCTCTTCAGCGATTCTTATGATTGCTTCTAAAAATTCATGTCGAACCATACCTCTTTCAGGTATCAAACCCTTTCCCTTGACTCTCATTGTTTTACTTGCTAAGAATTTAATCTCTACATCAGCTAGTTTCAAGGTTTTATTGTCGACAAGCCCAGATTTAGTGAAAATCTCTATGAATAATAACTTAGAGATAGCCCAAATATCTCCAATAGGGCTGAAAGAAGAGTAGTATTTATACAAAGCTTTAATCCCTTCGTAGTGCGGCTTTATTAGGTCCTAAAAAGAAGAAGAAAGTCAGACAAAAACAAGGTAAATAATAAATGAAATACTTAACATTATCGGGAATAAAAAAAAGTTATTTTTTTATGAATTTTCTTACAAAAAGTTTTTTCCTATCAACAGGATCTTTAACGAATCTTGGAATCTTTGAGTTGGTCCAATCGGCATCCATAGCTTTTTCGAGAATCGTTGCATTATCCTGCTAGTATTTAGCAAACACCGAAGTGTCTTTAAGCCACACTTTCTTTGGTTTTGTATTTTTTTGTTCCGGATACACTAATTCTTCACGAGGTAGAACAGTAACTGAAATAGGTTCAAAGTATTGAGAGAACAGTGATTTTTCAAATCGACGAACAGAGCGATAGTTTAAATATTTAATGTAAATATCTTTCTTGACTGATCCAAAAGAAATGTCTTTGAGATTAGGGTTTTTGTTTTTTAATGAAGGCTAATCCTTCGCATGAGAGTCACCTTCAGGAGTGCTGAAAAAATATAAAAGTTTAGAACTTGGAGGACACATTCTGCGAAGGACAAACAGTCCAGGAAGATCAGCTGTCATAGGAATAGGACGATAATCATCGAAATTCATGTGAACATAAATTGGACCTTCATAGGACATCCCTGATTCGCCAGATTTCCACTGATAAATATTCAAAAAAAAAAAAGAAATAAATGAACTAATATTCTCCAATTTCATGAAAGTTCCTAATAATGTTTTACCACAAACTACTATTCTGACCATCCTTGGCAAATCCAGCAATTATTCTATTTCGAAGTTATATTAAGGTATGAGTAAAGCGATAATCCAGTTTTTGCTACAAGTGGTACTAATCCACTGATTCTCGTAAAAGGAGCTGTAACCCCATTACTGAGAATACTAGATTTAATATACTTAGCTTCTTTCTAGGAATTTTCTAAGATTTAACTTCCATTAAGATTTTCTAAATGAAAATCCTTTTGATCTGATTCACTTTCAGCAATATTTAAAAAGCCAAGTTCATCTATTGTTGAGAATTTATTGTCTAAATGAAACCCATAAATTGTTTGATTTGCATTTATTCCAACAGCAAGATCCTAAATCTACTTTTTTACCCATCGGTTGTTACCTAAATCTACATGCAGTAGTTCGCTCTCTTCATTACCAAATAAACTAGCGAAAGCCTAAGCACATGCATCTCCATTTAATAACCCCAAAGAATTGTTACTTAAATCCAAGACTCTTAAATTGGAGTTATCACGAAGAGCTTTAGCTATTTTCTCACCTGTTTCTCCAGTGAACCGATTCCAGTGCAAATACAACTCAGTCAATGTACATCTAACAATAAAAATTAAAAAATTAACAATTTTTTTTTTAATTCAAAAAATAAACCTTGTTGAGATCGCTGTAGCAAGCGATTATCCACATTCATCTGTCAACCTATTATTCGAAAGATCTAGAATTTTAAGTTTTTTCAGTGCTTCAAGCAAGCGAATAGCTTCAGCAACTCCTATCTTTGTGTTATCCAGGTTTAGTTTAGTGAGCTAGAATTCATAATTACGCAGGATCATAACTAACTTGCTGATTGATTGATGGCCTACTGTATTCTTCGATAAATTGATTTCCTCCGTAACAGGACTGAGTGTACCTAAAATGAGACTTATTCCTTTGTCAGTCAATCCATTGTTCATGAGTTCAATTTTTTTAATCTTAGAACTAATATCTTAGCTTTTGATCGCTTATGAAAAAGATTCTGCATATCTATCACCCAGACCTTAGTAGCTGTTTTTAACAAATTATGAAAGGGGATATGAATCTTAGGTAAATGAGGTAATTAAGATTTTACTTAAGTTCAATGATAGAATCTGATCCTTATTCTTTGATGATTCCAAGTTTTTTCGGAAGGAGATTCACTGATTTTTATGACTTTATGATTTTTGTGAATAACGAATCTTGAATGTCAAGCAAATCATTTTCCTGTGTGATTTTGTCAATTTCTTTATAATGCTTAAAAAATTCAACCTACGAAGATCTACCAACTGGAGGCATATGCACTGAATCTCTTCCTCTAAAATGCTCAGTTTTAAGCGTTTTTATATCAAGCAATTCTTCACCGTCAAGGATTGTTCGTTCGATATCTTCTTGTATTAACTAATCTGAATCTACAGAGCAATCTAGATTTTAATGCAACTCAGGAGATTTACTGAATTTTTACTAGAAAAAACGCATAAGTTTCTTCTCTTAGGGGCTTACTTTTTTAAGCAAAATTCTCTAATCACACGATTTATTGATAATCGATTATGACTGATCCCTTGCTGGCTATGTAGGGAAGAATTTCATTTCACTGTATGATAAATATGATTTGCTTCCTTATTGAGGAGTCTAGAATTGCTTCAAATCATTTGTAGATGCTGATATCCGTTGATGGTATGAGTTTTTTAAAGAAGGAAACTTCTCAAAGTTTGATATCTTTGGTGGTGTCATTTAAATAGGAATAAACTTATTAGCGTGAGAGACATTTTGAGGTGTTATGAACTAAACCTGGGGCTTCTTGACTTCAGTAATATCAAATCTGTTCAATCGAATTAAATGATTAGTTAAGAAGAAATCTTCAATTTTACTTGAAAATTTGTTATTTTGTTTGTTTTAACAGTATTTCATGCAATAAATGAATTCTATTATTGCGATCAAGCAATTTTAACATTAAAATTATGATAGTAATGTATTTTAAGCTAGATTCAAAATGGTATTACTCCTTGAACATTAAAAAGTAACAGCGCTCTAATGAACAAAAAAGGTGATCTCTAAAAAATAGAGAAACCTTGTCCAACAGTTTATTACAGTTCTCTCAAACTGTAATCTGTTCTTCCATAAGGTTGTTAGAGAATAATTGAACTGTATATAGCTTGATTGGAAGCTATTCAATGAATAAGTTCATTTTAAGTCTTTTGATGAAAGCTTAACAAAAAGTGAAAAAAAATTACATGCCAGAAGTTCCTGGAGAAAATTCACTGATGTAAGTGCTTTGGTTGGACCTAAATTTAAGAAGAGTTTTAGGTGTTTTAATTCTGAAGCCCCTCTTTGGACTGACTTGAGGGCTGTACATCTAAAAAATGCGTGCTAGGTAGATCGATATCTGTGTGTGAGTGTATGATATGTATTCTGTATTCGATATTTTGTAGCTAAACAATTAATTAGAACTAATGTAATTGTTTATGTGTGTGTGATAATTAAAGGTGATTAATCAGCAGAAAAGCAAATTATTAAAAACATAGATTATTATTATTATTTTCTTCTCATTTCAGTAAAATTACTATTTTTTTTTTACTTTAGCTGGTCGTTGGCTGTTTCGACAAAAAAGAACATGAATCTTAATAATTTTTCTAAATAAGAATCTAAAATAACAAAACTATTAATTTGCAAGCAAATCAACCAGAAAATCTTGTATTCATGAAATACTTCATATTAATTGATATCATGTAATTTGCGAAAACTAAATTAATTTAGAAAAAGGATAAATATCACCTTTTTAATTAAATGTGTATGATCAATCAAATTATCGTAGTTTTATACATTTCTTATGATTTTGATTGAGAAATTTAAGGGATTTTACTGGTCAACTTATCAGTGAAGAATTTTTAGAAATAAAAAAAGACTTCAACTTGTTGTAAAAAGCTATCAATTAAACCATTACTTATTCTTTAGAGATAATTAATACAGTAAATTGTTTAATGCAATAAAGCGAATGTAATTATCTGTTCTTTCATTCAAATGAAGTTTTCATTGATTTTAATAGTCTGGTTGATATTTTCAACAAAAAACAGTTTTATTTAAAACAATAAAACCTTAAAAATATTGATTTAACTTTTTAACTAATTGAATTTGACACATATTACTAGAAATAGACTTTTTACTAATAAAGAATGAAATTGATTGAGATGAAGAGTTCTTTCTTTTTGCTTGGGATAGAGGCAATATATTTGAATTCTTCAAAAGGTTTATTACGTCAAACAATTTAAACTAGATATTTTAAATAGTGCAAATTGTGTTTAAAACGAATCTTTTTAACAAGCACTGCTCCTAAGGATCTTAATATCCTCCAAAGACTTAATTATTCTTTGCTTCAAGATAAACAATTCACGTAGTTTTAAACCTTGGAAATAAGAAAAATTTGTGACTATTGCGATTTCTGATCCTAATGCGAAAAAGATGAAATATTCCATCAATTTTCCCCCTTAAATGACTTATCCCAAGGTCTAATACGGATCATTTCAGTGAAACTTTCTCAAAACAGCTCCTCCTCCCAATTCACATATCTTAAAAAATTATTAAAAACACATTCCTAAACAATATTGCAGATTCAGAAAATAAATAAGATAATGATAAAAGCCTCATAGTTTTCACTTTCAGCCAATCTCTTTGGTGATCTATCTAAACACTCTCCTCCATCAGATCATTCCAAAGAGCATCTCTCTTTCCTTGCTGGTGATCCCACTGCTTATGGACATCATATTAAAATGCAAAATGCTGGCTATGAGATAATAAGAAAATCGATTCGCTGTTCTAAGAACCATTCATATGCAGCTTCAAATGGATCAGTAGTAGCGAGATAAGCAGTAGCTAAACATTTTGGTGGATCTGATAAAATAACAGCCAATGATGTGATATTAACTCACGGTGCAAATATGGGACTTTTCACAGCTCTTATGTCGATTACAAACCCTGGAGACAACATCCTTGTGCCTGATATTGGCTACCCCTTCTTCAATAAGACTGGACCTGTACCTTTTTACATATTACAAATATCTATTTTCATAAAAAACTTAAGCCAAATTTGGAGGGATCAAAAAGTTTTTTGGTCATCATCAAATTCGGGGATTTAAATGAGCCTATCATATCATTATTTTTAATAAATTTAGCTAACTTATTATTTACCAATCAATATTTAAATAACTACAGAGTGTGGGAGTTGAGGCTAGATAATATAAGCTTGATGCTTCGAAGAGATTTGAAATCGATCTGAAACATTTATCAACTCTTATCGATGAAAGAACTCGCTTTCTCTGGGTAGTCAATCCTTCCAATCCATGTGGCTCAGTGTTTTCAAAGCATCACATGGAAGAAATTTTATAATTCTGCAGAGAAAAACATTTGTTCATTATTAGTGATGAAGTATACTGGAATGAATCATTCAGTGAATATGAATTTACTTCATTTGGACATATTGAAAGTGATGTCCCAGTGATTGTAATTGGTGGTTTAGAGAAGACATTCATGGTACCAGGATGGTCACTCTCATGGATGATATTCTTCGATCCATATTAGAAATTAAGCTAAATCAAGCAAGGATGCCTTACATCATGCTAATTATTCTTGCATCCCTGCTCTTTTTTGATGGCTGCTTTACCTGAACTACTTGATACATTGACAGCAGATTACACCAAGAATTATATGGATTTATTTGAGGAAAATCATAGGTATCTTTTCGATTAAATTACTCAAATCAAAGGTCTAAAACCAATTGCAGCTTAAGGCACATTCTATTTATCAGTTTTAATCGATCTCCCAGCATTTAAGTAGTTCTCTTCTGATGTATAATTCCTCGATGCACTCCTCCAAGAAGAAAACATTTCCGTCCTTAACTTGAGCATATTCTCAAATAATTTCCAAGGATTCAGATTAATGACATGTGGAACTATGCCTCTTTATGAAAAACTCATTCCTCGTCTTTAAGAATTCTGTGCTCGTCACCTTAAATAATGAATAAAAATCAACAATTACCATCTATCCAACTCTTTAAAATTAACTTTTCTTCCATCAGTATTTGAATGATTATCTCAAAAGTATGTGATATTTTTATTCTTAGTTTTTGTATGTACCGTACCTTTCATTTCGCTTTTCTTTGAGAGAGTCTTTCTTTCTATTATTGAAAAACAATGAAAAAGAAGTATCCTAAATAATTCAACAAAATAACAGCCCTTTCTCTATTATTTAACGCCAAGCTTAATCAACTACTTTGAAGATGCTAAAAGAATAGCAAGAATATGTCTTATGAGATCAAAGGAGAATCGAAACATAGATACAAAAAACGCACATACAAACATTTTTCTAATTTTTTGTAATATTAAATATTTCTGATAAATATCCCTTATTCTTTTTCTTTCCTTGTCATATCTCCAATCTCATTAAAGAGAGCAATACGATTTAATAAGAGAATGAGCAATAACATGATTGCCAAGATTTTTGTGTAGAACGATGAGATTGTACACAGCAGATGAGTGTATTTTTAAGTCATTTTCATAATTCTTTTAGTTAAATGTATACGCGCCTTTGATATTTCGTGACTCAAAAATACCAATGCATTGCTCAAAATGCTAAATAGCTTTATCATTCATACTCAGATGAATGAAAAACCTACCAAGATTATAAGACACTTCCATAACTTTCGAAGCACCTCTGCTCTGTTGATAAGCTTACATATAATGCACAGCTTTGGCTGCAACTTGTTCTTTATCAAAAGTAGTTCTTGCTGTAGTAAGTTAAGCATAGCATACACCAAGTGACAGATTATGAAGAGAATTCGCTGAATCATTTTTAAGGACTGCAAGGAAGGCATCAATTGCTAAGTCAAAATTACCTGTTTCAAGGAAACCACAAGCAATAATAGGGAGGAACTTCGGCGAAGTGCTAGATTTTTTAACCATTCTCGACAAAAATGTTTTGTAGATATTGACATTTGAAATACGTCTAAGAACAATGCAGAGAATAACTTAAAGATAAAGTCTGTCTGAGTTTTTATTCACGAGCAATTTAACGAATGTAAATGCCTTGTCGAAGTTCTAAGCAAAAAAATAATTGTTAAATGAGTGTTAATAATCATTAGATTCAATGCCTTACTTGAAGTTTTAAGGCTGAAAGGAGTCCATATTTCGCAACAGTTTCATGATATTCAGAATATTTAGGATCTCTCCAAATGTAGAGCCTATGAGCTAAAGCGCATATCTTTGAAATTTTAACATAGCATTCATATTTTAGGAGCACTTTCAGCATCTAAACGATATATTTTAAGTACGGTTCACTTCCTATTCTCATGGATAGTACTTCTACATTCTTCAGATACTGAGAAGTTAATTCTTCAGATTTTTTGTATTTCTTCTTCAACAGTATTTCTTATTCTTCTGATCTTTTCTTCTTGATGAGGAGTGTCTAGTTTGGATTATCAAATGACTTGAGATTATTGGGAGTTGTAAGTTTCCTTTAAAACCCTTTCTTTTGACTTTCAATTAGCAATCTGTTCATCACTGACTTCTTGAGGTTCTATATAAAAAATATCCAAAATAGATTATTAACTCATTCATCTTCTAAAAATATACAAAAACAATTACATTGTATTCTTTTTCAAGTTTAAGTGAGTTTTTGAGAGCTTAGAATTGATTCTCCAGCTTATGATGTGATATCTACTAATGAGATAATATTATCTAAGATTTTTTATATTCTAAAAACATAGTCTTAACAGAGTAATTCTCAGCTAAATGATTTTTCTTCGATTATGTCTGCTCAAAGAAATCTTTAAGATGATACTTATCCATAGGGAAATTTTCATCATCCTCTTTATCATCCATTCCTTATTTAGATTTCATCTTTTTTTGCTTTTAAGCTGATTTTTAACCTATTTCACCAACTTCTCTTATTTTCCCTTTTTCTTCATAAATCTAATCTTCTACTATTTTATCCTAAATCTAAACATCATTTTCTATCTTTTTCTCAATAAACCTCTTCTTTCTACTATCATTGTCATGTAAATATATATTTTCAAAGAGATTATGTTAATTATCCTAAATACTATTTCCTCTTCCATCTTCATCTTCTTCTTCATCTTCCTCATCTTCTTCAGAGTTGAATATCTCTTCACTATCCTCATTCTCAGTTTTATTATTATCTATCCCATATCTTTAGATTGAATTATCATTCTTTTCAATCTATCTTAAATTTGCTAAATCTTAATCGTAGCTTTATCCATATGTGTTCATTTCCTTTTTCTATTCACCAAAATAAGACATCATTATAAAATCAAATTATCTTTCTTTGTATTTTTCTTACAATGATATTTTCAAGTATTTTGAGAGAATCATTATCTCTACCTAGCTAGTGATACACAGCTGATAATTCTGTTCTTAGATCAATCGAATCAGGATATCTTTAAACTATTTCTTCTACTTATTTCAATGTTTCTTCATTTGTATTTTACTTCAATAATAGTATTCCATATTTTTCCCAGATTGGCTGATGAACTGCATCTTAAGTAGAAGTCAATTCTGTTAATCTTTAGTATATTATTAATGCCTTCTATGTTTCTTATGTTCCTTCATAGATATCAGCTAATTCTTCCATAATCGATACATATCCTTCACTTTCTTCCATTTCTCGTTTCATAATTAATCTAAATCCCTATTCACTCTTCAGACAAATCAATTTTTAATCATCTCACATATTTATTTCAAAGTTCTTTAAAAATTACCTCTTCTTTGTGATGTATTTTCTAATGTGCTACAGCATAAAAAATGAGAATAGCTAACGGTAATTCGTCTATATTTTATTCCTGAAGTTCATTAGTTTTTCCAACACCACAATATTCGTCTAAGAAATTGCATAAGTCTTCATATTGCTATTTCTGTTAATAGGATGGTAATTTACAACTAAAGTAAACTTAAATATATTAATTATACCCTATTGTAGATTTCGCAAATCATGTTGATGATGTTATAGTTTTTATCTAACTCATCTGCTTTCACCATTGACTTTAGTAAACGTACACTCTCTTCACTTTTATCCACCTTCAGGTATAACTATTTCATAAAGTAAAGTAACAGAACGTTATTCATATTTCAATATCCGAGTTTTATTATTTAAACCACTTAGTTTCATATGTTATGACGCCTAATTACCTTCGCACAATTCTTAATCGCCTCGAAATTACTGGAGTCCATCTTAATAACCCTCTCAAAGCACTTAATTGCCTTTTTCAGCTCACCTGTTTGCTCATAGCATTTGGCTCTTTCACACCATAGGGAAGTGTTGAGAGTGTCACTTTTTAATACTCTTCCGAAACAATATCCAGCACTATCATAGCATTTCGCTTCTTTGTAAAGTTATGCTATTTTTTCCCATTTACTAGCGTTTGAATTCATTTGATACGCTGCTAGAAACTACTGTTCAGCTGCTTCTTTGAGTAATCCTTGTTCTTCAAATATCGTTCCAAGCAAATCATAAGGATCTGTGAAAGTTGGATATTGCCTGATGATATCTTGAGCTATTTCAATGGCCTATTTATTTACAGCAAAACAACATAAATAATACTTTAACAGACACTGATTATATTACCTCTTCGATTTAATTGGAAAGGAAGTATTTATAGTTCGCATCTCCAATAAGTTGAGTGATCTAGAGTGGCACTTTCTATTATCTCTGTCCTTTGAACTTACTCTTGAGATCTTTGTGGCGCTTCTACTCATCTGAGAAATCACTGTCATCTCAGATAAGAATAACATCTTTCCCCTTCCCATTTCTAACTCACCTCATTAGATCACTGTCTCGTTCATCTCCTTCTTCCTCATCTTGATAGGATATTTTTCTTTGTGCAGTGCTCATCCTTCTTTTCTCTATTTTCTTTCAATCCCTTTTTTTTGAAGCCACCTTTGTTGATTTGTACTCTGAAAAAAGGTTTTTGAAATGATCTTTTTTTATTTGCTTTGAGCTCTCAAAGGATAAATCTTTTTGGTTTGACACCTCCCACTAATCAAGAGATCATAAAACAAGATAAAATACTGCATCCTTAGCGCCAATTGGTATTAATACTATTTCTCTCTCGATTAGAGGATGTGATGAATACCCCCCCTTCTGATTTATCAATTTCAGGTATTGAGTTACCTTCCCAAGCGAAATAAGTCACAGATTTCAAAATAGGAAAGCAAGATGAGCAGTGATTCAGGAGCTTCATCCAACAAAGCTTCTACTGCTGACAGAAACGATTCTGGAGGTCATAGTAGTTTAGTGGAAGAGTAATAATAGAGTTTTGTTATTTTGTAGAAAGGAATTAAAGAAAATAAATGAAAATAGGCTCAAGATCACAATCGAAAAGAAGAAAAATGCTCTGAAGATGAAACTACACTTAGAAGGAGAGTTAGCATAGAGATTAGTTAAGCTAAGTCTGCTAAGTCTTAACTATTGCAAGTAAAAGTAAGAATTAGGTACAATGAAGAAACAGCAAAGTGAGAACAATTAGAATCGATAAGAATATGAAAAGCGACTCCAAGAACTTGAAAAGCAGCAACAAATCAATCAAGACAATAATCTTCTCCTTATGGAGCGCAAAAACTGTCTTGCAGTATATTAGACTTCTCTTCATCAAATCTACAGAGAATGCTACGATAAATAGTAAAGAGCAAGTTTAACAATTGCTTCTAAAATAATTACCTTATACCACAGTAAAAAAATCGACGTGTTGAACACAGTGATCAACTCAAAAAGACGTCTTTGTTGTTATCAGCTTTGCACAATCTTTTTCGATTAGCGGTTCACAGCATTTCTCTTTCTCAACTCAATCTAGCGAGTATTCAACAAATACGAGTAGGTTTCATGTAAGACTATCGAATTTTAGTTATTCTTTTCTTCTCTCAACAATATGCCCTTCATTCTGTTTGTTAGCTTTTGAGGAAAAAATCAACGCAGCTCTTGGATATTATGCTCTTCTTGTCCAATAAATCGCAGAGATATACGACATAACTCTAAGACATCGCATAATATTCAAAGGATGTCGATCATAAATTCAACGGGAAAACACAGCTGAGTAAGAGAAATATATTTATCAGCAATTCTTTTCCTAACAAAGCTGTGGTTTGATGTTTGAATAATAATAGGCTTCATAACTTGTACTTTCTCAAAAAAGAGGATTCCCGCAGGTTACAATCAACTCTGTATTATTTCATTTAGAATATTTTTTAGATCTTTGAAGTGCTCAACTTTGATAAGTCGCTCAAGCAAGCTGATATTCTGTATCTCCTTAACGTTCTCAGCTAATTCATTTGTTATGGAGAAGTATCTTTAGTTGAGCCATGACAGATCTTTTAGCTTCAAGAAAAATATCTTAATTTCAAACAACTTCTTGTAAAATGAAATGTCATGTGATGTGTGTGTAATTTACAGTAACATATGTTTCATTAGATTCAAAATAACCAATCTTTTTAACTCAAATCGAATTGTAATTGAATTGATATTATCACCATATTATTCTTATCTTTTGAATGATTCATAGTAAAAATAGAATACTAACTCACGAATAATTTTTAACAAGCAGCTATGTGAATTTGGTAAGAGTGTCATCAAATTGTTTCTATTAAAGTGACACATGCTATTCCATAAACGCTTTGAGTTGATTTGTTGAAATCCCTTTGAAGAACTCTTTATCCCTGCAGACAAACACTCCTGCTATTTCTAGGATCGCTGGCTTGCATAATCCATGTATTTGCTTGACATCTTGATCAAACTACCTTGGGATCACATAAATCCGCTGACCTTATTCGGAAATAAAGATATTGTGAGGAATCTACAGATCTAGTAAAATATTGGTGTATGTGCCAACTGCAAATGCAAGACTACTAAAGATATCAGATGTTTCTTGATCTTCAGCATTAATAGGGCTAAACACAAGACCTTTTACGTAGTAGCCCACGAGTTGCTCTATCCTCACGCCAACTGAATACTAACAAAATAAAAATGTTAAATTGTGTTATTTCATGTTTACGATTTAAGAGATTACCATGTTAATCTCTTCTTTTGGGTTTTGAAGAGAAGAATCCAATACATGTTTGCGAGTTGCATTTTCAATTGGGAATTCCTGTGTGTAAGGGAAGAACTCATCTGCATAAAATAATTGAAAGTGAAGATGGTTCACTGTTGCAAATGCGCCTAAACTATTGAATCCTAGTCTTCAAGGATAAAGAAGGAATTTAAGAGATTAAAAGAATATGGAAGTGCTAATATTGCAGTGGATAACATACCTTAAGTGGGAAGATGAGCTGAGTTTAAATATTGACAGCACCAGAGAAAGAATATCTTGGCCAATGACTTGAGGTAGATTTTCTTCAGGATAGATAGGCAGAATGGAATGTTTTTTAGCAATCGGAGATATGTTTGCGATAATAGGATGGTTGATAAACGAGCTGACTGATTTATCGCAATTATTATCTTCTTCCAACAGATTAAGATCCTCTTAGGCTTCATTTTGTTCCTTCGAAAGTACCCTCTCTTCATCTAAATTCACATAGAAGAGAATTTCACTTTATTCACAGCTGTTGAAGTTGAATCTGCTCTCATCGAAGTTCTTGTAAACTCTAACTGCAATAAATAAAGTGTTATTTTTCATAATACTTCCTGATAAACGATGAAAATAGTTACTTTCACTTTGCTCTTCGATTTCAAAGTTAGGTTCCCTTTTATTCGAAACAAACTGAGAATTGTATAAGACACATAATCCTCCATCGAGATGTTTCCTTTCATTTTCTTCGACTTTGTTGCGTGGTGCTCCTTTTCCTTTAGACGAATACCAAAGGTTCCATTCTTTGGTGAGCATATCTTCAAACGCTGAAACTCTCTCTTCCTTCGTGTTCATACTTGAGAAAAAATAATTTATTGCAACTATCAAAAATATAAATCATTGGGATCGGAAATCAGTCTTTCCGTGGAAATATTTAATAATTAATTTACAAAAGATTCAGATAATGTAGAGGGATCAGAGATAATCTATTGTCTCGATCTTTAAACAAAAAAATATTGTAAAGTTTACTCAACAATTTATGATAAATGAATTAAAAAAATCTCACAGTAAGCAAATCAATTAAAATAAAGGTAGATTAATTTTAGATTGGTTTATTCTTAATATCTTTTCATGACTCAAAAATTGCACTTGTCAAACTTACATAAGAAAAATGAATTTGATACCTTCTCCTGCCGAATTCAGAGTAATTTAAAGATAAATTTGGTTTCAAAGGGGTTGGGGTTGGGGTTGGGGTTGGGGTTGGGGTTGGGGTTGGGGTTGGGGTTGGGGTTGGGGTTGGGGGTGGGGTTGGGGTTGGGGTTGGGGTTGGGGTTGGG
>Ga0302271_10001900_pt1 | contig 19481 bp, 15 predicted proteins | sample III_Bog_N1_1_FD_198767 | JGI IMG/M metagenome (GOLD analysis project Ga0302271, IMG submission 198767) | Peat permafrost microbial communities from Stordalen Mire near Abisko, Sweden - III_Bog_N1_1 | ecosystem: Environmental > Terrestrial > Soil > Wetlands > Peat | place: Sweden: Abisko...
AAGTGGATAGATAAAGTGCTCGGTTCACCCGAGAAAACAGTTCTTTCTTGCGAAATGGTTCCACGCCGTGAAGCACGTCGTTCTCTAATACTAACTCGCGATATGAAGGCTGGGGAGGTTATTAAAGCGGAAGATCTTATGCCAAAGCGTCCAGGAACAGGCATTTCTCCTCGATTTGCCGACATTGTTATTGGACGTAAAGTAAAAATAGATCTTGTTGAAGATACTATTATTACTTGGGACATGGTTTAAATAATCGATAACTGATTGAAAGTTTATCAAATTGACATATATATCGATTCCATTAACTTAAACAAAACAAAATTAAAAAGTGATTAGAAAATATTTAACAAATATTTTGTTTCGAATTAAACATATTGACATCGATTTTACATCATCCCTGAATAGATCTGTCATATTGTTATCTAGTTTCAAGACTGCGAAGATTCGAAATTCCAATTTAGAATTAACAACTCTCGGAAACAAGTGTTTTATTGAACATGTAACAACCTATGGAGATATTCGTTTGTCAGATTATGTGAGCATATCTGGTCCAGGTACAGTGTTACATGCAGTAGTAGGGTGTATTAAGATAGGGAGTTTTTGTAGTATTGGTCAGAATGTGTCAATACAAGAGTTTAATCATGCAATAAATAAACCTACATCCTATGCGATGTCTTTTCATTTTTTTACGCATGAGTTCAAAGATGATGTTATTTCAAAAGGTGATGTGGTTATTGAAGAAGATGTCTGGATTGGGTCAAATGCTTCAATACTTTCTGGAGTAAAGGTTGGAAGAGGATCTATTATAGCAGCGGGTGCTGTTGTATCAAAAGATGTTCCCCCTTACAGTATTGTAGGAGGTATACCAGCCAAAGTAATAAAAATGAGATTTAACCAAAGTCGTATTAAAGAATTGGAAGACAGTAATTGGTGGACTTGGAGTGAAGAAAAGATAAAACAAAATAGAGCTTTTTTCAATTATGCAGCAGAATAAATCAAGTCAAGCTCTTAAAGCAGGTGTGTGGTACACGGTATCTAATATCGTATTAAAGGCGGTTAGTGTCTTTACAGCACCATTATTTACTAGATTGTTAACGCCTGCTGATTATGGTAAGTTTAACAACTTTTTCTCTTGGCAGGCTATTCTTGCCTGTTTTTTTGGTTTGTGTCTAAACTACTCAATAGGTAGAGCAAAGATAGATTTTAAGGATGATTTTGATGGATTTATCTCATCTATTCAGACGTTGTCTATATTAATTGGAGTGGCTATATTTGCAATTGCATTACCATTTATTAAAACAATATCTGCGTTTACAGAGATTGATAAAGGGTTGCTGATATCGCTTATGGTTATGTTAATTTTTTCTCCGTCCATTGATTATCTTCAATCGAAGTTTAGATTTGAATATAAATACAAAGAAAATGTTCTGATAGCTATTCTTACGACAGTAGGTGTAATCGTAATATCTGTTGTATTAATCTTTATGAGCAACTTAGATCAAAGATATGCTGCTCGAATTATGGGTGGAGTCATTCCTACGTTTCTGATAGGAGTTTTTTCAGTAATATATCTTTATATCAAAGGTCGGAAAACAATTAATATTAAATATTGGAAATATGCATTACGATTTTCTCTACCAATGATACCCCATGGATTGGCAATGGTGATATTGGTACAGATAGATCTTATCATGTTACTAAAAATGACAGGAGAAGAGGCGGCTGGTATTTATAGTTTTGGATATTCTTACGCAATCATAATATCTGTTTTCACCAATGCAATAATGAATGCTTGGCAGCCCTGGCTTTATGATAAGGTTAGTGCTCATAGTTATGAAGAAGTAAAAGCCTCAAATAGAAAAATAAATATATTGGCTTTTGCGTTAACGCTCATTTTTATAATTATGGGGCCGGAGGTCATTATGATACTTGGTAGCAAAGCTTTCCATGAGGCAAAATGGATGATTGCGCCCGTATTAGCGGGATGTCTTTTCCAATTTATATATGGATATTTCTCTCTAATGGAAATATATTGCAAAAGAACAGAGTATATAGCTATAGGCTCAGTTGCGGTTGCAGTATTGAAAATTGGACTTAATTATTTATTCATTCCTAAATATGGATATATTGGAGCAGCTTATACTACAATGCTGGCGTATGCGTTACTTTTATTATACCATTGGCTTGTGTATCGTCATATTTTTAAGGGTAAAATTTTTGCAGAACGCCAATTGTTATTTATTGTTTTGTCAATAAGTATATTAGCTATATTACTTGTTCAAACATACGATACTATTATTTTGCGATACATAATTTTATTAATGTTTAGCATCGTATTTGGATATAGATATAGAAAAACAATATTAGAGGCTTTTTTTGAATTGAAATTAAGATATTTGAAATAATGAATAAACTTGAAAATAAGAAAATACTGGTAGTCTGTAAGGAAACTTATAGCTATCCGTTGTATTTTCTAACAAAAAAATGGTTAAAAAGCGGTAACGAGGTCGCGGGATTTTTCTTTAATCCATGTGAAACAAAATATGAAAAATGTTTGCTTAATGACATAACTTATTATGCTTTTAAGAAACTCGAAAATATTAAACTTTTCACTTCTGATAGAATTGCAGACGAGTTCACAAAGATGCTTAGCAATAAAGAAATATGTGATTTGACTTTTTTAGCACAAATTGAAAGCAAGTATACTCACTTCCAGAATATAAACTGCCAGATAATGTCAAGTCAGTTTATGACAAAGCATTATCACTATCGCAATTATATGCATAGTTGGACATATGAACAACAAATTAATTGGCTAATTCTAAACTACAAGAATATTTCAACGATTTTGGATGAATTCCAGCCTGATTATATTTTAGATACAGATAATGCTGAACTTGCAAGAACTATATTGAGAGAATTATGTTACGAGAGAAAGATTCCATATGTTAATATAGACTATCCTAGATACGAGTTACATAAATTGTATTCTCATAATCTTTGTTTAAAATACTCAAATATATTTGAGGAACAATACATGCATTTCAAAGCAGTTGATGATTTTAGTATAAAGGAAAGTCTGGATTACGTGGACGAATTCAGAAATAAAACCACAATAATGCATGCTATGTATGCTAATGATGTTACTTCTCAATATAAGCCAGATGGACTACTCAAAGCTTTAAAGACTTTCATAGGTAAGGTTTTTTATTTTCGTGAACAGGATGCTACTGGAAATAACAAGGCAATAAAAGCTAGTAACCCTTTGCTGTATCCATCAACTAAAGAGTATGTAAAATTCTATTTCAACTATGAATTTAGAAAACAAAAATTAATGCGACGGAATAAGTTCTTCCATGAACCGGAAGAAGTAAATTATTTATACATGCCTTTGCATTTAATACCAGAATCAACTACATTCTCTATTTCTCCTCTGTATGTAAATGAACTCTCGATAATTGAGGCTGTATCCAAATGTTTGCCAGCAGGTTGGTGGCTTTATGTGAAAGAACATCAAGCTATTATAGGTGAAAGAGGAGAAGATTTTTATGTGAAAGTTAACAGACTGCCTAATGTTAGAATGGTGCAGTTGAACTATTATAATGATCCTAAACCCTGGATAAGTAAATCGCAAGGTGTAGTTACTATATCAGGTACTACAGCATACGAGGCTGCCTTAATGGGTAAGCATTCAATATTATTTGCAGATACTTCATTCAGTCTTATTGATGGAATACAAAGAATTAATTCATTTGAAAGATTACCTGATGCTATTAATAAATTTAAAATACCGATTAATAATCGGAAATCTTGTGCAGCATATATTGAAGCTGTTAAGTACATGGGATACCCTATTGACATTAAAGTATTGATGAATAAAGGTGAAAAAATACTCAGAGGTTTCGATGTAATTGATGAAAATTATCAAAAGAATTTAGATAATCTAGAACAATTATTTATCGATGGTTGCAATGTTTATAAGAAAGTAATATTGTAGTTATGCCCAAAATTAGTATAATTATTCCTGTATATGGGGTTGAACAATACATAGAAAGATGTGCAGTTAGCCTCTTTGAACAAACAATTGAAGATGTCGAATTTATTTTTATTGATGATTGTACTCCAGATAAGTCAATTGAAATATTAAAAGGAGTAATCAAAAAATACAGAAAACGACTATTTGATGAGAATAAATTGGTGCGAATTGAAAAAATGTCGATGAACAGTGGTCAAGCCTCTGTTCGGCGATATGGAATACAATTGGCAAAAGGTGAGTATATTATACACTGTGATAGTGATGATTGGGTAGAGAAAGAAGCATATTTCAAAATGTGGGAAAAAGCCATAATCGAGGAGCTTGATATTGTTGTCTGTAATTACGTAAGAACTAATGGAATACAAATATGGCCTAGTAAAATTTCAATTGACAAATTAGGCTCTTTGGATAATAAACGAGCACTCAGCTTCTTACTTCAAAGTAAAATTCCAACATCTGTATGGTCTAAACTGGTTAAAGCTGATTTGTACAAAGATACACGATTACAATATCCTGAACACAATATGTGGGAAGACTATTTATTGAGTACACAAATTATATTCTTTTCAAAACGAATTGGTTTTCTTGAGAAACCTTATTATCATTATTTCGTAAATCCAAACTCAATATGCAATGTGAATCTTGAAAAGCGGCATAAACAGCTTGTTGCAAACTGTAATGCGATTATTGATTTTTTGAATAGTAATGATTTGAAGGATACTTTTAGAGAGGAAATAATTTGTTTAAAAGTACTTGCAAGAACAGAACTTGATCCGTATTTGCTAAAAAGAAAGTATTATTGTCTATGGAAGAATACATATCCTGAAATTGATAAAGTCGTGATGAGCAATCAACTTCTTTCATTTAAGGAAAAATTTAAGTTTATCACAAAGAAATTAAGAATTTATCCTATTTTATCAGTTATTAATCCTGCAAGGATATGAGGTTATCGATTGATAGAGCCTATAGCATTATCGACTGGTTGTTGCCCGTCTTTTTTGTGCTTGCGTTCATTGAGCTCTATTTTGGCTTATGGCGCTTAACAACAATTGTAAAAATTGTTTCTATACTTGTGTCAATATTTATTACGGTTAAATTATATAGGACAAAGCCTTCTAGTTTTAAGATTTTTTTTTCGTTCTTTATTTTTTTTAATATATCTACTGTTGTTGCTTATGCTTTCAATGGTAGAGATATTACATGTTATATTGAAGATTTAATGAACTACATTCCCGCAATGTTGTTTTTCTATGTTGGTTTCTTTGAACATAGATTTAATCGTAAATTTTACAAAATATTTACCATCTCATGTGTGCTATCGATGTTAGTTGGTCTCATTTTGTACATAACCACACCTAGCTGGTATGTCGCTAGACAAGTCGAGATTGCTAATAAAGATGCTTTTGGTTTATATACTGCAGAGCAAACCATGCGAGAATTACGATTTACCTCATATCTTGTATCTGAATATGCCGTGATTTTCTTTTCAATGTTTGCTCTTCCTATTTCATTATTCTACTATTATTATGCAAATGAAAGAAAAAGCAAGATATTTTATTTTTTCTCAATACTTATTCTTACGTTCACATGTCTAATTTCAATGATGCGCGTTGCAATGGTGTGCTCAGTATTAACTTTAGCGTTCTTCATATTTAGAGGTTTTGTCAAAAATAAAGCTTATCGTTCTCTAATAATAATTACTACATCTATTATATTAATTGGAATAATTGTAGCTTATATATTTGTGAATTTCGGTGAACGTGCTGACATCTTATTATTTAGTCTTACCGACAGAATGAACGAGATGTCGGTAAGTAAAGCAATGGGCGGTCGTGTGTCGCAGACAAATTTATTGATGGCAGAATTTGTTAATATTATTACGGGGCATGGTTTAGGATCTGCAGGGCCACTTGCTTTATTTGCTGGTAAGGCTGGCGTAACGGACGCTCAGTATACCAAGATACTTTTCGAAACAGGTATTTTTGGTTTTGGTTTATTTATTTATATATTAATAAAATCCGCACTAAGAGGATTAAAATTTTTACGCTATTATTTGATAGAGTTAGTAATATTAGCTTTTATTATGGTGTCTATGCTTGGGGCGAATACACTATGTTTGTCTTATTTATATATTACTCCATTTTGGTATGCTTTAGGTATGCTTTGGAATGATAATTATTTGCAGTATTTACAAAAAAATAGAATATATGTCTAAAGATAAACATATTATAGCATTTTATCTGCCACAGTATCATCCAACACCGCATAATAATGAGTGGTGGGGTGAAGGCTTTACAGAGTGGACTAACGTCGCAAAAGCAAGACCTTTATTCCGTGGTCATTATCAACCTAAAATACCAGCAGACCTTGGTTTTTACGATTTGCGAATGTCAGAAATCCGTAAAAAACAGGCCGAATTAGCAAAAGAAGCAGGTGTTACTGGATTCTGCTATTACCACTATTGGTTCGGTAAAGGGAATGAAGAACTAGAATTACCATTCAACGAGGTATTAAAAGTAGGTGAACCAGATTTTCCTTTTTGTCTGTGTTGGGCTAATGAGACTTGGTCACGAAAGTTTTGGAACAATGACGGAAGTGTTGCTAAGATGAAAGATCTGGCAGTTCAAGAATATTTTGGAGAACAGGATGATATTCGGCATTTTTTCTCCTTATTACCTGCTTTCAAAGACAAAAGATATATATGCATAGATAATAAACCAGTATTTGTCATATATAAACCATTAGAATTTATTGAGATGAATCGTTTTATCAGTCTTTGGCATAAACTTGCGAAAGAGAATGGATTAGATGGTTTCTATTTTATTGGATATTCTTTATTGGTTGATTACGAGTATGAGAGTATAAAAGCAATGGGGTTTGATGCAGTAATTTCTTGTAGATTGTGCCGTGATGTCAAGCACAATCTTTCTTGGGCTTTCAGGAAGGCAACAAGCGTTTTATTTCAAACACCAAGAAAAATGAATTATAAAAAAGCTATAAAAGGTTTTGTTTCAGATTTTGAAAGGAAAATCGATGTATTCCCAACAATGATACCAAATTGGGATCATACTCCGAGAAGTGGTGTTAATGGGGATTTATTTGTTAATTCGACACCAGAGCTTTTTGAAATAAATGCAATTGATGTATTAAATCATATAAAGGAAAAACCAGAAGATAGGCGTGTTTGTTTTATAAAGTCTTGGAATGAATGGGGCGAAGGTAATTATATGGAACCTGATCTTAAATTTGGAAAAGGATATATTAACGCACTAAGAAATGCAATTAAACAATGTTGATTGAATTATGCTCAAACTGCTTCAAATAGATTCTTGCTTAGGAGTTGGTTCCACTGGTCGTATAACAGAGAATATTGGAAAATTAGCGCGTTCTGAAGGTTGGGATACATATATAATGCATGGTGCTCGTTATACTGGCAAGTCGGAAATGATATCTCTACCAATTGTTTCAAGATTGCAAGAGTATATGCATATTTCTGGCAGTATTTTATTTGATAAACATGGATTGTTCTCTACTAGTGAAACAAAACGTGCGATTCAGCTGATTCGTCAAATCAACCCTGATATTATTCAGCTGCATTGTATTCATGGCTATTATTTAAATTATAAAGTACTGTTTGTTTTTTTAGCGGAATTAAATATACCAATAGTTTGGACGTTTCATGATTGTTGGGCTTTTACTGGACATTGTGGTCATTTTGTGCATGCTAATTGTAACAAATGGAAATCTGGCTGCTATTCTTGCCCGTTGTTAGGAGACTATCCCAAATCGTTATACTTTGATAATTCTCAAAAAACATGGTTGTTAAAAAAAGATTTATTTAGTAGATTAAAAAATATAACAATTATTACAGTATCGCAATGGTTAGACGATATAACATCTGAATCATTCTTTTCTAAAAAAGCTCATTTTTGTATATACAATGGTATAGATACAAAAGTTTTTGTTTCTAAATCAACAAATTTACGTGAAAAATATAATCTAAAGAAAAAAATCGTATTAGTGGCAGCAGCAACTGCTTGGAATAATGCAAAAGGATTAAATGATTATTTTGAGCTTTGCGAAAAACTACCATCTGAATGTAAACTCGTTTTAATTGGTCTTTCTGAAAATCAAATAAAGAGTTTGACCAAAAATATTATTGGTTTGCCTAAAACCAATAATACTAATGATCTCGCAGAGTGGTACTCTGAAGCAGATGTTGTTATGAACTTATCTTATGCTGAAACGTTTGGTTTAACAACTGTGGAGGGTATGGCTTGTGGAACTCCCGGAATAGTATATAACTGCACTGCTAGTCCAGAATTGATAACACCTGAAACGGGCTTCATAATTGAACCAGGGGACATAGATGGTATATTGAATGCAATAGAAACAATCAAGTCTAAAGGGAAACAATTCTACTCTGAAGCATGTCGGATCCGAGCTGTTTCATACTTTGACCAAAACAAACAATTTAGTGAATATATAAAGTTATACAAGGATCTATTGAATATCAGTTAGTAGTTGTTCTAAAAAGATACACACATGGTTGAATGTTAATTAAATAGGAAATATAATCTTTTAATTGTTTGTAGGAAAATCATATCTTGATACCTAAAACTGCATATTTTATCACTATTTAGGAAAGACTCTGAAATATTATCATTTTATTGTGTTTCATCTCCCAAAACACACATTAAAAACATTTATTGATAATTAGCTTAAGTTGTCAAAGGGATGATTTAATTGATTAGGAGGCTGTGAATACTTAATTCAGAGTTTCTTTTGTTGAAGTTGGACATCTCCTAGTGTCTCCATCTGTAGGATGTTCTGTTTGATGTTTCTCAAGAGTCTTTTCAATCTGTGATGAGAATATGGAAGCCCGATGAATTGATAATTTAAAAACAAAGTACTTCACTTGTGATTTTGTGTTTCAGCCCTAGTCAACGATAGACACTGATGACTTCTTGATGTTGCACGCTAGAATTGGAATCGAACTGGGTCGACATGTTAAGTGAATTTATCCCATGGATATAAAGACCTTAAAGTGATATTGGACAATGCCATTAACGCAATACCTTCAGCCATCTTCGTTTACAATCTGAAGCACTTGGTTGAGCATGGTAGTATTTATTTTTTTTAAGGATGCGAATTTGTTAAAGGTTGAGGAGCTCAGTGTATGTGATTATTTGCACCAAAAATAGATGTTAATACTTATGACGAATAGTATTCCGAAATGAAAGATTTAGTAGGCTTGACTAATTAAGTTGTTAAAGTAAAAAAAATAAAATGTTTAACGAAAATTATAGACAATTTCAGGTATGTACCAACTGCGTGCTAGACACGCGTGACCCTAGTATTAGATTTGATGAGAATGGAGTTTGTGATCAATGCAATGATTATGAACATAACATCCTGCCTACTCTTGATTGGGCAAAGAAGAAAGCGGAATTTGAAGAGATGATCAAAAAGATAAAAGAGGATGGCAAAGGTCGCGACTTTGATTGTCTTTTAGGAATGAGTGGGGGTGTTGACAGTTCATACATGCTCCATCTTGCCGTTAATGAACTTGGACTCCGTCCTTTGGTATTTCATGTTGATGGCGGTTGGAATTCTGAACTCTCAGTGAATAATATCCAGCTGATGGTAGATAAACTAGGTTTAGACCTTTATACAGAAGTTATCAACTGGGAAGAGATGAAAGATTTTCAGCTTGCGTTGTTTAAATCAGGCACACCTTATTTAGATTCTGCTCAAGACTTGGCCTTCGTTGGTGGTGTATATAAATTTGCTGAAAAGTACAAGGTTAAGTACATTCTTAATGGTTATAACTACTCCTCAGAATTTTGCTCATACCCATCAAAATACTACTTTTTTGATAGCAAAACGATGAACGATATCCGTCATAAGTTTGGAAGAAATCCAATGAAGACATATCCAATGACCAGCATGTTTTATCGTAAATTTTATATGAAATATATTAAGGGAGTAAAATTTGTTAAACTTCTTACTTATTTTCCATATTCTAAGGATGAATCGAAAAAACTACTTGAGAAAGAGTACGGCTGGGTACCATATTCTCAAAAGCATTTTGAATCTCGTTTCACTAGATTTTTTGAAAGTTATTGGTTGCCGGAACGCTTCGGGTATGACCCTCGTAATGTTCAATTTTCCAGTCTGATTCTCGCTGGTCAGATGACTCGTGAAGATGCATTGTCAGAATTGCAACATAAACCATACGATACCGAGACAATAAAGGATGACTTCAAGTATGTGGCCACCAAATTAGGTATCTCGGTAGAAGAACTACAGGGATATTTTGACATGACTAAAAAGTTTTATTGGGATTACGAAAACAATCAAATAATTTTAAATAAACTAACTAAGTTTATTACTAAGTTAAAAATAGATAGGGCACAAACGCGATGATTACAATAATTGATTATGGTTCAGGAAATATCAATGCCATAAAGAATATTTATGAGCGATTGAATATTCATTGTGAGTTTGCAGTATCTATTGAGCAAATAGAGAAAGCTGATCACATAATTCTTCCAGGAGTAGGCGCTTTTGATGAAACCATCTCAACCTTACGGTCAAAAGATTTTTTTAATATATTAAGCAATCGTGTTCTAATAGACAAGGTGCCAATTCTAGGTATTTGCGTTGGTATGCAAATGTTGGCTGATAGCAGTGAAGAGGGTATACTTAAGGGTCTTGGATGGATTTCTGGTAAGGTAAAGAAATTTGATAAAAATCTAATTCCAGACAAACCAAAGATTCCTCATCTAGGGTGGAACTCCATTGGAATATCTCGAAATTCTCCTCTCTTTATGGATGTTAATCCTAAAGTCGGTTTCTACTTTGTACATTCATTTTATTATGAGTGCGCTGATGAAGCTAATGTAATTGCAAAATGTGAGTATGGAAAGGTATTCCATGCATCCGTCAATCATGAGAATATTTATGGTGTTCAATTTCATCCAGAGAAGAGCCACGAGAATGGAATCCAATTACTTAAAAACTTCTCAATGCTATAATAAAATGTTAAGATCAAGAATTATCCCATGTCTTTTAGTTCATAAAAAGGGACTCGTGAAAACAGTCAAGTTTAGCGTTGAAGATGGTAAATACATCGGAGATCCTATAAATGCTGTTAAGATATTCAACGAGAAACGTGTCGATGAGATTATGGTCATAGATATTGATGCTACAGTTCAAGGATTATGCCCTGATTATCAAATGATTAAAGATGTGGCAACAGAATGTAGAATGCCACTGTGCTATGGGGGTGGTGTAACTACAGTTGAACAGGTATGCAAAATTATTAATTTGGGTGCTGAAAAGGTTGCTATAAGTTCAGCTGCTTTGTCTAATCCTGATTTGCTTCGTCAGATGAGTGACGTTGTTGGTGCTCAGAGTATTGTTCTCGTTCTAGATATTGCGAAGAAGAAGAGTCTGTTTGGTGGGTCAGACTATGAGATTTTTACTCATAACGGAAAACATAAGACAGGTAAGAAACTCTATGAATTCTTGAAAGAGATTCAAAATATTCCCTTTGGAGAAATTGTTATCAACAATATTGATCTTGATGGTATGATGACTGGATACGACTTGGAAATGTGCAACATGATTCGTGATCTCACTGACCTCCCACTCACATTTCTTGGTGGAGCAGGTTCCTATGATGATCTCAAAAAGCTCGTAGATCGATTTAATGTAATTGGAGCCGCGGCTGGAAGTATTTTCGTCTTTAAGGGTAAATATAAGGCGGTGTTAATTCAGTATCCTATGGAATACGAAAAGGCTTTGATACAACCTTTGATATAAGAATATCTTTCATTTTTAAAAGAAATAAGATTAAAATAAGTATCTAATATCTTATTCCATTGGGGGCAGATAAGACTAATTTGGTACTAATATAATAAGATATAATATCGTCATATTTTTTTAGGATTTATTACTTTCTTTGACATAATAAATACTTGTTTGGAATGAGTAAAATTTTAATTCATACTATTGCTTTTAGTCCAGATGGAGTCTCAACTGCATATCTTTATAACGATATTGCTCTTAAATTTAAAGAAGTAGGCTATGAAGTGATAGTATTAACAACAACTCCTCATTATAATATAGTTGAATCTGATTTAAAAAAGCAACCGATAAAACGAAAGTTGCTGGGATTCTATTTTCAAAGCAATTATCAAGGAATTACAGTAAAGCACGTTCCCCAGAAGAAATTCAAAAGTTCAATATTGAGAATTTTGGGTTTTCTTTTTTGGCATTTCACATCTTTTATTTTAGGTTTTTTTGAGACTAAGATTGATATAATATTATCACCTTCGCCACCTTTGACAATTGGATTTTTGAATATTGTTTTAGGCAAGCTAAAAGGCGCAAAGGTAATATATAATGTACAGGAGATTTATCCGGATTTGTTAATTGAAGGGGGAGGATTAAAGTCTAAAAAGATTATTTCTATTTTAAAGTGGTTGGAGAGGTTTGTTTATAATTACTCAGATAAGGTTACGACTATAGATAAGGTTTTTTATAATACTATACAAGATCGGTTTAGAGATAAATCGAAATTGAGCATTATTCCGAACTTTGTTGATACTTCAATTTACAAACCTTTGGCAGAAAATTTAATAAATGTAGATATTAAGTATTTCCCTAAAAACCAATCTTTGAAATTAATGTATGCTGGTAATATCGGGCATGCACAAGACTGGGAGCCTTTGATAAATATAGCCATTCAATTGAAAGATGAAAATGTTGAATTCTTTGTAATTGGAGAGGGGGTCATGAAAAAGTTTATTGAGAATGAGATTATTTCAAATAAATTGACCAAAGTTCATTTGATTCCATATCAAAATAGAGAATTTATACCTTCTTTAATTGCATATTCCGATCTTCAATTTATTTTTATGTCCCCATTAATGGATGGTCAGGGATTTCCTTCAAAAGTTTATACCATTATGGCTTGTGCTAAACCGATGCTCGTTTGCTCAGGTAAAGAAACTCCTATAATAAATTTTCTAAAAGATAAAAATTGTGCATTTCTAATTGAAGAAAGCGATATAAATAAGAAAACAGATCAAATAGTAAAACTTCTTAAAACAATTACAAGAGATGAGTTAGTCGAAATGGGTAAAAGAGGATTTTCAGATATAAATCTAAATTATTCAAAGGAAGTTGTTGTAGATTTGTATATAAATTTAACTAATTCATTATTAGAATGAATATTCTTATCACCGGTATCCATGGTTTTGTAGGCACTAATTTAGTGAATGCACTTAAAGCTCAGCATACAATTTATGGGTTGGATATTGTGGCTCCTCCAAAAGAAGGAGTTGTAAATACTTATATCTGGGAGGAGTTGGAAAGTATACCTGCGGTAGATGTAGTGATACACTTAGCTGGTAAAGCCCATGACACCAAGAATCAAACGAATGCACAGGTATATTTTGATATCAACACGGGTCTGACACAAAAGATATATGATTGGTTTCTTAAATCGGAAGCTAAAAAGTTTATCTTTTTCAGTTCGGTAAAGGCAGCTGCTGATAAGGTGGAGGGAGAGATACTAACCGAAGATATAGCTCCAAGTCCGAAAGGGCCTTATGGAGAAAGTAAGATAAAGGCGGAGAACTATATACTTAGTAAAGCGGTAAGTGGTAAGCGGCAAGTGGCAAGTAATGAGGAACAAGAACTAGGAGAAGACGAACTATCAACTTCTGGTACTGAGCGTAGTCGAAGTATCAACTGTCAACTATCAACTAAAAAAAGGACTTATATTCTTCGTCCGTGTATGATTCATGGACCAGGTAATAAGGGGAATCTGAATTTATTGTATCAGGTGGTAAGGAAAGGTATACCTTATCCGTTGGGAGCGTTTGAAAATAGGCGGTCGTTTTGCTCTATTGATAACCTGAGTTTTGTTATTTCGGGATTGATAGAGAAAGAAGTTGCAAGCGGTATTTACAATGTGGGAGATGATGAAAGTTTATCGACAAATGAATTGATTACGCTTATGGCTGCTACTATGGGTAAACCAACCAGCATATGGAAGTGGAACAAATCTTTGATACAATTTTGTGCGAAGGTAGGAACAGTCTTACACTTGCCATTAAATACCGAACGGTTACAGAAATTGACTGAGAACTACGTGGTATCCAATGCCAAATTGAAGCAAGCGTTGGATATTGACAAAATGCCCGTCCGGGCAGAAGATGGATTAAGAAAAACGATAAGTAGTTTCAGCAAGGTTAGGGTGTAATAAGAAATCAGTTTTGACAGTGTTCTGTCAACTATTCAGCATTGTATTTGTTTTAAACATAAAATCGTAAATGTAAACATACTTAACGAAATAGAACCGAAATGAAAAATATACTTATAACCGGTGGAGCCGGATTTATTGGAAGCAATTTAGCCCTGAGATTAATAGCTAAAGGATATACGGTTACTGTGCTGGATAATTTGTCAAAACAAATACACGGTGAAAAGCCGGAGGAAACTTCTCCATTGTATTTATCGATAAAAGACAAGGTAAATTTTATAAATGGAACAGTTAACTCCGAATCGGATTGGGAAAAAGCCATTCAGCATCAGGATGCGATAGTACATCTGGCAGCTGAAACGGGAACCGGGCAGTCTATGTATAATATACGCAACTATGTGGATACCAATATAGGAGGTACTGCCATAATGTGGGAGATATTGACGAATAAGACGCACAGCGTAAAGAAATTGGTAGTTGCTGCTTCCAGGGCAATCTATGGCGAAGGAAAGTATCGTTGCCCCGATCACGGGATAGTATATCCTCTATGCCGGGAAGACGATGCAATGAGCCAGGGAGACTTTAACGTGAAATGTCCTGTTTGTTCAAAAAATGTCGATTTATTGGCTACTTCAGAAGATTCAGCCATTCATCCCACTTCTGTTTATGGTTTTACAAAGCAAGCCCAAGAGGAGCTGAGTATGATTACCGGTAAATCATTGAATATACCCGTGGTAGCTTATCGCTATCAAAATGTGTACGGACCGGGTCAGTCCTTATCGAACCCCTATACCGGTATTTTATCCATTTTTTCTACCCGGATTAAAAACGGTAACGATATATCAATATTTGAAGATGGAAAAGAAAGCCGCGATTTTGTGTATATTGATGATATTGTAGAAGCTACAGTGCTGGGATTGGAAAAAGATGAAGCCAATTTTCAAAGTTTCAATGTGGGCACGGGAGTCTGTACCGATGTAATGACAGTGGCCAATACCCTGGTAAAATATATTGGAATACCCACCAAAATACAGATAACCGGAAATTACCGATTGGGTGATATCAGGAGTAACTATGCCGATTTATCCAAAATAAGTTCGTTATTGGGCTTTTCGCCTACCATTACTTTCGACGAAGGAATTTCCAGATTTGTAGATTGGGTAAATAAACAAGAGGTACAAAAGGATAACTATCAGCAATCTATCGATGAGTTGAAAAACAGGGGATTGTTTAAATAGTAGATATACAGTGAATTGTTTCTGCAGATTATCAATTTGCATATAAGATTGTAGTTGTAATTTTTTTTTGCATTTGATTCCACTTTTTAAACCAATCACCTGTCACATTTAATTTCGTTTAGTATAGATTATGTATATTTACCGATTCCTTTATTTTTTTCTGCTTGTTTTTTTGTTTCTGGGTTGTAGTAAGGAAACAGAATCACCTTATCCCGATATCAATTTTCAGAAAATAGCCGGATTACCGGGCACCGGAAGAGCTTCTGCAGTAGCCTTTGCTTTGAATGGCAAAGGCTATGTTACATTAGGCAGGTCTGTTGATCGGTCAGATTCTTTGAAAGACTGTTGGCAATATGATCCGGTGTCGGACAGTTGGGCAAAGAAAGCCGCTTTTCCGGGTATTGCCCGGGTAAAAGCTACGGCTGCAGTATTGAATGGAAAAGCCTATGTGGGTTTAGGATTCAACCGATACGAAGGGGCTTATTCCGGTGGAACCTTGCAGGATTTCTGGATGTACGACCCTGTAGCCAATCATTGGTCGCGAAAAGCTGATTTCCCAAGCACAGCTACCGATGCCTGTGTCAGTTTTGTGTGGAATAATTCGATTTACATAGGAGCAGGATTTAATGGCTCGGCTTATACCAATGAATTTTGGAAATACAATCAGGAACAGGACAGTTGGGTACGCCTAAAAGATTTTCCTGCTTGGGCGAGAATGTGTGCTGTGTTATGTGCCGACGATAATCATGTATATTTCGGAACAGGTTACCGCTTTGAAGATTATAATGACTGGTGGGAGTATTTACCTGCAACAGACAGTTGGGCAAAACGTAAAGATATGCCGGATAACGGACGCGTTACATCGGTCGGATTTTCTATCGCCAATCGGTACTTTGTTTCCACTGGCAGGCATTGGGCTGGTCCGCAAACGGGTGGAGGAGTACTTTCGAATGTTATGGAATACGATGCCATACGAAATGTCTGGTATAAAAGGGGAGATATACCCGGTGGAGCACGCGAAAATGCTGTATGTTTTGTAATCAATGGAAAAGGTTATATAGGTCAGGGAGAAAATGATACGGATATTATCAATGATTTCTGGAGCTTTGAACCGTGAGATTTAATTCATACTTCGACTACGCTCAGCACCAGTAATTCATACTTCGACTATATTCAGCATAAGTCGTTTATAATTAATAATTGACAATTGATAATTCTTTTAGAATGTCTAAAATACGATATATTCTCTTCTTTCTGATATTCTTACCAGTCCTTGCTCAGGCCCAAAATGATACGATAAAGTATGATGTGGGTTTTATGGGGGTGGCTTCGACCGGAAAATATACGCCATTTTGGTTACAAAGTGATCAATACGGAAAAATATCTTCTTCTCCGTTTGGGGTGGGTGTGATGGCAGGCGTGAGTAAAGAGTTTGGGGCGAAGAAAAGATTGTTTGATTATCGGTTTAAAGCCAATTTACTACTTCAAACCGATAAGGGCGAAGCAAAAGCTTTTCTACATGAATATTACGTTCAGGGTAGTTTTTCTGTATTTGACCTGACACTCGGTGCACGCGAGGAGCAATTGGGCAGTCAGGACTCCGCTTTGTCCTGTGGTGGAATCCTGTTTTCGAAAAATGCCCGTCCCATGCCTAAAATTACACTTGGAATAGAACATTTTACCGCTGTTCCGTTAACCTACGGCTTGCTGGAAGTAAAGGGAGCTATTTCGCACGGATGGTTTACGGATAATATCTATACAACGAACCTGTTACTTCATCACAAGTATTTGTACGGAAGAGTAGGAGGGATGCTGCCCGTGCGCCTAGAATATGGGGTGGATCATGTGGCACAATGGGGAGGTTCTGTTCCCGGATATGGTAAGCAACCCACCAGTTTCTCCGCTTTTAAATCTATTTTTCTGGGACATGCCGGAGGAACAGATGCCACCAGAAATGACCAGCTAAATGCATTGGGGAATCATATAATATCACAACATTTGAAACTGGAAGCGGATATAGCTGATTTCAAGGTGAGTGGATACTGGCAAAATGTGGCCGAAGATGGACCGGTAAAATTGATGTGGTACGCTATGAATAAGGCCGATGGACTGTGGGGAGTATCAGTCCGTAATACAAAACTTCCATTTATAAAAGGGATATTGTATGAATATCTGAATACCAGCGATCAATCTGGTCCATATCATGATAAAGATGGGTTGGTGTACGGGGGAGCTGATAATTATTTGAATAATGGCATTTATCAAAATGGCTGGACCTATTATTCCAGAACCATCGGTACGGCTTTTCTGAGTTCTCCGCTATATAATACAACTGGATCAGTGTCGTTTCTGAATAACCGGGTTATTGTGCATCATTTCGGTATAGAGGGCGATGTGAGTGGTTATAGCTATAAGTTCTTATCCAGTTTTAGCAAAAACTTTGGAACTTATTCTACACCTTTTGCAGCGAATGGAATAAAAAATACATCCTGTTTACTGGAGGTAAGGAAAAGACTTCCACTATTTTCAGATGTAGAACTAGGCATTGCTTTAGGTGCTGACATCGGTAAATTATACGGAAATTCGACAGGATGTTTATTCTCTATAAGAAAAGCTGGAAACTTATTTCGTTATTAGTTTTCTGGTTTTGAATGTTTTCTATTTCTACAATTCCATTCAATACGTTTTTTTTTTATAAAATCAATTATTCGCATGATGTATTTATCGGGAAAAATGCTAGATTTGCATTTAAATTATATTATTTGAGTTGATTTTTAAAAGTCTAATTAATAGACAATAATAAAACAATAGGTAAAAGCTTGTATCTCGACTTTATCGGACTACGTATTAAAAATAAAATATACACAGCTGTGTATTTTTTATTGCAACAAAGACTTACATGGAAAAAATACAAAATAGACTACGATCTCTCTTTAAATTAATAATGAGGACATCATTAATTAATCGATGGATTGTGTTTGAAATAGACCTGTTGATTTGTATTGCCGGATACGGTACAGCATCTTTTATTCAAATGCGCAATGCCAATATGGATATCTCCGGATATAAACTATTGTTGGCTGGTACGGTTTTCATTCTTTCTACCTCAGTTTGTTTTTTCACTCTTAAACCCTACAGAGGTTTAATACGTCATTCCAGTCTGATAGAAATGTGGCGGCTTTTTGTATCACTCTTGGTTTCTACTGTCGTTTTATATGGGTTTATTTTAACTTTTGGATATTCTTTCCCTTATCGCTTCTTTTTCGTTCAGAATGTGTTTTTAATCACGCTGGTTATGCTCCTGCTCTTGAGGTATGCCATAGTGCTTATATACAACTATACCGTCAATTACACCACCGAGGTGCGCAATAAGTCGTTGATTTACGAAATAGATATGCACAGCATAGCATTGGCGCAGTGGCTGAATAAGAGTGCAGCAAATAAGCATCAGGTTCAGGGCTTTGTGACCCGTAATAAGAATGCCAAGAAGACTCGTATTCATGGGTTACCCGTACACACCTTAAACGAAGACAGATTGGACTGGTTCTTACGTAAGAATGAGGTAAACACAATTATCTTCCCCGATTATAAGAGCGTAAGAAACGAACAATCTTTTATTTCAGCTTGCATTGAAATGGGAATGACCGTGTTGGTTTCACCGCCGTTCGAGGGCTTGGATTCAAACAATAAGATTCGCTATCAGATGAAACCCATACAGTTTGAAGATTTACTGGGCAGGGATGAAATCATGATAGATATGCAAAAGATAGAACTGCAGACAAAAGATAAAGTTATTCTGATAACGGGTGCTGCAGGTTCAATCGGAAGTGAATTAGTAAGACAATTGGCTCAGTTCAAACCAAAGTTATTATTGGTATTTGATGTTGCCGAAACGCCGCTACATAATTTACGCATGGAAATGGAA
>Ga0302271_10001901_pt1 | contig 19472 bp, 16 predicted proteins | sample III_Bog_N1_1_FD_198767 | JGI IMG/M metagenome (GOLD analysis project Ga0302271, IMG submission 198767) | Peat permafrost microbial communities from Stordalen Mire near Abisko, Sweden - III_Bog_N1_1 | ecosystem: Environmental > Terrestrial > Soil > Wetlands > Peat | place: Sweden: Abisko...
TAATAGTACACTCTCTCAGTAATTCAAGTGAATAGAGATAGTAGTTCTCTTAAGAATAAAAGAATATATCCAAACATATTTATTTTCGACACACATTTCTCTCTATCAAGAATGTGTGAGGTACCGATTTCCTTCAATGAAAAAATAAAACTAATCGGACAGAATTCCAATCTGATCAAATGGAATCTTGAGATCAAAGATGAAGCTCTAGAGAATCTCTATTAACTTGAAGAACTTGAAGGCAGCAGATGCAGAGGGATTATTTGTGGACTCAGTCTTATGGTTTTCTCGATAGCGTAATCTACAATAGCTGTTGCAGAGAATACAGATCATTTCACTATCACTTATGGGATACATAATCTGCTACCTCCTGTGATATTTGGGTTAATTGCGTTAACGCATACGTTTAAGTATTTCCTGTTTCGGATATGCTATCCATTGCTGTTGATGGGATATCTAGTTTTGTTCTTGGCAACACCATATATTTCCATAAGGAATGCACCTACTCATTTTCTACCTGACACAGGAGCAGTGTATTCCACGAATATTGACTCATCTTCACCACCGCATTCTTCATCGTAAAAATGAAAAAAAGATACAAAAAAGACATAAAAACTAGGGGGAAAAAAGTGTTTAATGATAATTTTTAGATTCAGATTTTTACTAATTAAAAAAGAGGGTAAATTGATCAATTCATCTCTAAAACACAATATTTTTTTTCCTTTTTTTCTTCGATAATTTAATTGATTCTCATACTGACTTCACGGGAGATAGTAGTTTTTTTCATCTTTCAATTTACACATTACAATATTTTTCCCTTAACAAAACTAACCATATTTTTTTTGGAAATTCTTTCAACAGATCGATCTCCTGTTCTACAGGATTTCTAATGCTCCTACTTGGATCTGGCTCTTTCACTTCTCGCACAATATTAAATTTTCTATTTGCTATTGCAATGACTACTGTGGAGATCACCAAAAGCAAATCTTCATATTGGATACAGAGCATTCTCTTTGGGATTATTCAATCAGGGTTAGTTGAAGGATAGCTGATTTTACAAGAAAAACGACGAAAAATAAGATTTTTAGAACGAAAAAAAGAAAATTGTCTTAATGGAATTCTTGATAAAGTCCTACCAGTGAGTATAATCACAGCTAGATTTGATCCTTCTACGTGTCGTTTAGTATTCGGTGCGGCAAATAAAACAGCTATTAAAGTGCTAAATATGATATCTGAGCAGACATTTCATGCATTTCTGGATATCTGCCATGTTGATGGGTTAGAGGAAGCTAATGTAAATGGTTTTTTCACATCTGGAGAATTTGAACTTGTGAAAAAACGTCTAAATAATAATAATCAAGGTACTTCTAAATCAAATCTAACACTGAAATAGATCTGCAAGGAAATACTCATAAAACGATAAGCACAACAGAAGCTAGAGAGTCAGTAGTAGAATTTGAAAAAAACTACCAAAGCAAGTAGAAATTCAGGTATTGTGTAGTAGAGTCATATTCATAAAATGCATTAAGATTTAACTCAAGGAGAGAAGCAAAAAAATGCTGAGACGAATAATAATAATAATGGTAATTCCTAAGAGAAAAGCCAAGTGATTGCGCAAGCGAGAATCTCAACTGCAGGGTAGAGTGGGTAAGGGTAATAATAATAGTAATCTCCAACGAATTATGGGAACAACAACTTTGAGAACACAATTGCTTCGTTGAATCAACCAGGAGGGGGTTTAAACCATCTTACCACTCAACCTAACCATCTCCCTAACCAAAGTAGCTAAATTAACTAAAAAAGTGCTTGCTCTGTGTTCAGTGGGTATATCTCCGAAGGTGAAGGTTAGCGAAAAAGAGTTAACATCCGCATATGGACGTATTCCTTCGTGGAGGAGCACGTTGTGATTTGCATAGAAGATGAGAGTTTCAAGTAATAGTTCAATTCATACAGATAAAAGTATGCGTGTTTGTAATTTATCCTTAGTGCTATGTTAAGAAGGTAATCTGTGCTTTTAAGGAAATCATTATCTGAAATGACCCAGGTAGAAGGGAAAATCAGTAATATCACTCAATATCCTGTTTCTCCTTTTTCACCTTCTGTTCATTCAAAATCCCCAATGATAATCGATCAATAATCTAGTAATCTTCAAGAAAGCATCACCAGCAGCAGCACCAGCAAACTCAAGAAATCAAGAACTCTAGATAATCTGAATATTCATACTCACTTCAAAACGAATTCCTTCAGTAAATCACCAAGCTCCTAGCAATCAGTCTTTTAATCTCCACTGCAAGCTAATCTCTCCCAATATAATCTTTTTTCACCTCCACAGTAGCTTTCACTCCCTAAGATTTTCTTACAAAAGAATGGATTTGTTGATCCGTAGCATTCAATTCTGCAACCAAACAATTCAGCTAAAAATCTACACTAACCAACACAAACACAGCAGCATAACTTCCTTTTACCACCTAAGAAGCATACCTTCCAAAAGGCGAAAAGTAGCGATACCAATTCACTGAATCCAGGAAATGATGGCTCTTAAGGATAATAATAACAATACTTTTAGAGATCAACAGAGCATAGAAAAAGCACCTTTAAAAACCCCTTGCAGAGATTATCAACGGGGCATTCAGAATCATTTCAACGACTGATCCCTACAAATGACACCAGATCTACTCTCATAAAATAAGGAAAAACCCTGTCAATATCTCCAACTGCTAGCTTAGATAATTCCCCAAAACTTTTCTAACGATTAATCCCAGTAAAGTAATCGAATTTCAGTGAAAAAAAACTGCTTTCAATTCAATCAAACCCTCCAAACGGTTTCTCCTTAGCGATTTAGAAGATTGTGTAATCAACTCCTACCGATGATTTTCCTTTTGACGGTCGGATATCTCAAAGTAACGCATCAATTGACTGGGAATGTAAAGTGAACATTGATGAAAGTAACCAAAATAAAGATAAATAAATTTCAAATTAAATCCTTCAAAAGAAAGACAATCATGTTACATAAAGCTCCTCAAACGACGATGCAGAAGGAGAAGATAAAAAAGACAATAACTTAATTTGCAATTATGCCTGTGAAGATGAAGATAATCTAAGAACAAGTGATAATAATACCGTAACAGAGAAGAATTTCATGAATTCTAATAATAATCCTTTGAATTCCTTGCAGCCAGGAATATCAACTGCCAATGATATCCCAAACAACTAATTTTTCATGAATAGTGTAAATGTTTAAGTCGCTGCTGTTCTCGATTAAACTAACTAATACCTGCGGCATAGCAGATCTCTTGCAACGCCCTGTGAGAAACAGGAATAAGCGAATACAGTGAGCATCAGGAACATCAAATAAACCTAAGATCTGATGCTGAAAAGATGTTAATTTCATCTTCATGAAACATTTTAAATTCTCAACAACGTCGATTGCTTATTAAGAATAATGTATTCACCTAAGACATTCAAGTGTCAAGCTCTCAGCGCTTTTAACATGCTATCCATTGTAAAAGTTGTTCTTAGGAAACTGAGTGCTTTTATTGAGAAGAAGCAGCTCTTCGTTGCAGTGAAGGATTCGAAGGAAATTAGTATGATGATCGTTTTCACTGATAAAGAAAAAATAACAATTTTATTGTAGAATCTCATTCTGAATGCACTACAAGCTGCGAGAGTTAATTCCGTAGTGTCAATTGAATTCAACAACGGGAATCATAATAGTAGTGGACAGTTGAATAATCAAGAGGAAGGTATCAATAACCCAAATTTCATGAATGCGTTGATGCAAAAAAGAGAAAGCACTTCAAGTATCCAAGGAGAATAATAATAGCAATAATAGCAATAGCAGCAACAGCAGCATAGTCTAGCTGCAAGGCGATATGGGAAGATAACTCCTCTTGAGTGTGTGAGTATACCTAAAATGCATGAGCCTAATGAATTAAAAGTTAGTATTACTAATGAAATTTAGGTACATGAGAATCAAGGGAAAATACTTGATGTTCTGAAGGAATATGGGATGATCACCCCTGAGGATATGATAAATACAGCTGCATAGGGATAACCAACAAGTTAGGGGAATAACAACAATAACAGCAACAACAATGTGAACACTGTGCAAGCCGACTAAGAGGTGATGAATTCAAGGGTAAAACTGTTAAAGAGAATGTAATCCATAGAATATCGTGTGAATTCCCCTCGATTAAGTGGTCTAACAGATGATGGTGTTATTTCAGCTATGTCCCACAGGAAACAACGAGCTACCTTATGTAGTGTTCCCGAATAGCAATTCTAATAGCTTTAACCTTCTCAGCTTCCATCCATAATGACATAAACTGTAACTTCAATATAAAGTACCTGGAATCAACAGTATGTATCGAATAATACCAATGGAAATAATGAATCGAATGGATTAACTTTGGGAATAGTTGTATCTCGAAATATTCTTAGAAAAATAGGTCCATATGAGAAGATAACATACCGTGGTGTGGGTTAGAATTAGATTGTCACGGAGTTTCTGATTTATAGGGATTTAAGACATTTAGAATTAGATGCGCCGAGTCGATAAACGAAGAATAATAACAATAATAATAACACAGGGTTCTCACCTGTTCCAAGAGAATCTAGCCAACAGGGGAATAGTACTACACCTGGTATTAACCTTCTGAATGGTAATCCTGAACATAAAAGTAAGTTCTGCAGTTTTAGCAACAACAACAATAATAACAATAATTCGAATAACTTTTCCTAATTGAACACTAATTCCTAGCCTACTTGCTAGAATCTCCTGAGCTACAACTCCGAGAACATGTTCTTGCACAGATTGACGAAACAAAATAGCAGAGATAGTAAAAATAATAAGAAAAAGTCAACAATTATTATATATCCTGAGGAGAATTATTCGAAGAATATGAATTCAAAAAGACATATCTCTACTAGTAATCATCTTGGCAAAGAAATCAAAGAAACAGAGATTCAAGGGGATATGCAAGAATGCTATTGTCTCGAAAGCTAAACGAAATTATCGTAAAGTAGTTCATCGAAATAAGATGAATCATGGTCTAGATCAACGATTATTCCACCAGAAAGATCGTTTGTCAATAATTCACTCAATTGCACAAAATAAATAAAGAATCATTTTATGTGATAGGAGGGAATAATGACTTCTACTTATAAAAATCCTTTTTGGGACTCATGGAAATTGGTGAATTGGGAGAAATCTAAAAATATACTATCACTTCTATTAATAGCACTGTTAGTACTAGTGACTGCTAATTTGCTTGTAATTAATTAACTTTAATTTAGTTCTAGTTATTCATGTTGTTATTTTTGTTGAGTCTTTTAATAAATTGAATAACTTCCAAGTATTCCTTGAGTATCTTCACCTCCCTTTGATCTTTAAATACTTGCATGTTTCCGTCATTTCGATCTTCATAGATAAGTTTGCAGGATCATTGATTTTTATGCAGTATTATTTGATATCTACTACAATACTTTTGACTTCACCCATTTATGATTTACAGGCAAATTAAGTTAGTTTATGTAACATTAGAGTTCTAGAGTAACTATTGAGTGTTTGTAACAGATAGGGAGCCAATTCAAATCTGAGGCACAACATTTCATAGAAAGAATAATAAAATAATAATATTACAAATAATAATTCAAGTTAAATCATTAAAAACTTAACCTAACTTTAACTTAAACAGCATTCCCCTTAGGTGCTTCTTCTGTTGAATAATTCATGAGATCCTACCATTTACCTCTTCTATTCTCGCTTTTCCTTGTGTGCTCCCAAGCAAGCACATCAGTGGAATGTTCCTAATCTTCAAGAGATAATCAAAATTGTTCTTAAGAATACTCCCCTGTATGTGGTCACTAAGCCGATGCAAATCGCTAAACTTTCTGGAATGCCTGTGAAGCTTGTTCATCGAGTGCTATTGAATTTTATTCACAAGGAACTTGTGAGAGTTACCCAGAGTTGGCTATGTTTTGTGTACCAAATGAGCGAGGAGAGGAGACTTGTCCAAGATATTATATTGGAACGTGTGGGATTTCCTCGGTCGCAGCCGATTGCACTGAATAAACTTGTGGGTAGACGTATTCTAATCCTTGTGTGGCGTGTGGGCATGTCTAAACGATTTACTATCTCCCCAGAGAATGTATATGAAATGAATTAAAAGTGAGGGAAGAAAATGATGGGGAGAAAAAAAGATAAAATTAAAGAAAAGTTGATTCTTGTTGTTTGTGTGAGTGAGTATGAATGTTGAAGCATTTCTCTCTTAAAAATTGGGAATATTTGTGGAAAGCAAGTATTTAATTAATTTTGATATTACTTGATTTGTAATATTGTTAAGAGAATTTAAGAGAGAGTGGGTAGGAAGAAATTCAGGTTCCACTTGAATTGAATGCGAGCAGTAAGCTACTAAAAATTTGATTTTTTAAGAAATCAAGATGCTTTATAATAATTGTTTTGATTTGAATATAACACGAATATCACACAAAGATTGTTTAATAAACAGATTAAAAAAAGAAATAAGTTTTGTTTCCCCGATTTCTCAATGAGCAATCAACCTGGAGGAAAAGATAAAAATATTGGACAATTTGGCGGTCTTGAATGTGAACAAGAACGTCCTCCTTAAGCAATTAAAGGTAATGAACATCAGAAAAGCCAGAAGGGAGGTGGAGGATGCTTTGCTTGCTTTACTGGGAAATAATCCAACAACGAAGGCAAACATAAAGGCGAAGATCATGGCGAAAAAGCTCCTGAACGTCCAATTCCAATTGGATAAAAAGGACATCCAGCTTAATATCATTGAGAAATTTTAGTTGATTGTATGTTGTTTAGAAATAAGAACTTACTGGAAATCAAATAATAGTTTTTTTGGAATGAAGTTGTTGTACTTTATGGAAAGATTGATTAGATGCGCTTGGTGATATTTCTTTCATTTATGAAAAAAGAAAGAGTTTAAGGAGAGGGAGGGCTCATGATAATTCATCTTGAAGCTTGTTAGCTGCTATGAAATGGATGCTCATTTGTTTGACTACTTTGATTTTTAATGCCTTTTTTGAAATACCAGCTACAACAGCAAGAATTTGCGTCTGTCTAAAAGTAAACACATTGATCTTCTTCTCTTCATTCTCATTTATTCAATAACGTACTTATTTTGGTTATTTTCATTAATCAGACAAGTGATTGCTCGAAATTGATTAAAAAATAAAATCCAGAAAAAGTAGCAATGCACATTGTTACGAAATTATTCAGCTATTCCCTTTTTTGACAAACATATTTTTGCTAAACTATTTTGAGAAAAAATAACAAAATGAATGAAAGAATAGCCGGTTCATTAATGTTGAAATTATTTAGGAGCATGATAATGCGTGCAAACTACTTTACCTTGGATTCCTTCCTAGAATGTGTTTAATTCTTACAATCTAAAGAATTTGTGAACGCTTTGCTTCTCTCTTTTACGATGCTTGCTTTTGGCCTGTTGTAGATTTTCTCTCTTTTTATACAAACCCCGAAACAAAAATAAAAGAGTATTTTTCATAAGCAAAGTAAAACCACTTTTTGTTTTAAATCATTTTTCTAAATCTAGATATGCAGGCTTGGAAAAAAAGAAAATCTAAATCAGACGAACCGTTGATTTTTAAAGTGGCTTCAAACACAAAAAGAAGGAAATACAGTCATAATTTAAAAAGATTATATTGTCAAGTATTGTCTAAATGGAGAACCAAATCCACCTCCTAATGAGATTTTATTATTGTCAAAAGATGAAATCAAATTAGAATTATTTTAGAATTATATTCCGATTCTGTACTGAGCAGTGTTTTGAATTGACTCCTAGGGGATGGTGTAAATAACATCTCCTTTTTCATTGCAGATAATAAATATTCGCTCTGAAATGCAGATAAAAATAGTGTCGAGGAAGGATAGATTATTGCGCTATTAGTTTGTGTCATTATTGGAGGATGTTAAAAAAAATTAACTCATAAGTTTTTCATCCTTTTGGTTATCAAGTAACAATCCAGTTGAACATTTTTCATTTGTGTTTTAGTAGTAATCAAAACGAATCTCTAATTTATACTTAAGTTTTGGATCGAGAACACAATCACTGTAGAGACTAGAGAATCCGTAATTAGAAATCATTTAGACTGTTTTTGTGAGAGTGATTGATTAACTTTCTATTGGCTTTGATTGGGGGAACAAAGAACTCACAAATAAACATTTTGAATCCTCAGTTTTGATTAACATCTTGTATAAAATATCTTAAGTGGGGAGATTTTGGACAATAACTGAGAGAGCGTCGTGTCTCTGAGAGATTGTTAGCGATTTTAATATTTGAAGAATTTATTTCACAGATTTGTTTGAATTTGAACTGTTTAGGAGCTTCGATTGAGTTTGGCTCAGAAGCGCCTTCGGATCCTCGCATGCTTTTTGGTTTCGATCCTCTAAAATGAGAGTATGGATAAATGAAAAATCTTTAAGCTTATTTGATGTGAAGAAAGAATCACTCTTTGAAAGAACATAAGAGAGCGTTTCAGAGGAATTAACAAGTAATTCTAGGAATTTTTGATATTTTAAACTAAACTCATCGATTTCTTGTGCTTTTTCTGTTTAGGAAACTTCGAAAAATATCAATTCACTACTGTTACTTAGAATTCGCTTCTTTAATAAGCTTGAGATATCTTCCCGAAAGATGATATTCTCATCTTTTTTGTTAGATTTCATAAAACTCTTTGAAGTATTTTTTTAGTTCTTCATTGAGAAGATCTTGATTGTTTTGATTAGAGAATATTAGATCCTAGAGATCTTTTATGGATGTGAATTCTAAGTGTTTCTCTTTGAGTTGCTTTTGCTTCTCAATTATTTCATAAGCTTGCTTGATTGCGATTTTCTCTTGTTCGTTGATTGCTTTGATGGCTTCTTCTTTGAGAGATTAAAAAAAACTTTCAATTGTAGCAATATAGCTTTCAGGGTTATCACTTTGGATCTTCTTGAATTTGGTCAGGTATTCATCGGAAAGATGCGGTAATACACTACTTACCTGTTCAGCATCTTGGTTGAAGATCTCAGGTAGCGAAATTAATTCCTTCCCATTCAATTGCTCCTTTATAATACACAAGATGCATTTAACAGGAAGGCATGCCTCGAGATCAAGGCATTTCAAAGCACAAGCAGGCTGATTATGGATACGGCATGTGATCTAGGGTGAGACCTATGGTTGGGATTCGGGTTAGTTCATTTTATGGAAGTTTTGGGACGCGTTTGCTGAGTTTTACAATTTATTGAAAGAAGTTTGTAATTTAAATGAGTTTCCAGCAGGAAATAAAGAAAAATCTTCTTTCAAGAACAAGCTAAACAATAGAAACATGGTTTATTTTCTTGATTTTTACATTTTCATTGTTTGTTTCACCAACAAACTGAATTATTTTTCTAATTGGGATGTTTATTTTTGCTGAATGAACTCTATCAGATTTCAAACAAAATATTGCAAAAAAAGCTTGAAAAATGACCATAAAATTTCAAAGTAACTTCAAACACAAAACGAAGGAAACACAGTTATTAATTATAAGGATGAGATTATCACATTTAGATAATAATTTGGAGGCTGTGATAATAAAGACTATGCTGATGGTGATTTGAGAAAACTAAATGAATTGTTCTCTGGGATTGAATCTTAATTTTATTCTACTAGTGTAAAGTTCTCTCTAGTACTAAATAGACCTCCACCTGCTTTATTCTAGAATTATAATCCGATTCTGTATTGGGTAGTGTTTTGAATTGATCCCTCGGGGATAGTGTAAATGACATCTCCTTTTTCATTGCAGACAATGAATTTTCGCTCTGAAATGCAGATGAAAATATTGTATCGGAATTAAGTTTTTTTTGTATTTTTAACCTCTTGGGAACCAAACAATGATTCTTAATAGTCTGAATAAGGATATTAGTTTGTGTCATTATTGAAGTTGGATACTAAGTTCAATTCACTCATGAGTCTCTAGTCCTTTTGGCCATCCGGTAACAATCCAACAAAACATAGCTCATCTGTGAATTTTTCAATATTAAAAACAATCTCTAATTGAAACTTAAGATTTGGATCGAGAACACAATCACTGTAGAGACTAGAGAATCCTTGATTAAAGATCTGTTAGATGTTGAGATTCATTCCTTCGGAGATCGAAAATTATTAGCTCTTTATTGGCTTTGATTGGGGAAACAAAGAGCTCACAAATTAACACTTAGAAACGTCAGTTTTGAATAATATCTTGCTTAAGATATCTTAAGTGGGGAGATTTTGAACAATAGCTGAGAGTGCATCGAGTCTCTGAGAGATTGTTAGTGGTTTCAATATGTTAAGGATTTATTTCACAGATTTATTTGATTTTGAGCTGGTTAGGAGCTTCGATTGAGTTTGGCTCAGAAGGTTCATTGGATTACTGAATACGTTCTGGTTGAGATCCTTTTATTTGAGAGCATGAATTAATGCGAAGTCTTGAGGGACATTTTATTTGAAGAGAGAAGCTGTGGTTGAAAGAATTGAGGAGATCATTTCAGTAGAGTCAAGAATAAGTTTCAGAAATTCCTTTTATTTTTCAGTAAAATTCTAGATTTCTTGAGGGTTTTCTTAAGAATAAACTTAGAAAAAGTTAATTTAACTGATTTCACAGAAAATTTTCTCTGATAATACGTTCGGGATATCTTCACAGAAGATGATGCTATCGTAGCCCGCAATGAGCTGTTGAATTTCTTCTTGTTTTCCCCCCATGCTTTCATTGAATTCTTTGAAGTATTTCTTGAGTTTTTCATCGAGAACTTCTAGATTACTTGAATGAGTGGATATTAGCACCTTTAGATTCTCTCGAGATGAGAATTCTGCGTATATCTCTTTGAGTTGCTTTTGTTTCTCGATTAGACCATAGACTTGATTGATTGCTATTTTCTCTTTCTCATTGATCTTTTTCATTGCTTCTTCTTTCAAAGAGGAGAAAAAGTTTGAGATTGTCCTTATTAAGCTTTCAGTGTTATCACTTTGGATCTTAGTCAGTTTTGCTAACTCTTCATCAGACAAATGCAGTAGTGCGCTACTTTCTTGTTCAACTTCTGGGTTGAAGATTTCAAGCAGAGTGATTAATTCTTTCAGGTTTGATTTCTCTTTCATCATGCACAAGATGCATTTAAGAGTAGAGCCCTCCTCAAGATCTTTGCATTTAATAGCGCAAACAGGTTGATTATGTAAGCTACACATAAGCTAGAGTTTTGACTAGATCTAGTTCGATGGTTAGTCCATTTTGAAGAGAAGTTTCGATGAGTTTAATGAGGAGTTTTGTTTGCTTTTCAGAGATAAGTAAGAAACCTAATTCAAGAAAAAAATTATTATTTATTTATTGTTCTTCATCAAAAATATGCTTCCATTTGAAGCTGTCACCCTAAAATATCATATCCGCATTATCAGATACAAAGAAGGAATAATTCTGCTGGGAATGGGGAAAATAATTCACTCTTTTTTCTTCTGGTTAAATAAAACAAACGTCTATGAGAATCAAGACTTTAATAATAAATAGACAATAAACAGTTTATCTACTTCTTTTCTTCTTAAATACTTCATCTATCTGCAAATTCCTTTAAAAGCTTCAGAATTTGTTAGGGTACATATTAAAACTACAAATTTTCGGTTGACAAGCTAATCTTCAAATAGATGACTTGATCTTTGTTTTAATTGTCGATAATAGCGTTTAATATTTTCAAACAAATAATGCCATTTTTGACTTTGTTTTTACTATTTACATTATTTCAGACATATTTAAAAAAATACTTACTAATACTTTTAATAATAATATCTCACGAATAATAATGCAATGAAATCGAGTGAATATTGTGTTTGATTTTTGGAAGGACAGTCAAATATGTAAGAATTTGTGATGCAGTCAGCAGTGAATGGAACAGAAGAAGAAAAACTAAATGAATTATCTGCATTCCAAAAGAATCTACAACTCTATGGTATTACAATCTTCAACATTAATCATGACAATAAGTCTAATTATTTGTTTAAACTCATCAAACGCATATTACTAACTCTTTGTCTCTGTCAATCTAGGAAAAGGTTACAAAGATGTAAAAGGCAATTTTTAGCTACAATCCGTTTAGGAATACTACAACGATAGGGATTAGAAACTCAAAGGCAGTGTCTTAAGTGATGTAGATAAGAGTACATCAGGAGAGGAGGATAGAATCCAGAATTCCTAAATAACTTAACTAACATAGAGGAATACATGAATGGGTGTGAAAAAGCGGGTAACAATATCAACAATCCAAGTGCGCTGATGGCACAACGCGGAAGCGAGGAATTATCTAAATCTAATACATATAATCACGCTGATGCGTTCCAAGTCAGTTCCTTTAGGAATCATTCAAGCATGAACTACTGAATTTCTCAATTTTACACAATGAAAATCAAATGAATCTTCCAGCGTATCAACGCAGATTGCTAGGATCACTTGATAATGCATCGATTGCTGGCAGCTAACCTCCTGAAAAAGGACTCATGGGATTGCTAAACGTTCAAGAAAGTAAATTACTTCTTGATATGAGTAAACTGCAACCGGATACATTAGAATACGAAGAAATCAAAGATAAATACAAGAAAATCAAAGTACTCAAGTAAAATCTTGCATAAACTATGATTGCAAATAGCGTAACTCATTCGTTAAGTGGTTATCCTATATCTGACACGCAGGGTGTAGTGCGTTAAAAAATGCTCAACGACTAGAGTCTGCATGCAACTGTCTCCGGTGGGTACACAAAAATCGAAGGTTTTGTACTTCGAATCGATTATGCATCGTTTATCCCACCCCATTTCGATGAAGTTAAAGCTGTTTATGGGATTTTTAAGAAATCAGCAAGTTTTGATCCATATCTTTCGAGTTATTTGCATAATGCAGAGTATGAAACTACTTTAGCTTCGAAATGCATGTTTCTCGAAAAAAAACGAATCACTAATGTCATACCGAGTTATGATTAGATTCTATCCTATTTTAGATAATAAATCATATGTTTTTGTTGAAAATGAATATCAAACGCCTGCTTATCATCAATGAAGTTAGATAGATCTTAAAAAAACACCAAATATGTCTTAACCATTAGATCCAGCGTTTCTAAGAGCTGCAAGAGAAGAAAAAGCAAAAGCGCGAGAAGCAGAACTAAACAGAATCATATAACTTTAGAAAAATGTAGATTCAGGAGTAGGAGTGTAGATAACAAACCCTACAGAGAGAAAAATAACAGTATAGTTATTTGAATTAATAAGTTAATTGAAATATCATTGATTTTTTTAATTTAATTCTAATGGCAAAAAAAAAAGATACTTATCGGCACTTGATTACCACGAATTTATTTATTAAAAATAAAGATCTTCTAAAATTAAAATTCTAGAAGGTTTTTCTGAGACTTTTCATCTCAACAATTTTATTATTGTTCCTTGAAATCTATTTGAAAAAGTAAAAACATCCTTCTTAGAATCTAATTTAACTGAAAATCCACACATTAATTTTAGTAGGCAAACAAAGCACCAGTATTCAAGTTAATCTTATTTTTAATTTCACAAACAGTAGGGGATGTTTAAAAGAAGCAAGAGGGAAGGATTACCAATTTCAGATATGTAATTGAGAATTGAAAAAAAAATCATAAAAAAAGGAAAGAATTAATATCTAAAAAGAATACCATTTGTGATAAAATATTTCATAAAATACTTATGGAAACTCAAAAATAAGAAGATTCTATTGAAAGGATTTCAATAACTACATAGAATCTACAAAAACTGATGGAGAAACTACAATAAACACCTAACTACTTAATAGATTCGATTCATTTATGTAATGCTTGGAAATAGATTGGTGAGAATAGTGCAAAGCATTTAGGAGAAGGAATTGCAAAGTGTGTTACTCTCACTTCTTTAAAGCTAAATCTCTATGGTAATATTATTGGTGAGAATGGTGCAAAGTATTTAGGAGAAGGAATTGCAAAGTGTGTTGCTCTCACTTCTTTAAAGCTAAATCTCTATGGTAATACTATTGGTGAGAATGGTGCAAAGTATTTAGGAGAAGGAATTGCAAAGTGTGTTACTCTCACGTCTTTAAAGCTAAATCTCTATGGTAATACTATTGGTGAGAATGGTGATAGAATATTAAAATCGTTAGTTATCAAAGCAAAGAGATTGATTTATTATTGCATTCAGTCAGATTGACAATAGTATTGATAAAATAAACAAAGATTTTCAAACTGTTTAACTCACTTCTCTAAAACTAAATTAATAATAAAAGTAATCATAATAGTATTATCCTTTATGAAAAAAAATTTTCTTTGCAGTTTCACCATAACATTTTTCAATTCGATATTTGATTTTTGGAGATCCAATAATTTAACTTTCCTCTTCGTTAACGAAATATTATTGGAATGCTATCTTCAAATAGTTTGTTTCAAATTTTAACTTCAGCCTAAAAAAGAAGTAATTGAAGTGTGTTTCCTGCAGGAAATAAATAAAGTTTTATCTTCTCTCAAAGACAAGTTAAAAGGTAGTGATATGGTTTATTTTCTTGATTTGTTCCATTTCCAATGTTAATTTCACCAACAAACTGAACTATTACACATTGGAAACAAGGCATTTTTTTGAAGGCTCTCTATCACTTTTCAAACAAAAATATTTCATATTAATAGTAATAAACTTGAAGAATAACCATAATATTTCAAAGCAACTTCAAACATAAAAAGAAGGAAACACAGATATTATTTTAAAGGACTAGATTGTCACATTTAGATAATAATTTTGAGGCTGTGATTATAAAGAAGATGATAATGGTTATGATGGTGGTTATGATGATGATTATGGAATATTATTACTAAAAAGATTTTATTGCATATTACTAAATAGACCTCCTTAATTTCCAAATAAGTTTTATCCTCCTTAGCTTTAGTTCTATCCATTATTAAATAAACCTCCTATTTATGGTATTTAATTCTATTAATTTCCAAATAGATTTGAACTTACAGGGATTTAATTCTATCCATTACTAAAAAGAGATCCTCCTGAAGGAATTTAGTTCTTGTCAAAAGGAGATGAACTCAAATTAGTTTTACTCTAGAATTATATTCCGATTCTGTATTGGGTAGTGTTTTGAATTAAATCCTCGGGGATGGTAAAAATGATATCTCCTTTTTCATTGCAGACAAGGAATTTTTGTTCTGAAATGCAGATGAAAATAGTGTAGACGAAGGAAGCTTATTTTGAACTTTTAAGGTCTTGGGCACCAAACAATGATCCTTATTAGGCTGACTATGACTATTGTGGTTATTAATTTATGTAATTGGAGAACGCTAATTTCAATTCGCTAATGAGCTTCTAGTCCTTTTGAGAATCTGGCAACAATCCTACATAACATAGTTCATCTGTGGCTTATTGATTATTAACAGCAATATCTAATTGATACTTAAGCTTTGGATCTAGTACACATTCACTGTAGAGACTAGAGAATCCTTAATTAAAGATCTTTTGGATGCTTGAATTCATTCCTTATTACCTCTATTATTAGCTTTTTATTGGCTTTGATTGGGGGAACAAAGAGCTCACGAATAAACACTTAGAAACTTCAGCTTTGAATAACATCTTGCTTAAGATATCTTAAGTGGGGAGATTTTGGACAATAGTTGAAAGTGCATCGAGTCTCTGAGTGATTGTTAGGGGTCTCAATATTTGAAGGATTTATTTCACATATTTATTTGAATTTGAGCTAGATAGGAGCTTCGATTGAGTTTGGCTCAGAAGAGCCTTTGGATTCTCGCATATGTTCTGATTTTGATCCTTCTATTTGAGAGCATGAATTTATGTGAAGTCTTGAGGGACATTTGATTTAAAGAGAAAAGCGATGGTTGAAAGAATTTAAGAAAACCTTTCAGTAGAGTTCAGAATAAGTTTCAGGAATTCCATTTATTTTTCAGTAAAATTAGAGATTTCTTGACGATTATCTTATGAAGAAACTTAAAAAAAGTTTATTTAACTGAAATCACTGATAATTCGCTCCATAAGTAAATTCGGTATATCTTCACAGAAGGTGATACTATCGTAGCCCACCATAAGCTGCTGAATTTCTTCTTGTTTTTTCTCCATGCTTTCGTTTAATTATTTGAAGTATTTCTTGAGTTTTTCATCGAGAACTTCTAGATTACTTTAATGGGTGGATATTACCACCTTTAGATCTTTTCGGGATGAAAATTCTGCGTATTTCTCTTTGAGTTGTTTTTGCTTCTCGATTAGACCATAGACTTGATTGATTGCTACTTTCTCTTACTCATTGATCTTTTTCATTGCTTCTTCTCTCAAAGAGGAGAAAAAGTTTGAGATTGTCTTTATTAAGCTTTCAGTGTTATCACTTTGAATCTCAGTCAGTTTCGCTAACTCTTTATCAGATAAATGCAGTAGTACGCTACTTGCTTGTTCAACGTCTGGGTTGAAGATTTCCAGCAGAGTGATTAATTCTTTCAGGTCTGATTTCTCTTTCATCATGCACAAGATGCATTTAAGAGTAGAGCCTTCCTCAAGATCTGTGCATTAAACAGCGCAAATAGGCTGATTATGTACGCTGCACATAAGCTAGGGTATAGGCTAGACCTAATTTTATGGTTAATCCATTTTGAAGAATAATATCTATGAGTTTAATGAGGTATTTGCTTGCTTTTCAGAGCGAAGTTTGAAATTCAATTTAAGAAATTTTTTAATTATTTATTGTTTTTTGTTTAGTATCTGCTAGCATTTGAATTTACTTCTCTATCACCCAAGAATATCTCTCGCATAAAAAGATACAAAAAGGAAAGAATTCTGCGAGGGGAAAGGACAATATTTCACTCTCCTCTGGTGACATAAAACATCTATGACGCCAGGATTTTAATAATAATTCCCTTACATTAAGCAGTTCATCTTCTTCTTTTCTTGTAAAACTCTTCATATTAAATGAATGAATGAATACATCATATGAATGTTAGAATATGTAATTTACAAATATTTTTGTGATTTTTCCGCTATTAATATTAATATTAAAAAAAAAGATACTATTTTCCGCTTTATTGAATTTAAATTAAAGGATCAGATTATTTTTCCACGAATTTTTATTAACTTTAAATCTTTTTTCTTGATTAAAATTAATGAATTCAAGCTTTATCAAAAAAATAAAGGGAATATTTAATGCCATAATGGACTCCTTATTATCAATAATAATGAGCCTTGGTTAATAAAAAAACTTTAAAATAAAAATAAACCATTTTAGTCGGACAATAGATGGTATGAGTTAAGTAGCGTACACAATCAATGCAGAAAAGACCGTTTTTTATTAGTTGAAAGATAAACAAGTAGATATGATGTCTAATCAAATATCGTTAATCAAACACTTAGAAGCCTATTTCAACTTTATAGATGTATGGTAAGGTTTTGTATGTAGAGACCAAGAGATGTTGGAACTTCTTCGCGATTTGAATAATCTCGATTAGTATCTTCTAAAAGTTACTCTTTGATATATGAATTTTGCTTCCAGATGAGCATAAATCAGAAGTTTTAGCTGCTTCGTTGGCTTGTATGCCACCTAAAAAGCTGATCATTCGTGTGTATTCATTGCTATTGTAGTTGCTATTTCATATTGAATCTCATGAGTTTTATACAATTTCTTTATGTTTGCAGAGCTTATTTCTCTAGCCCGTTTGTGTTATTCAGCTGTTTGATCTCCTGTTTATCCTGTTGATCATCTTAATGTTTTTTAATACTTTTCTGAATATTCTTGCGCAGTTTCTGATTGCCAGTGCCTGGACTCTATAGAAATTAGAATGGCAATTTGCTTCTTATGGAGCAAGATGGTACTCTCTTTCAGTAGTCTCTGCAGATAGGAAGATTATGCTGCTCGTTTCTCTTGTGAGCTTTAGATGATTCTGTAAGGCTGAAGCCTGTTATGGTGATTATCTTATTGAAGTCTTTCTCTCATTTTTTTATAACTTATCGCAATGATAACAAAGAAGCAACATTTGATGCAGTGTACAGAGAATAGCGGTGTAATCAGTTAATAATCTTTTTAAATATAAAAATGTGAGAGGGCCAAGGGATTAAATTACAGGGTACTTATGCAGAAATAAGAAGTAATACTGCATTTTTTAGACAAACAGACAACATGTTTGTTCTGTGTGAAGTAAATTTTTTAATTGGTTTAAGTAGGAATTAAGTATGTAGTTGGAAATATTTGGTTTTTGCTGAAGAAGAACACAGAAAGCAAAGTTTTTGGGGAAAAGTTTTTTCAAAAACAAAGAATTAAAAAACTCAAATTCTTTTAAAGTATTTACTTGAAACACTTTCATAACAAAATGGCTTCTTAATTGTCTAGCACTTAACAAGGGTAACAACTGATTTTCAATCACTCCGATCTGCGACCCTGTGCGATTCATGAGAATCAACAATGCATGTTTTTATGCACCGATCCAGCCAGAACTGACTGCGCTTTTAAATGTGACTACTGCGTTGTCGATCAAACGCTTCAAAGCAAGAATCTCATTCCTATTTTGTAGATCCAGAAGGCAGATGCCAAGACAGTGTTCTGGCATTGGCCGCTTCCTGAAGACAATGAGCTCATTAGAAGAGTCAGAGAGCTGCCCGTACGACCCAAAACTGATATTAAGTACAAGGAAAAAATTGATAAGTACTTCAAAGAGCTCCGAATAGAGATCCTCGCTAAGATCGACAGCGTTCAGGAGCAGATGCGCAAGCAGGCAGAGCAGCTCTGGGACTTCGACGACAGAATCATAGGGCAATACAACGTCTTCTGTGCCAAGGAGACTCTCAAGAAGATAGTGTTTGATTCTTAGACTGAACTAGATCAGCTTTCGACGAGGGTCAGAGAGACCACAGCTGGAGTTGTTTCCTGCAAAGAAGCAACGAAAACAGCTCTGGAAGCGAGCCTCAGCCAGCTAGCTTTGTAAGAAAGTGCTGTAGATTTTGAAGAGCCTGATAAGATAAAAGAAGAAGTGCTGCAGAAGCTATCTAGCATATCGATGTTCCTAGTAGAGGATATGAGAGACCTCGTTGCTGAGATGCATGATCGTGAGTAGGAGGAATCAGAGAATTTAGAAGCCATTGTGAGCCTCGCTACCAACAAGCTGAACAGTACCACTGAGAGATTCATGTTGTAGTTGCGGAGACAGCTGTCGAAGTTTGGGAAGGTGTTTTAGAAAGTCGATTTTGGAGATGTGAAGGAGGAGAGAAAGAGAGTAGATGAGATTGCTTAGCTGGATGAGGAGGAGATCGATGAGGTGTAGTGCTTCGTGAGTGCCTTGATTGAGAGTAAAAAGAAAAGGCGAGAAGATGATAACGGTGTTGGTAATAATGGGAGAAGGAGGAGACTGCAGGTATCAGACATTGTTTAATTGGTGAAATGCAAGGCAAACCATGTCAGTGATGAAG
>Ga0302271_10001902_pt1 | contig 19465 bp, 9 predicted proteins | sample III_Bog_N1_1_FD_198767 | JGI IMG/M metagenome (GOLD analysis project Ga0302271, IMG submission 198767) | Peat permafrost microbial communities from Stordalen Mire near Abisko, Sweden - III_Bog_N1_1 | ecosystem: Environmental > Terrestrial > Soil > Wetlands > Peat | place: Sweden: Abisko...
CTTTGTTTAGTTTTCTCTCCGAAATCTAACAGAAATGCAATGCCTTAGAGTGTTTTGAGTGTAATGTTCAAATCTTGAATTGCCAAGAATCCCACGAAGATTTGAAGAATCCCCTTTGAGATAAGCATCATCACCTGCATGTTATTTGCTGAGCCTAGAGAATTCGACAACCCTATGCATACTTCGATTATATTCTTCGGGAAAAGACAAAGATATACACAATTCATTAGTGTTTTTGAAAATTTATTTTTATTGTAAAAATATCAGAAATTTAAGTGAAAAAAAGCCTAAATACCTTTGGTGAATCGACTTAAGATATCCGAAACAACTTATCGACTAATCTATTGAAATCAAGCACAGATTAGATCTCCTCTTCGTCTCCACTGAGCAAGTTAGAAATACACAAAAGTGCTTCATTCCGAATATCGATTCTAACATTATCCAAGGCTATTGATAAGTACTCCAAGACGTTCAACTCTAGTAAAGCCTTTGAGGAAACAAAGCGTTTTAGAAGAGAATACAAAGACTTAATTTTTATTTTTGAAGCATTTTCCAAATAAAAACAACAAAAATATCAACTGTTTTCAAAATATTACCTTGGATATTTTTGAATTCGAAGCTAGCATATTGCAAATAACTGCTATGGCGTACGGAACCATTTGTTGATTATGGAAGAATGATAGGATCTTATTTAATAGTTATGTTCTTTTGGATAAGTAAATGCAAATATCATCATCGTTTGTTGCATGATATAGCGTACGAAGACCATATGTTTAGATCTCACTCTATCGATTCAACTATGTCTGCAACACGAACTTTTCAGAAAGACGTACGAAAAGTTGCTTCTCACCCTACGATTTGAATCAGAAAAAGGTTTTGAAGATTATCGATAAAAAAACAAATTGAAGTACAACTCTAATAGAAATTGTTTTGTCATGTAAATTTTACCTGCTAAAGATCCTTGCTATAGTGTGAAAACACTGTCATCGCCCAAGCTAATGTCTCTTAGATGCTTGCGTTATCCTCATAAACGTTGAGTTACTTTTCTAAAAAAATAAAACCCTAATCTTCACGAAAACTCTTTGCAGCTGCCTCGCTCTCAACACAAAGATTCACAATACCCCACAGGCCCTGAGAGTTTTAAAAGCCAAAGGAACTTGTCAAGTTAGGTCAACGAAATGAGACACAGCAATGAATACAAATAAATTATTTTACGATTTCAAAAAGTTATTCGTCATCCATTTATCTAAAGACGTCTATGTAAGCAGCTAGAATTTTAAGGTAGCTGCTATTTACTATATTCGAAACGAGCGTTGATTGTAAGGAAAGAATATTGTTTAGTAGCCAAGAGGCTTCTAATCTTATTTCCTTTGGATATTCACCACTCATCAGATGAAGGAAAATAGGATGTAATTCTGATTCTGAAATTTAAACAATAACGCTGTAGCAGTCTTTTAACGATGATAAACGGCGTAAATGATGCAGACTCTTCTGTAGCATTCCAGGTTCAGATGATGTATAGTTTTCGTAATCTTGTTTCAAACCTTCTATTAGAGAATCGATGTAGATTTTCATTTTCTGTATGGAAAGTAAAATGAAAAGGAAGTTAATTGGATTTGAGTAAAATTTATGTAAAAAAAGGGAAAAAACTCTCAACGGTTGGATTTGTGAAGATGTAATCAGGGATTATTGTATCTAAGCGCTCCGATTCACTCATTTCTTTCATGTATTTCTGGAAAATCCTAACACGATTCTATGATAATATCTGCTTCTTCTTGGATACTCGAATCTCCGTTTGAAACTTCTCTCGTTTCTTCTAGATGATCACTTGCTCCACAGAGACTTCCTCATTTTCAGTTTGAGTTTGTTATGGTGCTCTTTCTTCGTAGTCTTGCATGTCAACCAAAGGGGTAATTATTTGCTTTTTTACTTGATTTGTGTCTCAAACCTAAACAACTTCTATTTACTTTGTTCCTACTAATGATAATTTCGAAAATAGCAAGAGAGGTCAAAAAAAGAAATAAATTAATTGATTTCTTTGGCGCCGATTCTGACGGGAAGCTACATTTTGCTTTTTTGCTACTCCCGCAAAATAGATAAAAAGATAAATTGATTTTCAATTTGAGAAGAGGAGGGGGAGGGATATCAAGAGAGAGAATAGGAATTCATTATAAACAGGTAAAATCAATATTTTACTATTTTTTTAAAGGTTTGTGAAATTGTTCTACAAAAAATGAAGAAAAAAAATATCGAGATAGAAAAATAGAGAGAAAAAGGAATAAAAATCGAAAAAATATATAAGTCACTTAGATGATAATCAATCGTAGTAGTGACAAGAATGATTATCAACAGGCAGAGAATTAATGGCTTTTAAACGGAGAGTATGTACTTGCTAGTTCGTTTAGATGTTTTTTACTTTTCCCCCCCAAAAAAATGAACCAAAATTTAAACAATATTTTCAGACTACCTAGCAACCATTCCAACAAAATCACTTATTTTTAGGAGAATTTACAGGACTTGTTGATCTTGAACTGTTTGTCGATCCAGAGGGAGATACTTCTTCTTTAGAATGCTACTAACCTGGTGGTTTGTTATTTGAATTTCCATTAATATCCTTATCATTGGTGTTCTTCGGTGTGTTACCATTATTATTAATATTTGCTAACATTTATATTTACAGTGCTTGATGTTTAATGCTTTATCTTCTTTAAACCATAATTTTCTACAATGAATTCTAATAGGATAAATCGATTCCAGCCGATCTCTATTCCATGTACATTCTCTTACACGAAACCATTCTATGCCATCCAAGTGACTCACTGATCTTCTTTCTCAGAGTATCTTGTGCTTCTTTAAGGTCAGTTATGAGTTTTTACAGTTAATCTTGTGTCTCTTTTGGTTCGCTCATTAACTCATTTAGTAATCTGCTAACATAAATATCTCCCTCATCGAATTTCTTTTCATGAGCATACGCTTGACACTTCTCTAATCCCTCAGCGCTTAGCACACGCAGATAATGCAACCGAACTAGATTGGAAGGATTGCTAGGGTTATTGAGTTCTTACAAGCTCAAGAGTTCAGTTTTATGGATTTCCTATGGATGTGTCTTTTCAGTTAATTATACATTTCTTGCATGCAACTCCACCTCAAGGAGATTTATTTATTCATTTTGGTTATCTCCTTTCTGTTGAGGATCAGCATTGTCTGAACAGAGAGATATCTCGCTATTGAGAATATGACTTGAATCAATTTCAACTTCAAACACGAAATCCTTCGAAACACCAGAAATAAGCTAGTTAATATTGATTGAATACTCGTAATATTGCACATTTTCAGTCCAAATATCCCCAAATGTCTTGATTATCTTGAAATAATTCCTCGCATTCAGTGGTACTTTCACCGTAATATTAACATTCTAGCTGACAACTGAAAACAGCCCACCAAGAGCGTCAATGAAGCACTCATCAATTCTGTGAATATCCCCAATATAATAGAAGTTCCCATCCATAAGTTAAGATATCTTATCCATGAGATTAGGGTCATGATCTTTCCCGAATCCGAATGTCTAAATCGTGAAATTAGTCTCACTGTAATTCTAATAGAAATTCAATGACTTCAAGACTTCTTTGATTCTATTTTCAGCCCCATCGTTGAGTCCATCACTCAGCAAGAAAACACTGGATATTGCATTCTTGATCCTACGCTATTTCAACACATCAAAGGCTAATTACATCCCTTGAGTGATATTTGTCCCTCCTTTAGCATTCAGTTATTGTATTTAAGTTTTAATCGTTTCTCTATTGGTAGTAGTTTCGATGGATAGCAGTGGAGTAAGTCTTTTAGCGTTTGTAGAGAATTATATTAAGCATATTCTGTCACCTTGCTAAAGTAAATCTACCAAAAACAGAAGAGTTTCCTTGACAAGATCGAGAGGTTCACCATCCATAGATCCACTTGTGTCGATAACACAGACTAAGTCTATGGGAAATCTCAATGGATAATGATGGGGTTCTGAAAAATTACTTAGATTCTTATTAAGAGATTCTCCACCTGATTCCATACGAGATTAGCGAGAGAGTGATGATAATCTTTCAGCGAAAGCCTCTTTTTAAGACATTTTTCTTGGGCTTTCAATTTAATGGAATAAAGGTTATGGATATGCTGCATCGAAATGTAAAATATTAGGTATTTTTGTATTTGTTGTATGCTCCAAATCATAGTGCTAGTCAGATGTTACTGAAGTATGATCAATAGTATTAGTATCAAGATTATGACTTTTATTAAGATCAGCAGTTTAATTTGATAAACCATTTAAAATCAAAGAATCTTTTTCTTATTTTTCCCCAGAATTCTGAGCATTTGTACTCAAATCTAGGTTATTATCTCCCAGTGGCTGATTAGCAGTAGAATCAGAGTCACTTTAATTTTGTAATTAATTAGCTAAACATTCTGATAATGCTTGTTGGGTATTCCCCTATTTTCGAGCGTTCTCTAAGATACTTCTAATCTAGCTACCTTCCTCATTCCCTTCTTAGCTTCCTTATCCTGAAGTTAAATTTGCTTCAATCTTTTCATTTTTTATCCCACCAAGAATATTTTCTTCTTGTTCGCTTTTTTCTGACTTTCCAATATCACTTTCACGCTCTTTACTTTCATTTGTTTTCTTTTCATTGTCATTCTCCAGATCTTAAGTTGATTCGCCTTGAAAATGGCTAATTTTATTTCCAAAGTGATTCTAATCTAAATTCGAAGAGGATGTGAAAATCTACTCCTCTGTTTTCACGGACACTAACGCAGGAAGGATAATCATCTCCCGATCATTTACGATATTTGCTTTCTTAAAACTAATTTACAAAGTGCATCAAATCAATCAAACATCTACACTAATAATACTCTACAAATAAGCAGTTCGAGTTTGTGGATGGATAAAGTCGATAGGAATTTACAAAACAACAAAAACTCCAAATAATAGCTTACTTTTCAGGCTGTAGCAGGGTAGAAATCCCAATCGAAATGTTCTATGCGATATCGTATGTCTTGGAGAGCTCAGAATAAGCGATTTCATTCCAAACTACGAGGTCATCATCTGCGAAATCATTTTTCTTCAATTCCGTGCTTATTGTGTTTGTGATTTTTATGATATTCTTTTTGAGGCTAATTGTCTTTTTCTTGGGTGTATCTAATCCAGCACTATTGCTACCTACACTATCAGCTGTTTTGACTATTCCTGCTAGAAAATATTCATTATTATACAACTAATTTATTTTATTTTTTAAATATAAAAAAGATTTATTATTTTTGTTCCATTGCTACCTGTTTCTTTGTGGGAATCTTAATTGAACGACGATGAGAATATACTTTTAGAGTTACTACTATTGCTGTTTGCCCCTTCACTATTAATGCTAGATGTTCCTAACAGACTTCCCCTAAGATTATGCAATCCTGAGTTAGTAGAATTCTTTGTTTAAATTGTATTTTTTATATCCCTTCTACTTTGCTGTTTGCTCATGAGAGCGAATATCGAACTATTAGGCACAGTCAGGTTATCAAGCGAAGCTGGACTGTCTGGAAGTTACTAGTGATGATTCACAGCTGGCATTTGATGAGAGATACTTCTGTGGAGTTGTTGTTGCTGCTATGCAAGTGATTCAGCTTATGCATCTAAATTCATAGAATTAGATAACTACCTGCCGTTTCCACAAGAATCATCATCATTTTCTGAGTTCTTTCCATTGAATTCATGTTGTACGTCTACATCACTTTTAGTTTCTTCGCTAACACTCGTCTAACTCATAGCTAAATCAGAAATCTCGCTGGAATGCTACTAGATTGGCTATGAAACTGGGGTAGGTTCTGATTTTTCAACTCCAGATAACTTAGGATCAAGGCAAATATCGCTATTTATATCTTCTGAATTCATTTTTATTGACAAATAACCTATTCTGTATGCTTACTGCAACTGCTGTTTTTACTAAGATGACTTTGAAAATAGAATTTTAGACAATAAACAAGTTGTTTTCACTTTGAGTCTACAATAGCTAGCCAGTGTACTTTACAAGTTAATTGTGTGTCACCAACCTTTCTGATTCTTTTTTTAAGCTACTTGTCTGATTCGATCTATGCGGACTTAATGAAAAATAGAAGAAAAAATCTCTCTTTGTTTATTCCTCTCGAATCTCTCTGTCTGTCTCTCTCTTTCCTGTTGTATTCTCCTTCAATTCCAAATCAGCTTAACAATCCAGCTGGAACTCCCACCCCACTATCCTTTTGATCTATTTGTCCCTTCAAATGACTAGCTTTTCTCTTTCTATTATTATGGTTGTTCCTTTGGTAATCTAATCCACAATAAACTTTAATCCAAATTAACCCATTTATCACTAATTCATGCTATTTGCTTCCACTTATTCCAAACAAGTAATTTCACCTCACTTTTCTCTCTAATCTTTTTCTCTTTCTACCTAGTCTATTTCAGAGTTACTCAATTCCACAGACATTATATTAAACAATCTATTATTGTTATCCTTTTGACCAGAAACCTTGTGAATTGCACTTTAACTAAAAATATAATAAAAAAACAAATATTATTATTTATTTCTGTAAAAATGCTCCGAGGAAATAAGCAAAAACGAGCAAGAAAATGTATTTTCCTGTGATTAATTCTTCCCAGAAAAAGGCAAATAAATGATCTGAATCTATCTATTGTATTTGCTTTGGTTTCTTTTGTTAGATTTTTTAGCACATAATCTTTTTGGATTGTATTCCCCAATTTGCAAAAGATTAATTTCTTGTTTTGCTTTCGAAGCTAAAACAAATACATTTTTAGCTTTATTTCCCTTGAATTGACTTGCAAAACACCTACCAAGATAAATTAATTTACGTGAATAGGCATTCTCAACTGAGATTCATACATTTCGACTGAATTGATCAACCAAAAAATTGGGCATTCTCAAGATAAAACTAAATTCTCTTTAAAAATATCTCCAAATACTTTGTTTAACTAGGCTTAGATGACATTATTAAGAACATTAATGGTGTAATCTCATTCAATAAGTAGGGAAAGTAATAAATATCAGAGTCATTTAACGAAAAATGATGTCTATTTTGAAATATCTGTAAACTATTACATGAATGATCTGCATATTATTATTTTTTGAGAATGCCACTTAAGAAAAGAAACAATTATCCTTATCTCTTGAATCAAGATTCATCGTTAAAAGTACAGGTATGTAGAGTATACCTATCTCTTTTTTTTTGGAAAACTGTATTATGCAACATCAATTTCTACATTTAGATGTAACATATTTGAGAACATTGTAGATACTTTGGGGTTTATTTTAAGTAAATAAGTGGGCTGAAAAGAAAGAAAAAAAGACTTTCAATAAAAGATAAATCTAAATTTAGATAAGAACATCTGAAAAAGATACTAAATAAACAAATAATTATCTGTTTTTAATAGACTATGTAAGCTAATTGAAGATTGAAAGTAAAATAATGTTTTTGAAAGTGTTACTTTAAATCTAAAAAAATGTCTTATTTGCCATATAAAAGTATAAGGATATTTAGGAGGAATTAAACAGAACAAACAAAAATAACAAGAATTTATACGCTGAAAATAAGAGAACAGGTGTGGTTTAAATGTGTTTTCTCTAAAAATGGTTACAATCGAGAATAGCATTTATTGTGTTTTCTTATTTTTAGCTTTCTAAGAAGGCTTCATTGAATGAGGGGGGATTTATATGTTTGTAGAAGGGTTATGAGACTGTGCCTATTTGTTGAACTCTCGTGAAGAGATGCTTAGTATAAAGTAAACAAATATGGCAGGAATATATATATATTTTATTGTTTATATTTCTGAGTCATAGAGAAATAAACTTCAGGAATGTATTATTTCATTCCTATTTTTGATAGATATTTTTCGACGAAGGGGAGATATTACCCTATTCGATGTCTTCTCGTTTGATTCTCTCTTGAATCTCACCAAGTTTCGACAGACTCGTTACAGACTAGATTAGTTCTGCACTTTTCCTTGAGTGAGGGATATCGAATCGTGCAGTGTCTTTTTCAGAAGTTGTGTCAGTTTAGCTGCTTCGTTAAGGACTTCTTTACACATCAGTTTGGCTGTTTCGTTAAGGACTTCTACGAACTTATTAAGGAGTTTTCCATTCTGCGTTGTCTTAAATCGCTTCAAGGATTTGTTCTTCTGAAGGTTGTTTGTTATTGAGTTCAGATTGTGATGCTGCTTGTTGATCATTGAGACCACTTTCTTCTCCATTATTAACTTTTGAGCTGGAAGATATATTTAGCTTTTGCTTCTTCTTGAGGTCTGTTTCAGAATTGCTAATTTCTGCTTCTCTCACTGGTTCTGTTGAGAATAAGAAAACAGGATTATTTTTATAATTACAAATTTTTTGAAGTAAGGTTATTTATTACCATCTTCAGCATACACGCAGAGAGTCTTTGCGAGTTCAAATGTTTCCTTGAGCCATATTCTTAACCAGGGGAGTCTCTTGTAAGATCTTACTTTCTAGATTAACAAAATATCATAAAATTATTTTCAAAATGATCAAAAATATTGATCTTTTCTTACATTGATTTGCCCTTTTTCAATGAAATCTTAGAGATTTTTAACACATTTTTAGACTTTCTTTTGATTTTCTTTCTAAGCAAGTTCTTCGAATTTTTCTGTGTGATAAAGAAAGAAACAAAATTAGATAAAATTAAAGAAACTTTGATTAGTATCATTTTAACTTTCTTTTTTTCCCTCTTTCCTCACTTCCAAATTTGCAATAAATCCAAAACATAATCTATAAATCATAGTAAAGTTCTTACCAAGATAGAGCTAGTAATCCTTTGCAAAAACTTCACTGTGGAATATCATTTTCAGAAATTGAATGTTCATTGTCTTGATTTTACTTCCTTACCTGTTGAAAAAAAACAAAAAGATATTTGAATATTTTGTGACAACAACAAAATGGAAAGCCTAATTCCCAAATTCTAATGTTTGTTTACTTGAAGGGCATAACTTTTTCAATAATATCCTCCTACTATTCGAGGTTATTATTCGATGCAGGTGGTAAATTTTTCGAGGAAGGAAGCTGAATAGCCTAATTACTTCTAGGAATCTATTCATCTTATGGCTATTATTGATCGATGTTTTCTTCCTTAACTTAATATGACATAATTGATTTTTGCAACTACGGTTTTTCCTCATCCGAATCGTCTGAATCTTTACTCGCAGCATGATTCTCGCTGGTCATAAATTGCCTTTAGATCTGCAACTGTTATTGGCTCTCTAGTTCACCACCAAAATATTTCCTGGTGAACGCTACCTCGATGTCTTTCTATCCGACAATTTCCTACTGTTTGATGTTGCTCTTCAGGAATTTAAAGCACTTTCGGAGAATGTACTTGATCATCTCTTCTTTAGTCTTCTTCGAAAACTAATACTTGTGTACGATATTGTCGAAGATGCTCAAATCCTCGCCAGCAATGAATTTGAATTCCCGTTTTTTCTCAAAAATCTAATCTGTTTCGACTTAGTGCATCCTCTCCACTAAATATTCCAGCATGTTTGTTAATTCTTCCTTTTGTTTTTGTTGCTGGATGAGCTTTTACTAGATATTCTAGCTTGTTGTGTTCTAGATTGGAGATACAGTTAAAGGAATCCCTCCTACCTACTGAGAAGAAACGCTATTGTTGTTAGGAATAATGCTGTTTCCATTGGCGAGAGCATTTGCAGCTGCATTTTGTTACAATCTTAGTAAAATACTCGAAAAGCGAGCATTCTCATATGGATTTGTGACTGTATTGTAAAGTTGTTAGAGAAGAATAGGATTATTGAGTCTGCTAAGATGCTGAATGAGTTGTGATGAAGAAAAAGAAGGACCAGCGGTTTGTTATTGGAGAAGTTGCTGTTGAGATTGCTACTATTGTTAAATCTATTATTATTGTTGTAATTAGAATAAGAACTGTAAACTATCTGGAACTGGGCCGGCTGATTATTACTTCTATTACTACAATTATTGCTATTATTGTTACTACTACTACTACTACTGCTTCTAAAGCAATGCGTGTTAGAGTAAAATGTTCGGTGTAGCATTCTACTACGCTAGCTGATTATTCTAAAGAATCATCTAAAGTAAACCTTGATTTGGTGCTTCCAAATCAATAGCATTGGCTGAGGACACATTACCATTCTAGTTTTGTTTGATTGAATTGGATTATTGTTATTACTATTATGCTGCTTCGAACAGATTACTTTGATTTCCAAACATATTCAAAGGGAAAAAAGGTGCTATAGGAAATTATCCAGGTGGTCCAAGAGGTGGAAGAAATCCAGAGAACATTCTATTATTAGCATCTGCATCCTTTGGTGGGTAGTTTTATTGCTGATCATTCACTGCTCCTCTCGCAGATCGAGTTGAATTCTCTAAACTGTTCATGGAAGGTTGCTTCGTTGGTTTCTAATAAAAAAACATCCCAAAAAAATTATTATTATTATTTTTCATGGAATAATCAAAGACACAACTTAATGATAAAAAATCAAAGCCGGCGGGAAAACTTCTTTTCCAAATTACTCAAAACCCGCTGTTAGAATCAACGAAAGCGGGGGGAGAAGTAGGCAAAAGACAATTAAAAAGCATATTAGCTTAAAGAAGAAGATATTTAGCTTCAGTGAAATTAATATAAAAATAGATGTGGGCTTGAAATTGTTAGTAGATTACAATGCTTTAAAGTAGCAAGAAAAATGAAAAAAAGAAAGGAACACGCTGACTCAAAGGTCAATTTAAAGAATACTATTTGGGTGTGTGGGGATGGAGGGGTTTGAGAATTACTGAATAAGATATTTTATTTTGGTTATTCTTTCACAAAATTACAAAATTGATATTTCTTTTTTTAGTTGTTCTTAGAGTGAGTTCTACCATATAAATTATTTACCTAAAATGAAGACATGGTGGATATTAGATTTTGAGTTGGTTTGTGTGTGATATCTGTGCTGATTTCCTATCAAATCGGACTGTCTTATTTAGATAAAAGGATCTTAAAAAATATCTTCTTGTTATGCGGTTTCAAGTGATGGATTTTTTATTTCACAATCTATCACTGAGTTAAATCGACTATTGTAGGATGCTAGAACACTCTATTACCTCTGAAACTGCTTAGAATTGTTAGCTACTACAAAATAAATTGGCTGCTTATTTTTCTACACTTTTCTTTGCTTTCTTTTTTTCTACTTTTGTTGATTTATCTGAGATCAAAACAATTATTGATTTATTTTCGTACTTGCCAACATTATTCTGCTTGATTTCTCTCTCTTGCATCTATTTCCCTCCCCCCCTTAATGACTATTTCATTGTTGATAACCCACAAATTAAACTCAGCCTGGAAACTCACACTTTCAACTTCTCCTCCCCTCTTCTTTTAAGATTATCTTTCTCCCGTTTTACCCTACATGTTTCTTTTTTAATTACCCCCTTCTCCCACAGGAATAGCTAGCTCTTTTTAATTTTAATTCCTATAAAACCACCACCACCACCATGTCATTACACGTCTCTCTCCCTCTTTCTCAAAAACGACTTAATCTCTTCTAATATTTGTAGACTATTTAATCATGAGTAGGTTCTATCTTTGGGATTCGGAGACGTCATCTTCTTTTTGAAATAATTTTTAAATCTTTGATTGTAATAGTTTCAACAGGAGATAATTTTAGTTTCTCCATTTGTACTATTTAGCCTCAAATTAGAGTCTAAGCTATAAATTTAGCTTTGATTGTTTCTGAGTTAGCAGCTCTCACTAGAACGGATACCAAAATCTTTCTTTAAAATTGCGTATTATTGGATATTTTTAATGGATGATAATAATTCTCCTGCCTTTTCCCATTACATAACAATGTTTAGACAAGTTCCTTAATCCATCCGATATCTTATCTTATTCGTTTCAATTGCAAAATTCACGAACGATATTTCTCCATACTCCATAAAATCCTTTGAGGAAAGATTATTAGAGAAAAAACAATTTATGTTACTTGCATTTCAGTAACAGATGCAAAGTAATTTGAAGAATACAAATTATTACATGTTTCAAATAAAAATGAATTCAGAATGAGAGAGAGAGTTATCTCTTACACTCAATTCTGTTGAGTTCAAATAGATTCTGGAAAAAATTGAATTCATTTAAATAAATCACACTGAATATTCAAATAATTTCTTTCTCTCCCTTTCCATTCAACACCTCAAATAAACCAAAAAAGAAATCGAAATCCTTTGTTAATTTATTCCTCCAGTGAACGCAACTTAAAGTGATAAAGTTATTGATTTTTTTATTCCCCTGTCCCTTATCAATCCTCCCCCTCCAAAGTTAAAAGATTATCCAGCGATCAGCTTGATTTTCACTTTCCTTAAATTATCTAATTTATGTTGTGAAATTATTCATTTGTAAATTACTTTTCTATTCTACAAAAACAAAAACAATTCAAATATTTTTAGTTTTTCTTTCTTTTTGAAATGTATCCCTTTCTTTCTCTAGTAGTTTTAATCACTTTAAATCAATTCAACTTCTCTTTGTTTTTAATTGTTTCTTTTCTGCCTTGTTGTATTTTTTTCTTAGATTATTTTTTTTGATCTAATAATGCTCATATTACGTCTTAGAACAAGCCTTTTCAAATTATGTTCCTTTTAGATTCTATTCATTTCACTTAAACTTAAACATTTGCTTCTTACCTTTTTAAAATAAGTTGCATTTCGTTTTGGTATCGATAATAGTTTCATCCTTTTACATATTTACAAGGCCTAGCCAGCCTTATTTGTGATTTTCGTTCAAATTAATGTACAATTGTATCCCTTCATTCTTTCAATCCTAAAAAAGAATTGACTTTCTGAAATGATCTTGATAGATATTTAAGCATTCTTTTCTCACCGTATCCCTAAGAATCAGCTAGCTTGCTTACACAAATTTTTAACTTTTTCGATTAGCAACAGAATGACTTTACACTATAATTAACCAGAGAGAGGATTGCTTTTTTCTTAATTTATCTTTTACAGTATTTCTAATACAATGTTACAGTTTTTAATAAAATTCATTATTTATCTTTACATTCCTTGCTTTCGATTCCTAACAGTCATTGTTGATAGGGTGTGTGTGTATGTGTGAGTCGCAAAGATAACAATTTATTATTTGTTTCTTATTAACTTTTCTTGGTTACAAATTGTTAACAGACTTATCTCCTTACTTCTCTAAAGATTCAGTATTCATCAGGTAAAAATAACGGTTTAACTCCCACTGTAAATGATAAAATATCACCAAGATATAGACAGCCTTTGAGAGGGCATGAGAATAAGAGAGAAATGCATCTTTTTCATCATAGTTAATTGTAAAATGTACTTCTTAAAATTGATCTTCTAAGGTTCTAAGAAAAGAACAATATTTCTTAATTTTAGACACTGTAAATTTGTTAAGCTGCTGGATTTTTAAAATTTAAAATAAGACAAAAATGCATAGAACATGAATGTTTTTAATAGAATTGGCTTTGTTTTGGATTTTGTTGGTTTTCCCCTCCCCAACTTTGAATCGAATTAACAATTGCAAAAAGCAATTCCTCTGCTAATTTTGTTAGGCTGTGCTATTATTCGAGTTTAGTCAGTTAGTGTTGTTATTGAATATCTATTATTGCCATTAAAGTGCGAGTTTTCAAATCATCCTCCCCTCTGCTGTTAATGAATTTATCCATTTGCTGAGATTTAATTATCAAGTTAATTTTTGTTGAAATGGCTAGAAATGTCAAATCCAGCATTGTAGTCTAGGCTATTTGGGATATGAAGAAATTACTAAATAAGTGATTGAGTTAATCGGTTAGTAACTGTTGATTATCAAATTCTGATGCACTGTTGAACCCTTAATCGGTGTGTTGTTACTGTTGATTATTTGAAATTTATCCTCCATCATGATAGTTTCTCATCTTTGGTAATTCCTAGAAACAACAGACAGGCATTAGACACAAATAGAAATACTCTGATCCACCCTAAATTCTCGAAATTAAATGTGCAGGAATAGGGATAGAGTTCTTAGCAAGCTACACAAGATAAGCATCATAACCAGCAAATTGCACTTTATTGAGATTTCTTTTTGTCTCTCTCTCTCTCTCTCTCTCTCTCTCTCTTCTCTCTCTCTCTCTCTTAATCAACGAGGGTCCAAATGAGTTTGAGACATCAGTTTAAGTTTAAAGCTAGCTTTTAGATAATTGTCCTGATAAGAAATATAAGATAACTATTGGTTTTTATGTTTGTTTTGAACAATATGTTTACCTGTTATTGATTTATTTAGCCATAATTTAACACCAGAATCATGCCATATTTGCTGTTGTTCTCCCTAACCTATCATTCTACTAAATTCCATTTTTCTTTTTGTTGCTTTAGAGGAATTTATTAACCTCTACTCAATTATTGATATTCTTATTACATCTGCTCTGGTTATCCTTGGTATCAACTATTAAGACTTCCAAGGGATACTCTAATATGGCTATCCAATACTCATTTATTGCATCTGTTGATGCTATTACAGGAATTATTATAATTACAAAGCATTTAATAATATTATTGCCCTGTTGACTGTTGAGGGAGGTGGATTCTCAAAAGCTTCGGACTAACTAAAGCTATTTAGTTATTGTTAATGCTGTAATCAGCTTATATTGTGTGTCAAAATATCTAAAATAGAAGGATCATCAAAGTAGACCTTCATATCTAAAAATACTGCCACTGAAGAGACTGGATGTATTAGTTCTACTGAGTTTGTTGTTGTATCTACATGTTAGACTAAGTATCAAATGCATTTAAATTTACTAGTTTTTATCTTTTTATGGGGGAATTGAATCCAAATATGTTCTTATTGCTATTTTTGTTGAATGTATCCTTACTCTTGTTATTGCTGATGATGTACTTACCTAAATAAGCCCTCCAATTTGCGACTATGGCTATTGAATATGTTACTTGATACTGCTAAGTGCCAAAACAGAGTTATGCCCTGAAATCTTCAAAGACCACTTAAATTATTTGATATTTATCTTTGTCTTCTCTTGAAGATGGTATGTTCTTACTTATGCAACCTAATATTTTGATAACAAATAAGTATATTTTCTTTCTTTTCCATATTTCAAGGTTTTACAATTCAAAAGCAATTATTTTTGGATTGTTTTTAGTTTAGAATTGCATATTCTTTGCATTCAATTTAATAATAATTTAGATCTGCAAAATTTGCTTTGAAATTATTAGAAGGATACGCTAGATCTCAAGTGAAGTGGAAGAGAGAAAGTGGAAATAAAATTGAATAAAAGCAACAAAAAAAACAAATAGTTCCAGATAAAAGAAGACAATACATTAAATGGGTCACGACACAGCCAATATCAGCTAAGTAGATGTTCACGAACTCAAAGGAGAAATGATCCATGAGCTCTCTCCATTCTACGATACCCATGAGCTATCGTTGTTTGGAAAAACCCAACATTACATTTAGCATCTCATAGAAGGTCATCATCAAGCTAAAATCAGCACCAAGGATTTCTAACCAGTCAAGTTAGAGGAATTATCAACTCGCTAGCAAGTATCCAGAACAGTTTTCGCTCTGAAGAAAATCAAGGCTTTCAACCATTCATTCTTCTCCACCGCTGAAGAACAGATCCTTGAGCCACTCCCTCTTGGCATTACCACTTACGGCATGAAATATGGATTTGCTGCTTTTGACGCTGCATTCTTGACTTACTTCTGGAGAAACTGGAACTTCAACATCCGCACTGCTGCATTGATGACTGGATTCCTTGGAATTCAAATTGTCGCTCTTTAAATCCCTAATCTCACTAATGAGGTGCTCATCTAGACACCACGCAGAAGAGCACTTGCTAAGAGATACATCAGCTCGTATGGAGCTGGATTCTTCAATGATATTGTCAATCCAAACTTTGATCTGCAAGCTCTCAGCCATCTCCACAATAAGCTCAATCCTAATTGAATTTAAACACCTATTCATTGGTTATTTTGAGGATCTTTGCTCGTTTCAGCAGAACAAACATTTTATTATGGATAAATATTGATTTACATTTTCAGTAATAAAATCTACTCTCAATGCCATAAACAAAAAAATTACTTGACAAATCAATCAGCAACGAAATTACAACAAAAGAGATGGTTTTTAGAGGTATTTTAGAAATTTATTCAAAGGGGCAGAGCAAAGATCATTAAACATTTTTAGGAAATGAATAAAAATATGAGAAATGTTTTGTTTTTGATGAAAAAGGGAATAGCCAATTGTTTTACAAATTATTGATATCATTTAAGGGAATCACCTCACAATGTAGGTGCTATTACGAGAAAATAAATGAGAATTTACATACTGTTTTTCTACCAAATTATCAAAATATCCGGAATGGATTTCTTTAGTAAACCTCATCCATAAGAAGTTTTTATTATACTTCCACTGAACTGAGCACTTAAAATGACTCCTAAGCTCTCCTGATAAGATAGGGAATCATAATATGAGGTTCTCCGAACGGAATGTACTTGTAGATAGAATATCCCTGAGTTAACAAGAACAAAAACAAAAGTTAAAAAAAAATGTAAAATTCTAAAACAAAAACAAAAAAGATGTAATTGAATAACACCAATTCCATATTATTCCTACCTGTTACACAAGGGAGTATGTGATATGATCAGCTAATCCAAGAAGTTACGAGAAATGAATAGCCTTTGAGTTATTCGGGATATTATTATCCTTCATATAAATCTTAATTTTTTCTACAGTCTATCTATTGTGGCTTCCTACCAGCAGCTCAGACCTCGGCGTTAAGTTATCGATGAGTAATTTAAGATTATCTTCAATCATCTCTGTAGTCTTATCGAACCCATCACAAATTGGATTGTCTGTGTTATTTTCTTTGGCAATGCGTGCCTCTTCATTCACGTAAGCTCCACGAACCATTTTGATTCCGAAGGGCATATTCGTTGCTTTGCATTTTTCTAATTCATATTTGATACGATCGTGACTAGATTTCAAATAATTCTGGAAAGTTGTGTAGACAATTGGCTCAGATTTATTGTACACAAACTAAAATTTAGAAGGAGAAAAAAGGCATTTAATGAAAGTAAAACATAAGAAAAAGTTTGAAATTTGCTTTACTTGATATTATTCGATGAAACTATCGATAGCATTCTGTATGAAAGATTGCTCAGCATCAACAAGCACTCTAGTCTGAACAACAATTCAATTGTTTTTCGTGCTAATATTACAATATTTTAATGATTACATTATTTCGATAAGCTGAGCTAAAGATTGTATCGATTCGTCGAAGGAAATTCTAAGCTAAGATTAACTCTTCTTCATTCAAATTAGTCAGGCATTTGGTAACTTTTAGGCTATTTTTCTTAGGATCAATGTAAAACGAATGCACTCTCATTCTCCATTAAAGTTTCGTAATACAGACTTATTCCAAATCAGATTTGCAGTCTAGACCGTTTTATCCTAACACAATTTCGATGAACTCAACGATTTCAACATCGGTCAAAGATTAATAACCAAATCGATTCACTAGACTATCTTTCAACTGCACTCAACAACAAAAAAAATCAAACCAAAAAGATTAAAATTATTAAATAATTTATTCATCTAATTTATGTTATTAAAGTATCTCTTTTCCCAGTAAAAACTCATGAAAATTCAAATAATAATTACTTGTTTTCCTGTGATTTTCCCTTCATTTGAAGAATCAAGCAGTGCAAACATACTCTGAATTTCCTTCTGGACTTGATTAAAGTGTTTCAGCAATTTAAGATTGCACAATCCCGATAATTTCACTGATATCTTGTGACGAGCAATATTTGACCCAACACTCACTGTTTCTTCGAATGTCTTAGCGCATCTATCCATGTACTTTTGGTGTTCATTTCAAAAAAAAGAAAGTAAATAAAAATCAGAATTTTCTTATTCCTTCAAACTTTCCCTTCAATTATTTCAATACATTCTTCAAATAAACAAATATTAGGTAAGTACACTTTCACTTTGATGTTCTTCAAGTGCCTCACAACAGAAATCGACAATCACTGGGATGCCTAACGAAAGATAAATTTCATTTAAATGAAAGTAATTTTTCTTTATTTCAACTAGAACCTCCCCTCTCTCCTCCAAAATATTTTAATGAATCAATTTCTCACCTTTTGATTCCATTGATTTAGCTAACTCCATGATTTCAGAGACACTAGCACCTCCTGTGAAGATGCGTCCCATAGTATTTTGTATTATTTTTGCAGTGATTGATGTTCCCAACATTTTCGAGGAAAATTTAAACAAATGATCTGCATTATTCACGAATACTGCGTAGTGAAGGAGTTTATTTACGAGTACACGATTAGCTAGCTCGAGATTGGAATTATCCTTGAATATTCGAATTTACTAATAGTATTTCATTTCTTCTTCTGGGATTATATCATATTAGTTATCGTTGTGTTAGCTTTTACCAGTGCAATTCGCTTTCGGGGATGTAATAAGGGTTGCCGTTTTGAATTATTAATGGAGGGAGTAAAGTGGTTTGAGCTGTTTGAGCATTTCTATGAGAGGAATATTACTATTATTCTTTTGTTTGTTTGTTTAAATAAATAATTATTTTTAAAATTTTACTTCAGCCAATCTAATAGGAATAAGCTCAAATGGCAAAGAGGATATTCTATGTAATTATGTGCTTGGTATTACTGTCTTGATTTGCTATTACAATTCAAATAAACAATCAAATTAGACGTCATGCTAGTACATCATTTAAGGAGAGACTTTATCTATTTTTTGATTTTTCAAGCTTGAGTTTGGATCTATTACAGGTTCCTTGCTTATTTAAAGATATTACCAAGAGAAAAGGATAAATAAGGGTAAGAGGAAAAGCGTAGAAAAGAAGGGAATTATGATTTTTAATGACATATTAAGAAATCTTTGGTTATAAATGACAAGAATAAGAATTCAAAGATTTGTTCTTGTGGATTAAGAGGTAATCTAATGGTCTTTTGAGAAGACTATTCATTTAATAAAAATTGCATAATACTAATTCATTTCTTCTTTTTCATTTGGAGGAATCATAAGTGATTAATCTGCTAGCATAAATTACGTAATATCAAATGAAAAATAAATAAATTGCATTTGAAGATAGGTCAATAGCTTAGTGGTTTTGAGAAAAAATGAAATAATTGTAAATTCTGGCAAAATAACCTTTTTTTCCTTTGGGAGATAGATTACAATAAACTTGTAAATGACACATGCTTTTACTGTGAAATAATATCATGGATAGTTGGGAATTGAAAACATAAAGAAAAGAAAGAATATCATTTATCTCAAAGAGCAGGGATACCCCAAGAAGATATGTTAAGGATTACAATATCATTGAGCTTCTCTCTGTTTATTAAAGAAATTCACTGTTCTCTCTTTAATTAAGAAATATAAATGC
>Ga0302271_10001903_pt1 | contig 19452 bp, 17 predicted proteins | sample III_Bog_N1_1_FD_198767 | JGI IMG/M metagenome (GOLD analysis project Ga0302271, IMG submission 198767) | Peat permafrost microbial communities from Stordalen Mire near Abisko, Sweden - III_Bog_N1_1 | ecosystem: Environmental > Terrestrial > Soil > Wetlands > Peat | place: Sweden: Abisko...
CCAATTTATCTACAAAATTTTAACAAAGCTTGGTATTTTTTCTGGATCAAGAGTTCTCAAATCCCTATTAGATCTTCCCCCAACATAGCCAAAACCAATCCAGATATTCTGACACCCTTCTCCATAAATAAATTATCCCTCCTTCCCTCCCTCCCTTCCCCCTTCAAAAAAAACAAAATTTCCTTCCCTAAATTTGTTGTTTGATTAAATCAATTTCCACAAAGACAAACAGTTCAACCATTAACTATTAATTTTCCTTGTTTTTGTGGGATGGAATTTTCTTCATTGCAGGGGAGAGCTAGCTGTTTCTTAGTTTCCATCATCCTCCTTCTCCGTTGAGATTTGCTCAATAGTCGATAAGAATTTCAATTGGGAATCTTTCGCTATTTCGTTGACCTCTTTCAACTAAAATATCCACAAAAAATCAAATTAATAACGAATCTTTTAAAAGATGATAATCAAAGCGAACTATTTATCTCAAAACAAATTCTAAAATAAAATAATAGTTCATTTTTCTCTCTTTCATTACGCTTTCCACAACTTCCTCATGAAGATTGTCAACTTCACTGTCTTCTTTTTGCTAGACTGACCAAGTACGCTTCACAGGGAACCAACTCAAATCATTATCATCGATCTTGTCTCTGACATAGGATTCATCTCCGTTATATTCCGTTGACTCTTTGAATTCCAAGTAAGCTCGATAGTACACATAATTCCACATCTGATGTTCTTTCTGTTTTGTAGTTTTTATTAAAAAACACGATTGAGTTGAAACAATTTGAAAAATCCATCCCTCTCAATCCCTTCCTTGTAATTTACCTTAATGTGGAATGCAAACCCTGGGATTTATTACGCTTTGTCAAGAACTTCACGGGAGATACCGCAGACAAAGCACAAATACTTTTCATCATTATCCCTTTGCTAGACTTCATCCTTCAAGGATCTGAATTTATCGACAATAATACCTTTTGAACAAAAATGCAAAAGGGGTGTTATAATTAGCAAAATATTGCTTGTTCCACCTTTCCTTCAAATTGATTGATTTATACCTTTGAGAATGTTGATTAGAATGAACAGGAGTAGGATATTGTTGAAGTTATCAAAAACGAAACGCAGGAAATAAATCCCGTAATATTATTCTAAAGTTCCTTTAAATGTGACGCCCGCTTCATCTGTTTGCTGATCAGCTATATAGAAGGCAAGACTCTTTGGTTCACGCATTAACGCACCGACACCTCCATTTTGTTTGAACGTCCAATCGAACACCGTTACGAAACATCTCCAGAGTGCATCGCAACGGTTATCAGAGAAATGATCGTTAAATAGGATGTAAGCAAACAGTGTAAAGTAATATTGGAAAATCATGAACAACACGAGGAGCAATACAATCTCACTTCGAGGCTTCCAAATAGCACTCACGACGTTCTTTAGTTACTTTGTTCGGAGAATATCAGACATGCAACCTAAAAAGAGGGAACAGAGAAAGATAATATTATTTAGAAAGTGTTATTATTTGAAGAAAAAAGAAAAAGAAGGGTTTTCTCTTGTTTTTTGTCAACCTGCGAATAAGAACGGATGAACAGTAAGTCCGCAGATAACGATGAGCATGTTGAACATATAATAGACGATCTCCACATCAGAGAACATGATTATACCACTTTTCAACGCATTGACTGCAAACAGCAGTACTTTATTAAAAATATCTAAAGCATGCGTAGTCAGTGCTCCCACAAGTTAAAGTGGCATAGCACTACCGCCATGTTCACCTCTTTTCTTTTTTTTCTTTTTTAGCAGATTTATGAAGTCAAAATTGTAGAGTTTGTAGTAGCTCTCCCAAATGTCACCAATGAGAATCGGTGCTTTTTTCATAAGAAACACTGCCACGACAATCGAATAGAACACCATATCAACGATACCCAGAGCTATTATGTAGTCATATGTTGCTGTTGGGTTTAAAATATGAAAAAAAGTAGCAAAATAATTTGAGTTGTTGACATTCAATTTTAACACACATTTTTGTTGGAAAATCAAAAAGATATCCCTTACATGTTTGGTTTTTGATGAAGAAAAGTCTTGGATCTGTAAGACGCGCGTTTGCTTTGGCGTCAGGATCGTTTTAGTACCATTCGGAGTACGAAAACAAGACAATAATATTGATAATACAAGCTATGATGAAAGCAATTTTTTCCCACATTTTAATGTTCGTAGCGACATACCCAAGTAATTTATACTGTTCGAACATAAGTCTGAGCCGTTCTTCGTGCTTCATGACTTTGATCATGTAATAAGATTTGCTCATTAGAGACGCTAGTTTAGTTTTCGTGGAAGTTCTGGATACATTTTCTCTGAAATCCATGTTAAGTTCATTGGGTAGCATCTTGCAGAATGGCAATATTGGGAAATATATGAATTACAGCTAATCTTCTCGCACGATTTCGATTCTCGTGACTTGATCTTTGAAGAATTTAATAGCATTTTTTCTTTTTTCCTTCTTTTCAAGTTCATCTAACTTCTTGCGTTCTTCTTCTTCTAACGCAGAATCTCCTCCAAGATTCACGGTTTTTTTATAGATATCCTTGAGTGCTCCCATACCCATACCAAGGAAAGCTGTCCCCATTTTAGAGAGATCAAAGAGAATGTTGTTTTTGAGTAAGCCAGTTAATCCTTCGTCTTGCTCGACACTTGCAAATTCTTCGATGTATTCTTGGAGTTCATCGTCTTCTTCGCTCACAGCTTTTTTGTTTTCAAGGAAGAGATTCACGAGGATATAGAGACTAAAACCGTTTTCAATGATAAGTTCAGAGTATTCTTCGGGCTTAGTTAAATCAATATCATCGTCTGCTCTGTTGAATAAACTCTCGGAGTAGCCCTTTTCGTATTTTTAGTAGAGTTCGTAGATACGAGATAAATTATCTGTTAGGACTGTCAAAGGGATTGTACGCATGATCTTAGTCACAAACTGCTCGTTGTTAATGTTGCACTCCAATAAACTCACAATTGTTATGAGGCATTTATTTTTCAATCTCGCTAACTTACCAGCATGTAAACTTTGGCTCTTCTACTCAACTAGCAAACAGAAAAGAAAAAAAGGTTAAAGACATGATTTATTGGTATTTCAAGACAAAAAAATAAGAATTGTTACTTCTCTAATCTTCTTGCTACTCTTTACCGTCTTCTCCATTTTCTAACTTCTTAACTTCAGGCTTAAGTGAAATTGATTTTTTATCCGACAATGGATCTTGTGATTTTTTCCAGAAAAGGAATGTTTTCTTCGCAGTTGGTTAACTTGCAGAATCTTCTTCTTTTTTCTTTTATATTTTGATCTACTCCAAATCAAGTATCTTAGGATCTCCATTGAGAATCAGAACAGCATAATCTAAGAATTTACTATTCAGAATCTGCAATTAGTTCAAGCTGCAAGGCCCTATTTATTTTTTCGATTACCAAAAAATATTTAATCAAAAACGCCAATATTTGAAAAATCCATTTTACCTTAGATAAACTCTGTGAGTGTATCGAAGCATTGTATGACTGTATCAAAGTTATCGTTGTGTATCTTGTATGTGGATAGCAATTTGATCACTAGACTCACAAAATCATATGATTTCTTATTATTCGCTTAGTTTCTCACATAATTCTGCAAATCTTGATTGTGTCCTTCACTGAATAACTGCAGTAATCGCAATATTTTCTAAATGATTTTATCACCTTTTCCACCTGTTCTGTGCTTATGCCCCGTTGTTTCTTGAACGATTTAATCACTTATCATCGCATTCACTCGAGAAAAGAATTACTCGCAGACAGTGTTTCCAAGGAAAAACTAATAAATCGTTTTTTGAACTTATTCATTACCGCCGTCGAGGATCAGCACGAAGAACTTAATAATGAAATACAACATATCATAATCTACAGATTCACTGGAATCGGAAATCAGCAATAAGGATATCTTTGTAGCATTTAACCTATCGAGCATATTCTGTCTTTCAATTTTCAACTCTTCTTCTTCATCTTCGAGTTTTAAGAGCTTCGAGAGACTCTTGATAACAAATATCACATCCGATTTCTCGGAATGATTTATCTACCAGAATTCAATGTAATTCAGACATTTTGTGAGCAGATCCTCTGGATTTAGTAGAATATCCTTTTAGTTATCGTTTAATTCAATCATGAAAATCGACTAAACTGCTAGGATATTTGTCGATAGTGCAGATTCCTCTTCTTTGACGATTTCTTATATATCTTCGTCTTCATTCAGCAACTGCTTCACATAATCCCAGCCTTCTAAAATTACCTAAGTTGTGTTGACTTCTTCTTTTTCCTTTTTGCTTTCATTTTTCACGAACTTAAACAATTTCTAAATGCTACTTGCAGCTCGTGTATTTGCTAGAACTGGCAGTTATTCCTCGTTTTTGGAGGCTACCTTATCCGTAAAGTTCAACTGAATATTATTTGCATCAGCAAATTAATTCTAAGGAGTCGATTCTTTGCTTGCTTAGCCGATTAATTTGAGAAGTCTAGTGCCTAGTTTAGGCTTGGGATCTTTTGGTAATTAGCCTTCAGGTTAGCTATTGTTGTTTTAGCTCATAGGATTGAAGATACTTTTACTTTTCTACCCTTTGAGTTCAGGCTGTTCTGCAAGCAAAAAGTCTTCATCTTATTCTTAAAGCAGTCCTTACTTGGACCGTTCAGTTAGGCTTTAGTTTTTCTTTGAAGCATTGAGCTATTGATAAGACATTTTTTTCTTAGAAAACACAGAAGAAGACGAATCTCCGTAGCTTTTATTTCCTTTTTCTTCCAGTCCGAAATCAGATTCGTTATTGCTTTCCTTGCCTTCTAAGATATTCTTTAAACCTCCTAAAGACTTAGGCACTGGGACGGAAAAGGCTGTACTCAATCGCATGAGTTATCGGATCCTGACTTCTTTGACGAATATAGCTTCGTACTCTCTATTGAATCTTTCAAAAAATACAGGCAAAAAACACATTGAATTTAACGAAACTAAATTTATCCTTTTTGTTTTACATTTCAACTTATCGGATGTATTCGAAAGCAAACAGCGTTAGATAGTTCTTGGAGAGAGCAATCACATCTTATGAATCTGTCAGCGAGAGATTGATATCTTTGAGGAAGAGTTCGGAATAGATATTGATCAATGGCACAACTCTATCAATGAGAGAGATTTAATAGTCTATCGGGAAGAGATTCTCTTCTCTAAGTCTATCAGTGGTTATCTAAATAAATTAAAATAGCAGCATATTCCCTCTAATATGCTACTCCAAATAATCCTTTTAGCTCTTGGAAAAGTAAAATAACAGGATCTTGAGAATCTTTCGTTGTTTTTTGTAGTAAATTGGTGTAAGATGCTGCTTTTCTTTAGATTTTTCATACTAAAGACTTTCAGCTTAAGCTAGCAGCAATTCTCCAAGGAGATGATCAGCTGTAACATTTTTGTTCATCTTCGAGACAATAGATAACTCGCTGTCTTTGTTTAGCCCTTTCGCCATCAACTAAAAGAGAGAGAAACAACCAAATTACGATATTATGATGGTAATAAAAGTAAATATTGGTGTGTTTTGTTTAGTATTTGTCATTAATACCTTAATTAATAAATCTTTATAGTTCCTGATATCTGGTGCTTCATCGAAGAAACAATAATGCTAGTCCTTTTGATTCTAAGAATATCGTTGCTATTGAGATGCTTCTGACTCCAAAAATGGCTGGAAAAGAAAATAATTTAAAATTCAAGGAATTCTCCCAAAAAATGCAAGAAAATATCTTAGGATTTGAGTAAAAACACACTATTATTGCTTTTAGTTCATTTTACATTAATCTTCTGTGAGATTCTATCATCAAAAATGATTTTCATAACAGCAGAACGCAAAATTTTGCTCTATCTGTCTGAGCTCGTTTTGGTATTCTGCAGAATGATTTCAAAGAAATACAGGAAACGACTATATTTGCCATGCTACAATATGTAATCTGCTAGATCTTTCAAGTCGTCTATTTTCATTTGAGAGCAAATAGCCAGATTGCCTTAGATAATTTCATAAAGTAGAGGAATTTATCCGAAATTGTAGATTTTAAACTTCACGAGATGCTAAAACACAGAATCGAACAGTTGTCTAAGGCAAACAAAATAAACGAAAATCAAGATAATTGCAAAATATCAAAATTTAATAGGTTTTTGAATATTTAGGACTATTTGTTCTTACTCTTGATAAGTTGGGTTATTGCGACAGAAGAGAATAAGAATATTAAAGCAGTTATTGATGGTTGTCAAGACATGATCAACTTTGCCATTTTATGCAATGGATGCTTCAAAAAATACCTCTTTATTGCTGTGGAACAACAGAAAACCTCTTTCGATGAGAAGTAGCAGCATTTCATCGCCTTTGATGTGCTTGAATATTGTCTACGCTACTTTCATCTATTGTTGTCTGTTGCAAAGTTACGTTTATTAGCCAAAATTCAAAAAAGGAAAAATATGATTAACGATCTATTCATACATGACATCAGAGTTGAGATAATTCTCAAATGTGAGTTCTTATGAGATCTAGTTCAGAATCAAGAGAGTCTATTGAATCTTGGCATTGCTTTCTGCACTGACTTGAATTTGCATCCAGATCTAGCTATTTTGGATAAGATTCTTGAGTTAGTTTGTCAGGTAGCTGAGTTGCTTGTAGGACTTTTTGCTCTCAGGTGTGAGAAGTAGCTCAATGGTGCCGATGTTCGATACAAATTCATGTTTTTGCATGCAAGTGCGTCGAATTAGATTCATAATCTCATTGCCGAGCACAGAGTTTTCTGCGAAATAAAAACTGATGAGCAGTGTCTCCATGAAGGATCTTTCGAGGATTTAGTCAAATGACATAGGAGCGACTCTGTCGGAGTAATTCACGAACTGTTAGAGAATAAGAAAAACACAATTAATACCATAAAACAACCAAATTAGGTAGTTTTTTTGTAAATGAAAAATAAAAATAATGGAATTTGTCCAAATAATTGTTTGAATACCTCCTCATCTTGAAAGTATTCCCCTCCGATTTCAGTGAGATCTGGTGGGAGCAGCGTAGAGATTTGATTCGCTACAGAAGAATTCTTGGATTTAATGGAATTAAAATGCTACTTAAAGAAAGATATTGTGTTATCTAGGAAGAAATCCTACTAAACATTGAGCAATTCATGGAAGATTTAGCAGATTTAAATTTTAATTTCCGTTTCGTAGTCTTCTTCCTGTTGCTCTTTGAGCTCCGATTTCGACAGGTAAGTCTTGTTAGTATATTTAAATAGAACTTTCTTGAGACCTTGGACTTTTTTGAACAAAGGATCAGCCATAGCTTCAGTGCCGACATCGTTTTGCAAAGCTGATTTCTTTTTGGATTCTTTTTTCTCGTCCTTCGAAGGGTTAGCAGAAAAATCAAAGAGATTCTTCACACCATCTAGACCCTAGCCAAGAAGATTCATACCTGTTTTAGAGTTGTTTTAAAATAAAATAAGCATAGGGATTATTATGATTATTTAAAAAAGCTCACCATTGCTAACAAATTTAAGATTGAGGGGATTGAGATTAATCGTTTCATTTCGGAGTCTTGTTTCTTCCGATCTTCTTATGATCTTCAATTGCTAGAGGGTCTCCATGTAGAATTGATCATACTCAAGCAGCTTCGAGCAAATATCGACAAGTTTATGGATTTCTGTCTTCGGTTTGGGTTCTTCTTTTTTCCCGAGAACATTCACGAGTTTGGAAGTCAAAAATGTGGCTGCATTTGTTTTCTTCTTCTGTTTCTCAGCTTAATTGATCGTTTCCTCTTCTTCAGCGAAAATCCCGAATTTCAGCATCATCTTCAAGATCTTTATCGCCTCGAGAGTCATGACATTAAAGATTTTATCTTAAGTATCCCGATTCACACTGTTCAACAGATTATCCTTTTTTAATAGGAAATTCAGTAGATCAGTCTTAAGTTTCTTGAGACTCACAAGTTCCGATTCGTCTTAATCAGATTTACCAGCTAATCTCTCCTTTCCTTCTAATCGCATGAGTTTTTCAACCGCTTCTTAGTTGTATTAACTCATTTTGTTTTGTTTACTCCATAATCCTAACAGTGGCATCGTTTGTAATTCAATCTCTCCGTGCTTATTGGAGATAGCATTGTTGTTAGTACTTGCACTGTTGATGGGTGTTTTGCTATCATAGCCTTATTGTAAGTTATATAGTTGATTTTAACCTTATTGAGGGGATGTTAATAATTGTTGGATTTATTGTTATGAACTTGGTTATGGCTAGAGAGATTGTAACTGAAGCTATGATGACTGTGCAAGTTACTAAGATTAACCTTGTAAATTATCAGCTGCAGCAGCAGCAGCTGAGTTCATCCCTTCTAAGTCCTAGTCGATAACTCTCAAGAAGTTAGGTTTAACACTGACTTACCTTGGTTCTTTGTCAAGATAAATATAATGGATGAGTTTAAGGAAAGCAGCTTTGAATTCATTATCGATGTGTTCGTTTTCGATGTGATTGATGAGTGTTTTGAGTGGGAATATTTCTTGGAAGTAGCTGCAACAGTGGAAGTTACGATTCAAGCAGAGATTGGCGAATAAATTGAGTTATTGCATTAAAAACGAATAATTCTTGGAACCGATTGCTAATTATTGTTAGCTTGCTGATTCTATGCCTTTCTCTGGTTCTTCAAATTCATCTTGTACTTCTTCATCGGCATTTGCATCTTGTCCTTATTAGTTGGAGCCAGCTTCCACCTCAAATTACACGAACTCAGCAATCGGAGTATAGGTTACATCGCTCTTAAAAATGAAAAAGATTTAAAGTTAACTCAAAAAAAAAATCTTAAAATAAAACAAAATTTTCTTCATTAATAAGAAATTCTTCATTTTACTCCATTTTCTATTCGGATAGTCAGTGTATCTCCATTTTATAGGGAGAGTTAAAACAGCGGCGAAGACTTATTACTGTGATTCATTCCGATAAGATTATTGAAGATCATTTCTTGATTATTAAAAATCGCAGTGTCTAGATATTTGCAGAATGCCGAGAGCAACTTCAGAATCCCACTCTTTTTACTCTAGCGATAGTGATATAATTTCGCTATCACCATGTTCAAATGGGTTGTCTTTTCGTCACCTAAGCTCTAATGACTCCCTATGATTTTTGTCTCACTTGGCTGTGACAATGGAATAACCGTATGCGAATGTTTAGGGACCATCCGTTTCGGTTGAATAGGCTTAAAAGGAATCGAAAGGTACTAAATTAGCATTTTATTCTCCTTGAAGAAGCTGATCAGACTATCGCAGACGACATCTTGATTTCCAATTTGCTTCTGGAATTCCGTCAGGAACTTAAATAAATATTACTGATTCGCAATATTATCATAGCAAACTTTCTGCAAGATCCTGTAGATCATGAAGCACAGATTGTATTTCTTGCGTAATACATCCTCGAGCATCTTCATGTATGGCCTCTTTTGCGCACCAGCACCGCCACCACCACCATCGGATTAGTTATTGTATTGATTTGTTGTGAAACTTGCACTGCCTACGTTTTTCTTTTGATCTTGCGCAACGCGCTCTTGAATCTATTCCATGTTTAGATTTTTCATCTGTTCTTCGCGAGGAAATGTCTTGAACAGCATCAAGCAGAGAATTCCTAGCACGTGCTGCTCTCGCAAAATCTAGAATATTTCAACAAAATATTAATCAATTTCCTTAAAATATTGTTTCAAATTTGTATTAAATCTCTTCTGACATTTGATCTCATCGAAGAAGGCTTTCCGTATTCTTCCGTCACTGAAATATTCGACACTAGAGTATTGTACACGAAGGAATCGATGTCTTAGAGAACTTGCTTGATCTTCGAAAAGATCTACTCAAATTGTTGTCGATTCCTAATGAACTTCTCTAAATTGCTTTTGCGACCCTACAAAAAGATTAAAAAAAGAGAGAGATTTAGATAAAATACTAAGCTTAGTCAATCAATCATCAGTAATCTAGATTTTCAAACTAACTCTAACTTACGAGTCTGTTGAGGAACTTAATCGATTCAGTGAGGATGGGAATGCAACAAAGAAGGAAGTTTGTCTCCCAGATATCATCAAAATTAGCTTTTTTCATCTTGAAGACACTGAATTACGTTTCTAATTACCAAAAATAACCAGAAAAATGTCAGTTCAAACAATTATTCCCGTTTTTCAAAATACACTCAAACACATAGAAATCACTTTGCAATATATTTTCTTACATTCTGAAGATGCCTTAAGTTATATTTTAGATTATTCAAGATACGCAAGCTAATCTATGCTAATATACAAATCTAGCAGCACATTTTTGAGCATGTAGAAACTATCCTTGGAGATGTACTTATTCTTGGAGGAATCTGAATTTCCTTTGAGTTTGCAGAACTAAAAGAGACTTGATCCAGTTGGGTTCCTTGCCATTCTGAGTTGATGTTTCTAACAAATAATTAGAAAGAAATTAAATTTATAAATATAAACATTTCAAAAATAAATTCAAGAACTTTCAAGATAAAAAAATCAAAGGAATTTCCATCCAAACTCTTACCCCATCATGAAGTGTATCTAGTGTGAGATACTTTCCCGTTGTGAAATGCTTCAACCTATACACCGATTTCCACTCAAGAAACCCACCCACAAGAAAATATTCACTCTCAATCTTCCATAGTCCTTACGTTTAAATCATCTAAGCTGGTTCTTTCTCTAAATACTGCAGGTTATCTTCAGCTTAGGGCTGTTAAATCACTTAAGTCTTTTTCTAAGTTAATTAATTTGTTGCTTGCTATTTTAGTTATTGTTAGAATAAATCATCTTATTATTCTTGTTCTTTCCTTTCTTCTTCCTCGTCTTCTTCTTCATCGCTCTCTCCCTTTCTGCTGCTATTGACGATCGTCTACAAAGGATTGTTCTTTCCACTCCCTGACTGTTATTGCTACATTTGCTAATACTACGCTTACTGCAATTGCTGATCTTCAAAATTCATAGCAGAGAATTCGACATTAGTGATTTAGAATATTTCGTTCTCCAAATCACCTATCAATCCTTCGAGATTCTCATCGTAATCGTCGTCTTCATCTAATTCTTTAGATGTACTTATCCCACTCATTTAGCGCGAAATTCTCGAGAAGTTACTCGCAGAATGTGTCATTTAATTGTTTTATTGTTAGTCTTCAACTTAGAGAGTATTGGATTTTTGATAGTTTGGAGTTAGAAATAATTCGTTTCCTAAAGTCACTTATCGTGTCATTTTGCTCTGAAGACTAGGCTAGCGATTTACAAGATTATTGGTCTTGTCAGGTTAGATAATTGCAGATGTAGCTAGTGGACTTGTACCTAAGAGATTTGGTGAAATAGGAGATTTATTTGTTTTCGATGGATTCAACCCTAGTTGATTATCTGAAACATGACTCATCATCATTGGACCTTAGGCTTGTTGCTAGTTTTATTGCTATTATTGCTGTTAAGTTGAGGCATGATCAGATGGGATTGAATAAATGGTGTTTTTGATACGCTGATCCACGTTAGCTGCTTGGATTGCGGAAACTACATACTTTTAAAAAGGAAAATAAAATAAATGAAAAAGTGATTCAAAAAAGAGAAGAATCAGCAGAGAAATAAGGTTTTTTAGTTGAAAAACAACGAATAATTTACATGATGTTCCGAAAGGTTAAGCCAAATGGAATCACCAACATTAAGGGTGTACTTTAAGTCGTCTGTCTCTGATTCCTGAAAGAGATTAATCCTAAAAATCAAAAAAAGTTAAGCAAATTCCTTAGCAAATAATTCAAATAATAATGTTCTTGAGGAAAAGACAAAAATTCAGTTCTCTCTCTCTCTTTCTTTCTTTCTTTCTTTGTAATTTTTTACCTCCATTTGAATTGTGTCTCAAGATTCGCGTAGATTTTGCCATAAGAAGATTCTTCTGAAAATACATCAATTTTATTGACATCAGGTTAACCTGAATAATCGGTAAAGATAAATGGCTTTCTGTTGTGAATCTACTTGGAACTAACAATATAGAGACTATCATAGCCATAAACAGTATTAGAGCGCTGTTTTTGATACATCAAACAAGGCAAGAACTTGAACAGACAATTCTGGTCTGGAAAATCAACGAACTTAAAGCTGTTTAATAAAAAGATGATCTCAATTCAATATCACACTTAAATTAGGTAAGGATTTCTTTAAATTTTCAAAAAATGCCTTACGTGTAATTATCTGAATATTCGTCTTCGATGGAAAGATATTTGAGAGAAGCCTTGTGGACAAGATGAAACGAAGACGTCGAAAACAGCACAGGAGTGCCTTTTAACTTGTTGAAAAGCAGTGTATTTGCATTGAATTCACCTTGGATGTTCTATTGCAAGGACTGTATTTGCTGTTTTCTCTTTTGAAGATCTAATTATTTCAAAATATAATATTTTTAAAATGGGAGAGAATTATGAATAATAATGTGAAATATCATACATTAATGATAATCATCATAATTAAGGTAGTTATTTAATAATTACCTTCACTTCCTTGTTGTACTTTTGTCTCAGGGAAGACAAATTATGAGAGTAATTGCTTCTGAAATTTATGCTCCATCGAAGGCAGAATTTAAAATACCGTATTGAAAAAATCAAGTTCTCTGGAACCTTATGCGCTGTTGAATTATTTGATTTTTATCGTTTTGGAAGAGAAACCATCTGAATAGATGTAGCAAGATGGATATTCAGCGATGGACATGGTTATGGAAGATCCAAAAGTTATTTATGCAGCTTTTTTCTAGTATTTCTCACTAAGAATAAACACCTTCTCATCTGCTTTCATTTTCTCTGTCGGTCCAGCGGAAGTTTTGACTTCTCCTTCTGTGTCATCTTTTTTTGGTTGATTCCGCTGAGAACTTATGGTTAATTGCCGAGAAGCTTTATTGAATCCACCAAAATCTGGATTTGCAAGTAAACTATTTGAGCTTGGAACTGCTAGATTCATCTGCATTGGATCGTTGTTACTCTTATCGAGTCGAATCCCTTGAGCAGCAGCTGCGGACTCAGTCATTTTGTCTGAATTCAAAAAAATGGGTGAAAATTAAAAAAATAAACTCAAAATAAGAAGAGTTTTTTCTGATTGAATTGGGGGGCATTTCAAAAAAAATGGATGCATGTTATTCAATATCGAGCAGCAAGAGCGCTATTTTAGTGGTTTACTTTGCATGCAACGAAGTGAATGTCTGCTGTTATGAAGATAAGAGTGCTAATCAGAGGAAATAAGAAGAATCTAGTAATTAATGCTTTTCCTTTGTTATTGTTTGGTGATATGGATCTATTAATTGTTTTTGTTCTTTCAAAAACCGCTTTGATTAAACTGATTTGCTTGCTTGGAAAAAACTCCTCAATAAATAAATCAAAAGAGGCTAAATAAATCAGGAGAGAATATTTTTTGAATTAAATGGACTAAAATCTCAAAATAATCAGCATAAAATATTTAGTGTTTTTATCAGTGAATTAATTAGATTTTTAGGATGAAAAATACTACAGACTATTTCATGCAAAAATTGAATTGCCTTAATGAAATAATATGAATTATGTAGATGCTAAAGTATAGAGACATTAGATCATACTTAATTGTTTTTGTTTTTTCATTGTTCTCAACAAATAATCTTAAATTATTACCTGTTTTTGTTTTGATTTTCTCAGCATAAAGTGATGATTTTTTTAATGATTTTTGTTCATTGTTTTTAATCTTATTTTGCTGGCAGAAACAACTAAAATGCAATCTGAAATTTATCTAAATTATTTACTTATTTCTCCACCCAAAACATCATATCACATTTTCATCTACTACAAAATAATTAATTTAAAAAATAATAAAATTGGCATATCTTATTATTATCAATTTGCTGAAGTTCTTTCTTTTTAATTATGTATTGAGTTTTTAATTGAGATATTTTAGGAGAGAGAGAGAAAGATAAAATACAAGATTTTCTATGTACTTTTTACACATGATCATTGTATGAAAACCATGTATTATCATTATTGTACGCTGACAATCCAAATCTTCTTACTGACATTAAGAGTTTATTTCTTTGAATTATCCGATAATCCAGGAGTCGATTCGCTAGCCACAGAGAGACTTTCTAATTCAGGATTCTAGCCTTCAGGGAGAACGTCGATGGAGCTTCTTTTCTTGCCAAAACTTTTGATTTTGCTCAGGAAGAGACTCACGTAGATGAAATTCTCTTCCTCACTGTTTTCGCCAACAAATCTATCTACTACTGCTCTTTCTAAGGAGACCACTGATCCAGTTTTTAGTAAGGTTTGGAAGAGCTCAATTTTTTTAGGGAAAACACCATAAATCTTACCAGTGAGATCCTCAAAAGTGACTCTATAATATAAATGATCTTGCTCATTTCCTTATTGGTCTTATTGCTGCTTAACTGGGAGATATCCTCTGAGTCTTTGGAACTCCACCACTTCGACAATCTTTGCCTTTAGGTTAACATATTTCTGATTTGGAGTCAAGGAGCTAATATTCACATATTCTAAGGGTTCTCGCTGTCTCTGCTATTTATTCGATGAATCTACTTTGTGCTCTTCTTCTTCTTATTCTTCTTGCTTTGGATTATCAATCTGATTCTGAATTTTATTAATTATTGCTTCATCAAGCACTTCTCTGACTTAGCTCCATTAGTTCAATGCTAAAGTGCGCTTCGGATACTTGTTGACTTTCGCGTTGAGCAAATACACGTACTTACCAATTTGTCCATTAAAAAATGCTAAGGTATTGTTTTTGGCTTGCTTTTCAGCAATCGAGTCCAGTTCGTTCTCGCTGTTTAGCAGAAGGAAACCTTTTCCAGTCTCATCGAGGAGCTCAACGATAGGGAAGACATGTTTTCCCTCCTCGACATTTTCCTCAAGAGATTGGTTTCCTTCGAAGAGCCTGACAACCTTGGCGATGACGAAGACAGACCCTTGCTATTTGATCTTATTTAGTTTCTAGCAGTTGGCAGGGTAGCGCTTGTAAGTGCAGGAGAGAGCCTCTTCATTTAAGATGACGGTAGCCATGAGTTCTTGTTGTTGTTTCTTTTTTAAGTAAAAAATAAGAGATTGTTTTTTGATTTTAATTTTATTTCAAAGAATGACGAAACAGATCATCTCCTAATACCATTTAAAAGCCTCTCTTTCCCAATGCAGTGTGGTGTGTTTTTTCTCTCTCAAAAATGAAATATCTTATTTTCGCAAGAAAAATAATTTTTAAAATATCTTGAAACCCTTCAAGATTTTTTTATTGAAAGATAAGTTTTATTTATATTTTATTTCTCTGCCTTTCAAATGGGTTCTTTTATTGCTACAGAAAGGAGCAAAATCTTAGAATATGAATACTCAATTTTAAATAATTATCATAAACAAAGTTTCTATGGATTTCTTTAAGACTTTACAAGGGGTGGTGTTTAATAGCTGTTTCTTTTTTGAAGTGAAGATTAAAAGATGCTTGAGGGACACGTTGCTGACTTTGGAGGAGTTTTTAAACTAATCAGCTTTTAATTGCCATAAGAATGAACTAATGGTACTACGCAAGCTAGAGATAGCTTCAAGGAATGCAAGACTCCTGTTAAAACTAGTTGATCGTTTTTTTACTTAAGATGATGAAAGTGGTGAAGAGAAAGATTAAAAGAGAGAGTAGAAAGGATTTGGATATAATAAGAAATAAATGAAAGAGAAATAGAGATGGTAAGGGTAAAAAGAAATCCTTACGAATTGAATCCTCAAGAGATGCCATGTCATGTTCCTTTTTAGGTTAGATGCAAATTACTTTTTGTTGACTCTAAAATGTTCTTATTATCACAGACAATCTATAATATTTTGTCCTTTTCATCTTTATAAAGAAATATAAACCACAAAACTCAAAAAATGGATAAGATAATGAGAAATGAACATAAAATATCTTTTAGACCCCCATGAAAAGTCGATTAATTATTTATGGAAATTACAAAATATCAAAGGAATTTCTGAAGACCATTCATTCGAAACTTTTAGGAAAGATCCTCTCTCTTGAATAGAGAGAAACAGATTGACGATACAATATGAAAAGAGATTCCATATCAATAGCAATTGTAATAAGAGTATTAAGTGATGGCATATGCTTGATGCTTGGGATTTGAAAATGATAAATGGAGGGGGTTATGTGAAACTAAATTGATGGAAACAAAAAAATAAATATAAATTAAGCTGCAATTAGTAGCTCAAGAAAGTTAAAAGACTTCAAATTATCTTAAATATTGATAAAAACAACAACAACAAGAAACAGAAGAAGATTCTCTTTTTCAAAATTATTCAGCAGCTGTGGCAGACAGACAGATTGTAAATCAGCATGAAACCATTTTCGTCGTCGATTCCAGTCCAACAGAGTGAACATCATAAGCACCTCCCTTCATTGGAGAAGTTGGAAGAACATTGTCATGCTCGACCACACTCGTATTAGCCCTCAACAGAAGCACACAGTGCTGCAGCATAAGTATGAAAATCATAAAAAATAAACAAAGAATGAACAAAATTTATTCAATTCTTTTTTCCTGAAAAACCTAAACAAATAAATCATATGAAATTTGAAGTCATCAGTTCGAGCGAGAGCATCGGGAAAAAGTGGATCATCAAGCAGCTTATCAGACAACGAGGGTAGCACAAATAATATTGAGAATAACCATAACAGCGATACTGAAGAAAGTGCTGTTTCTAGTAGTTCTTCGTTTAAAGAAGAGGACGACAGACTTTTCGGTAAAGGAGAGTTCCTAATATCTACTAAATGTTTGTCCAAGCAGATGATCGAACAACAACAATGCTAATAGGGTTAAATAAGGTATGAATCTGATTTGGAGGCTTGTTCAGATGAAAAATAAGAAAACAAAGATTCAGATACTAAAGTCCAAGTTAGAATTCCTGAAGAAGGAAGGTTTCATTTGGAAGAAATCATCGATTCTGATAGGGTAGATCAGTAGAAATCGACAGGTGATAGATTAGTCGTGACGCAATAATTCAATGGTGAGTTAAAAAAGCATGCTGAGCTTAGGAGCGCAGATAGCAGGCAATAATGTTCACAGGAGATGGAATAGATAACATTTCTCCCTCAAGAAACGATTGAAAATGGATAAATTGGCAATGAAGAGGGGGATTTTAGACCAGAAGACGAAGAAGAAAGGAATTTCAAGGATGAAGTTTACAACTACATGGATGCAAGACTAAAGATCGCAAGTGAAGGCAACTACGTCCATGGCGGTGGAAGACTCTAGCAACAACAAGAAGGAGGTGAAGAATCAGAAAAAAATCTAACAGTTACCTAACTATCTGGAAGCTATTCCCAAACCAAAATGAAAACAGAACCAACTTAAGAACTTGGAATTGATTGTAGCAATAATAAATCGGGGGATATGTCAGAAAGATGCGCAAAAGAATATCCTTTGAGAGGATAGTAAATTAGCTAAACATAATAAAAACCAGAACAGGAAAAGCAGTAAATATTTGAGATAATCAATGAGACCAATAGGCGATAGTTGTAGCTTCTTGAAATCGAAAAATAAAAGGTGCAAAAACTACTTTTAGACAAACAAAGGAGACTCCGATTGCATGAGATGCAGCAATAATAATAGTAATTTCAGGTGAGTTCAGGGTAATAATAATCTCAACTGAAATAATAAGAATAGCATCCTAGATAATAAGTCGAAAATGATCTAGCTAGAATCAATAGGAAGAGTAGCAGTAAGAATGTGAGTGAGAGTGAAGATGGTAAAAGACTAGCAACCCTCGAAATCGAGTTATCGATGCTTAGAGTTGAAAATGATAAACTGCATAATTAATTATCAGATACGTCCTCAGAGTTGAAGCAATTCACTGAAGAATTGGAGCTCGAATTGGAGACAACTTCTTCGCACAGCGCGATTCTCAAGAAAATCAGATCCATCAAGGCAACGCAGAAATAAAATAAAAAGTTTATTACCTGCATTTTAGATATGGTACAAAGCTGCACTACTCCAGTGTAAGGAAATGGGTAGAAAACATCTTCGAAGCCTTTAAGCAGCTTAGATTCATCGCCTGGATCTGCTAATGCGTATGCTAACACCTTGAAAACTGCTTGGAAATGGCTGAAATTTATCATGGAAGATTATGTAGCGATGAAAAGAGCAAATCAAATTGAGAAACCGAACAAAAACAGTAACATGTATAAGTCATGCTTGCTCGATAATAGCAATAAACCAGAAGTGACTACGACAAACAGCAGCGGGAGCAAAGGAAATGGCAGTGGATCGGGTCTGAAATCGGATGCAATAGTTCTTGCAGAAATATCTGGGATACTCGGTACGGAGAGTAAATACGATGCTCTAAGAGTGATTAAGGATCTTCTCAGATAGAATCAAGTGCTGCACAATCACTTAAGTCCTAGCAGCAATTAAAACTCTAGTAGCTTTAATAGGAATATCGATCAACAATCAAATTAGCAGCCACAATTATACCACTAGCATTCTTCCAGTAGACAGAATAATCTGCCAATTCCTCCACCACCTCCTCCTTAACATCACCCGACAATATTCTCCCCATCTTCCTCTACCATGCAGCTACAAAGACATCCATAATAATAGCAATCTCAATCTCAATTAGTCTCGTATCCTCAGCTAAAAGCGAAGAATATCAATAAATCTCCAGCTCCTTCACTTGAAAGCCAAGAATACATCTAGTAAGTGATTCTGTCAGGGAATGTTTCACCCTTAAAAATCCCTAGAAATGTATCACCACCACCCTCGCAAAATGAAATCCCTTCACTTAACTACTAAATGGAGGCATTCAAGGCAAACTCCTCGAAAATACCATTTTAACAATAACAGTAGCATTTTTTACCGCTGCGATAAATGCACTCTTCTCCACCTAAATAAGTTGTTTTTTCTGCATCAATTCAAAATCCTGGAAGCTCAGGGAACACTCGTGTCAACACACTTCATCTTTCCCCGCGAAACTCAGCTTAATCTAAGTAAAGTAGTTCTAAAGCAGTCACGTTAGTTAGTTCTACTCAATAGCCATAAAATCTTAGAGCTCCACCACCAAAGCAAACTGGCACTTATTTTTCTAATCCATACTTGCAATTCGGTCAGAAGTGAGAGAGAAAAACTATTTATAAAATATCCATCTTTGCATATCTCTATTTCTGCCCGTGTTTGATTTTTAGTTTACTTTGTTTTGCTTGCATTTTGTATTTTTTTTATATTTTGTTTTGTTCTGCTTTTTGTAGCTTAAATGTACTTGCAAACTACAAGTTCTAGCTCTTGAACTCTATTTAGCTCAAAAAAAGCAAACCAATTTAAATGAGTTACATTTGCAAAGATTATTTATATTATTTCACAAAAGAAAACACCACCACACATTACACAAAATCTACGCAGAGATTCTATGATTTGGGGGGGGGG
>Ga0302271_10001904_pt1 | contig 19440 bp, 8 predicted proteins | sample III_Bog_N1_1_FD_198767 | JGI IMG/M metagenome (GOLD analysis project Ga0302271, IMG submission 198767) | Peat permafrost microbial communities from Stordalen Mire near Abisko, Sweden - III_Bog_N1_1 | ecosystem: Environmental > Terrestrial > Soil > Wetlands > Peat | place: Sweden: Abisko...
AATTTAGAAAGTGCTGAGGGCTCCCACAATTAAGGGCTCAAGCAGCCACTCACTTGCATCCAGCTAACTCTTAGTCCTGCGAAGATTAACTCAGCTGGGTAGTAGTAGTTTTAGAACAATTACACAAACTCTCAATTTAAAGCAAACAAGCACCATGAAAGACTAGCAACATCTCCTTCCGAGTTGCCTTCTTTCAGCCCGCTACTTTAGCCGATTAACAGCAACAGCAACCATCCATTTAATTCCTACGATGACAACAACATCTGTTCTATGTAACCAGCACCAGCTAATACTTTCTATTACCCTGATTATAAACCATCAGGTGTTCCTGATAATGTTTACTCGAGTCCGAATTCCGTGGAGAACTCAAAGAAATGTGAATTTTATTCGCCCCATTCTGTAAAACAACAGAAATTTCAATTCGAGCGACCTGATACTGACACATCACCTGCTCCTCCTGTTTTGCAATCAACCACAAGCTAGCACTCTGGTATGGCAGCAGCTAGTCCTGCTCAAAACATTAACAATGCGAATTTAAGCATCCTAAATAGCAATGGCAGCAGCATTTTTAGTTTAAATAACACTAGCAACTACAACATTGGCTCAATCACAGCAAACTTAAACAATATTGCTATCAACAGCAGCAGTGATGGGCATAACTCCTCTGTTCCTCTGGGTATGCTGCCTTCTGGGCCGATGCACAAACATACTGCACAAAGGAGTATCTATGTCACTTAAGACATCTAGCCTGTATCAGCCATGCCTTCAGCTCCGAACTACGCTAACAATCTAAGCAAGGATTACTCTAATCCTATCAGCAATGCTTACAACCTTCCGAATAGCACTGCTTCTTCGAATCTAACCTTGCTAATGGGTCTCAATTCCCCTAGATCTGGCAATATGATATCCTATACATCATTCACAGCAGATCAAGCGATATCTTGGATGAACTTTTGCAAGTGTCTAGCCAATCTCTCCAGGATTCTCAACAACAGCAACTTTGAGAGATGCCATTTTGCTGGCAGCAATTGCATCCTCGAAAAGATGAGTTTCATCCTGCTAAAGAACGCAGCAATGAAACTCTATGGTTTCTCTGAGCTACTCACATCCTAACAAACAGACTGGGTAGCCAAAGGCAACTCTGGAAGATTCGCTGAGATTCAAACAGCTCTGTTTCTCTTGAATAATGAAGTTAACATAGCGTTCGAAACAGAATGGAACAGAGCCAACAACAGCAGCGAATTAATGCAGCAACTAGCAGCCGATGCAGCCTTCAAATCTGTTTTCAATAAAGACATCACAGCTGCCAATGACGATGACAACGCTGAGTTCTACAGGATTAGCAAGAAACTGGTGACCAATCTCATTTGTCTGCTGCTCTAGCGACAAAAACCATTGCTATTACTGACCGCCTCTCAATAGCTGGCTAACTCTAATGAATCACTTGGATTAGACAAAAACGATTTAGTTTTGTTTGCATTGCTGGATGATTTCCTTTACTACCATGACATCCTGACTGCTAACATCGAATCACCTTAGACATTCCCAGTGGTTCTGGCCATCAAATTCACGCCATTTTTATAAAAATTCGCTAATGCTTATAACTATCTCACATTATCGACAACAAAACCAGATGCTTCAGCTGTTGCTAGAATGACTGCTAGAGCACATGAATTCCCATGATTTTGAAATGCTATTAAGAGAATGATTATCACAAGTGCTGTTTTAATTTGAAAACATTGCCTCTTTTCTTAAAAATAACTTGTAAAATCTGTTTTAAATCAAAATATTCAACTTCTTATGACATTCTTAAATAGATTTATCATTCCAATCTCTCCTATTCATCGCATTTACTATGCTCAAGGGACTCACAAAATTGCATTTAAACTTAAGGCCAAAACAATCCAGCAAAAAAACCTTAATAAAAATATTGGTATTTTTAACATAAATTGAATGTTGAATAACGCATCGCAACTTCCTTTCTTTGTTGCTTTTGCCATGGGATGTCTTTCAATAGCAAATATAAAGACAATATGGATATTCAAAAAGCAATTACCTCCCTGCCTGCTGCTCATAAAGAACCAAAAATGAGTGCTCTCTACAAGAGGTTGCGAATATTTTTAGGTAAGCTGATTCCCTCAGGCTTAATGTACTTACTTGCTTTCTGGAAACAGAAGAGCAATTAATAATGGCTTTTTCTTTATTATCTTGATCTTTTTTTGTTGTTTTTAGTGTTTGTTGTTGAGTGCATGGGATGAACAATATGTAGAGAATATTTGAATATAAATTAGTTTCTTTGCTGAGGAATGGATTGTTAGTTTCAAGAAGACATTTAGTTTCATTGAGAAAGAAGAAGCTGCGAGAATGAATGATGATGAATGAATATTATCATTGGTATTTGGGAGTGGCTATGCATCTAAGTGAAGAATCAACTTCACTTTGCACTGTGCTCAACCAATTTGAATTGGTGGATTGTTTTTGAAAACGATTAAGGTCTATCTTGATGAACTTGAGCATATTTACAGGATACTGCGAAGAAGATAGCATTGTGGTTTGCAGATTCGATAAAAACTATCAGGATAATCTCCTATTACAATGGGTGTGCTAAAACATTATGCAAATCCAATTTATCAATATGCGTTCTTCTTCTTTGGTATCTTGTTCGTTGAGATATTAACATTTAGATTAAATATTTGATTGTGCAGCTGATATTGCTGTTAATAAGATATCCACCCCTCGAACTCTAATTCAAATAAGCAGTTAGAAACAAATGGATTTTTTAATCAAACAAAATCACGCATGAATGCTGGTGGGGATTGAAAATTAATTAATTAATTCTTATCATTTAGTCTTCCCAAATCAAGGAAAGACAGGAACGAGAGTGATGACTGTATGGAATAACAGTTTAATATCCATTATTAATTAATCCTCTTATTGAAAGCCAAATCAAAGCGCGAGTGCAGCATTGAATAAGGAATAATGATTGAAAAATACAAATATTATTTTTTGCTCTGCAAGCTCAAGAGAATAACAGCGCATAAAATATGATAAATCAAACATAATTGGAATTCAGTTTAATATTAAAGCATAACTCAAAATGGTTTGTATTGCTGAAAAGATTCGTATGATGAGTGATTTTAATACCATTATTTGTGTAAACTAATATCAAACCTCACATTTGATTGCTTCTGAGGATGGCTTCTTAAAGTTCGGGGTCATCACAGTATTTTCCCATGTCTTCTTACATCTGAACCGAATCAGATTTGGCTATTTGAGGGGGAGGGTTGTTGATTTTGGCATAGACTTAATTAATCTTCTGTACTTCTTCTTAGTCTCGTTTGAACTAATCGTTATCGTCTTCGTAGTTATTGTAGACATCTTCGTCTTCGTGCTGGTCGTAGTCATAGTTGTAATCAAACCCATTCTCAGACTCCTGTTTCTTCAGCTGATTGTTAATATCCTCTTTGGGTTTGTTTTTGGGAGAAAATTATTTTTGAAATTCTTAAGCCAGGAATTCATCCTACTCCATCTGCAGTTTCTTCATCAGCTCATCATCTCCCTTCTCAACAGCTTCCTTAACTTTTGCTGCAAATTCTGTCTCTCGTTTCTCAGACTCGTACAGCTTCTTCAGCTTAATTTGCTCTTCGTCTCTCTTCTGTTGGAGTAACTACTCTTCTCTGCGTCTCCTTGCCTTTTCTGCCTGCTCAGCTTAATATGCTTCTTCCTCTTAGAAGCTGCTTTCTTCGAGTCGCGGAAACAAATTATCTTTAGTTCCAACACAGTGCTCTTAATGGAACTCGAAATCAAACAGAATAATACTCTTTCCACAGATTGCGCACTCTTTTGTTCTTGCTCCACATGCACTAATATGCTCATCGAACTCTTATGGGTCAATCTCCAACGCGCAAAAGGAGCAGAATCTTGGTTTTCTGGGACAACTTTTCAAGTGCGCTTCTACTTCAGAAACAAGTAGCTACGAGCCGCATAAATATTTGCAGGGTTAGCGGAGATGTTTCTCTTCATTATGGGCTTGCAACTCTCGCTTGTCGATGAATTCCTAGCATTGAGGGCATTTCCTGAAGTTGCGGAGACAGTATGCTTCATGCAATTGAAGCTTGCTGCTCTCGAATTGCTTGTTGCAGTTGCTGCACATTCCTTGAGAGTCCATTAGATGGTATCTTTACTAATAAAGTGAGAGTTGTTTAGTGTTTTGTCACTATTTGATTTGATATTTCGATGTGCAGCTGCTTTTAATTGAAATAATTAATAGTATTATTGTTCTCTATTGCTTGTTTATCAAGTTTACAAATGGTTTTTCTTTTCTATTGATTAGCCTATTTCTATCCCTGCTCTTTAAGCACCCTTTCTTCTGCTCTTAACAAAACCATCTACTAATATTAATATAGATTTGCAGACTATTAACTTAGAGCAGCATCAAATAATTTACTTGTTAATTTCTTTAAGGTCAAGCAAATTTACTTCAATAATGCTTGATGTCTTATCTCTTTAATAGAGATAGTATGCAATTGCTTCTAATTAAGGTAATTGCTCTTGTTTCTTGAAATATGGGAACAAAACCACAAATGTCCATTACAATCACTTTGGATATTTTGTGAATATTTTTGAAGTTTGAAAGCAATGTTATTTATTATTATTTCCTTTCAAGAAGGTTCATATGATGTTTATTGTTTGCTTTCAATTTGTTAGGTATTTAATAAACACATAAGTCGTCTTGAGTTTGTTTGGATATTTTAAGAAGGAATCTTTGATAAATTAAGAGAGAATATGGGCTTGGAAGCACTGACTGGCTTGAAACTAGCTTGCCATTTGAAGCAACAGGTGTCTACATCCTCAGCAGCAGGGCGGATAACAATGAACTTTTCAAAGAAACAGATTTACAATTGCTCACTGAATAGTCTCAATATGCGAGAGAGCATGCAGTGAGAAGGAGATTGAGATACGACTTCGCAAAGAGCAGACTTAGCTTTATCTTATGCAGAAATAAATGCTGCTGGTAATTCTCTGGATGTTGGTTTTGGAGGTAAGTAATCCAAGGGGAGGCACGTCAAAAACTTGGCTATCCTTTTATTTGTCCTTCTGTTTAGATTTCTCTAGTAATATTCTTCGATTTGATTCTTAAATTTGATTTCAAATTGAATCAATTCGAATCTACCAATGGGAAAGTATTAATAACTCAAATACAAATTATCTTCAAACAATCTTTTTCAATTCAAGAGCGGTTTGATTCCATCCTACAAAACAATAAGAAATCCCCACAAAAGAAGTCTTTTAGCTTGTTGATTTTGTTTATTAAAGAGCAGTCAAAAAGAGAATGAAAATTCAATTTTTGGATTAAAAAAACAAGAAAAAGTTTGACTTATTTGCCTTTCCTCATACAATCCTTTAGAATCTAAGCCTTTTTTGAAGAGATCTATCAGGAATTAGTTAATCTCTGAAATTCTTAAGAGAAACAGATCACGCTATCATTTACAGAATACCCTGAGTGTTTTTTATTCTCACAATCTCAATTTTATTTGATTCTTTTTTTCGACAGATAACAAACAATACACAATCTTATGAATAGCTTTGGTTTTCTATGAATTGCTGAATTAAGAACCATATTTTTGATGTTCTTATTGATTAAGCAGCCTGAACTATCTTTCTCTTCCAGAAAGTAGGATCCAGCAGGTTAATAATTGTTGGTTTCATTAACTAAGCCTATGTAAAATTTAAGTTTTCCTTGTGTTGATTTTGCTGATAATCAAACCTAAAGATGTTGTGTGCTTATCTCTCAACCACGTTTTAAGAGAAATACACGCACACACATTCCTTTCCAAATAACACATTTGATATCAACTTGCCTGTTCTTTTTCTTTCTTTGAAAAGAGTGTTCGAGAAACAGAATCACAACAATTGCTTGGAAATAAAGAGAATATTTAGAGTATTGAGCGAAGGAGCAAAGGATTAATTGCAGAAATCAAGAAGATTATCATGGCGTTTAACATATCTTTCAGAAGGTTCATTTGCCATTTTTATTGAAGATTTTCCTTGGTTTGCTTCGAAATGGCTGATCTCTTTCTCCAACTTCTTAGCATTGATTACAGCATTGTTTCACTTCTCAACAATTAGTCCATAAAGGCTGCTTTTTGGAGAAGTTCTCACTCAACATGATATTAAAATAATTTATCAGATTATTGTCTTTTTTCTTCCAAAACCGACAAGAAACATATTTTAGTAGGTAAAATCAAGACAAGAAGTATTGGACATGAAGATATTTTAAATAATTCCTTTTATTTGGCTTTACAACTTGAATCAATTATAAAAAAACAAGAATCAACTCAAGCTAGTTTGGAAATAATTAGAAATTTAATGAAGGTGTGGTAGATTCAAGAGTAATTAATATGATTTGATGAAATCAATGAAAAGAGTTGATTATGGAAATGTATACAATAATTGAATTCAATTCTATTTATTAATTTTCATTGATCAGCTGGGATCTTTTCAATTATTGTGCTTTCGTTGGGATTTAGCTATTCGACGTTAGATTGTTTGTGGGGTGTTGCATTCTAAAATCTAAGGGAAGGATTTAATAAAAAGGATAAGAGAGAATATGACAAATTAAATAATTTGAATTCATTTGAGAGATAGAGGACATACCAAATGCTCTCAGATATCTGTCTCTAGATGGCTTTTAGCAGCAGTTTTTAATCCTTCAGCGATCATGCATATTACACTGGATGACTCGCTCCCAGCTTTCGAAGAAGAAGGAGCATAGTTGTATTCTTTCACTGAGGCTCTAACAAAGCTAACTACAACAAATTATTCATTGCTACTCGCATATGATTTTAATTGTTATTACTCCTCTCTTCGAAAGCAATCCATCTGACACACTCCGCCTTATTATTCATCTTCAAGAAGGATGAGGCTACGAGATATTCACAGCGCATTTGACCTCAAATAGATTAAGCTATGCCCACTGTAGCAGAGAGAATTTGTAAGTCCTCTTGCTTTTTAAAGTGCCTTATATAGTAACGATAATCCGAACCAAAACACGCACACACACACACACCTTCACGCAAATATTAAAAGAGACGTTATTGTATTCTTCTATCTTCTCTCTTTTTGTTCCTTCTCCAGTCTGTTATTTCACTAAACACATACACACACACACATAAACACACTACACGCACAAACACACACATTTTGACATTGAAAGATTTTTGTTGTTTATTCTATTAGATACCAACACAAATTTAAAATCAAACGAAATCGAAATACAAATCAAATATCTGAATTCAAATTAGTCGCTAGACTGTTTAAAAAAGAGATATTAGGTACAAGAAATACCCATCAAATTATCTTTAATTATGTCTTGCTTTTTCTCTTATCTCTGTTTAATGAGCTTGAAGAGAGAGTTACAGTTATTTTACTTTGAAAGAACGAAACAGAAAAACAAAATGTTATTTAAACATGTAATGAAACAGTCTTTTTACTCTCAAGAAGAAAGCATATTAATAAAACACAGCACCAAATTGAATTTCAATTGTTCTTATTTGGAAAGTTAGAATACTTGTGTACCATAAAGATTATTGCTAAGTTAGTTATTTCCATGGTAAGTTTTAAGGGAGTATTCTGACAGTATGTGTTATTTGTTGAGTGTTGCAATAGCTTCAAAAAGCAATTTGGCAAGGTTAATTAAGCAGCTAGTATTAGAAACAGAGTGTTTAAAAAACGATTAATCTTAATTTGGACTATTTCAACAAAATAGGAAGCTGAAAAGCAAAGGATAAAATAACTTTTTCCAAAGATAGTCCAACCCAGAGGATCATTCTTTTCATGCAGGAGCCTGATTGTACTGGAGATTTCTTGGACGAATATTAATATGCTGTGCGATCTCTCGTGGACTCTCGGGTGCTTGACTCTATCGATGAGGACCTCACAGATGCATAAATGGAGGACCACAATATCACTATGACGCCTCTTATCACAAAACTTGAGACTGTCCTCCAAAATCTTCAGAATAATTAGTAAGTAGTTAATTAGAGAGATGTACTCTAACATTAACTTGAAAGATTTAATGCAATTAATTCTGAATTTAAATGGATATAAAATGGAAATGGGAATGAAATTGAGTTTAATACTCATAAAGGGATAATTAAAGTAGCAGTTCAAGGGAATTTTAACTCTTAAAATTTTGAATGTGGTAATCTTCAAAATACATGCATAACTAACAAAATATTAGTCAAACACTAACATTAATAAACTTAAGGAGATAAAAGTGCAGTGTCAGTTTAAACTCAAGATAATTTCTAAATTAAACTAGCAATTTTCGATAATAGATAAGATCAGTCATGACGTGGGAGGGATTTAAAGATTAAGGCTTTGGTTGAAATTAATTTAATTGGTTCAAGGCATTTATGTGAGAAACAAGGCCAATATGAAAACGAGAGACTGACTGATGAAGTACAAGGCTTAGAACAAGAAATTGAATAACTATCATAAAGAAATGAAGAATTAAGCAGAGTCTTGACTGAATAAGAAAGTGTATCAGTTGAAGTGGCATAACGCATCTCTAGTTCGCAAATAAATAATTTTCAGTCTGCTAAAAGATTATCAGTACAAAATACACTTATTCTTTTAAATTCTTTAATTAACAAAAAAATTGAAATGACTTTAGGGTGAAATAGTCAATAATGTAAATCATTTAAACAGGTATTGCGGGCTAGCTTTGAAGAGGAAGAGAAAATTACAGATGAGCAGAAAGAGCAAGCAGCTTTGAGATAAGCATTGAATGAAGAACACTGCTATGTTAGTAGAATAGAAAAAGAAATAAAGAATATTGAAGAACAGTAAGATAACTCCTTGAAAGAGTTGGAAAAGGTGTTAAGTGGGTTAAATAGTGAATACCAGCAGTAAGAGATGAAATTAACAGTCTTGAAAGAAACTCAGAATAAGCAAATTATGTAGAATGATATGACTTTGGAGACAATCTCATCATTGAACTAGTAGTTCAATCATCTTAAGAAGCAAAACATTGTGCTTCAAGAGCAAAGAGATTAACTTTCCTCTCAAATAGAATAAGAACTCAATAGAAATGAACCCATTCAGTAATAATGCAACCCTCATTAGATCAGCAGTTATTAACATAAGGCTTTGCTAAAGTTATCAACTTTGAGAGCCAACAATAATGTGCGCACCTCGAGCTGTAAAAAGCATCGTTTTTAATCTTTTTCCTTTTGTAATAATCCCAGCAGTATCAATTACTCTGTTTGTTCAAGCGCAGTCCAACTTGATCAAAGCTATTAATCTGATTCATAAAGTGAAATACTAATTAGTAAACGAAATAATAATACTAAACAATCTCAAACTAAATAAAAGAAACTATGTTTTCCCAAAGCTGTTCATTTCCACAATAATACAAATTGTGAGGATGCTTAAAAAAATATTAGCTAGAAGATGATAAATCATCATCCTAATTTAGTGTTGAGTTTGAAAGAAGAGAATGGCGAGATATTCAGCGACTTAGCATTCTCACCAACATCTTCTACAGTTGAGTTTCTGAGAAGAACTAACTCCAACCTAGATCAGTAAATAGTTTAGTTTCCTATCCAAAAAACACCCATTTTCACAGCCTTTCGTTCATAGAAATATCCAATCAAGAACCCTTAAAGCCACATCAATTTGTAAGAAGAAGTACGAACATCTTTAGCAGAGAGCAATGTTGAATATGATTAAGAGGAAAGGAATGCGGCATTGCTCTAAAGTAGGACAAATGAAGATATCGATGAACTGAGTTAAAATAATTATTGTAAGAATAAATAGCTTTTCAAGAGTGTAAGACACAGCAGGAACAGCACCAATACTGGCAGCTAAACAAGCAATCTATCATCTTCTTTTAATTATCGTCTTGATTTTCTAGCTCCCTCCAGCATCGCATTGTATCCTCCAATTAAAAATGAAAGAAAAGTTAGTAATAACAACAACGATATTCCTATTAAGTTGAACAGCAACAATAATCTCAGGTCAACAAAATAAACAAATAAACATTTACTAACTAATCAGTCTATTATTCTTGCAACAAACCTAGGTTTTCGAAAACATGGTGAGTCTTCAGAAAAATCAGCAGCTACTGAAAAGCCTTTTTCTTCTATTTAAGCTAAATAACTCTGCTGGAATATTCTCAATCGATTGCCAATCCGTCCTCTCAAACCATTCTCATAAAACATCTGAGAACTAATAGCATATTATCAGCAAATAAACTCTTTTAACTTATTTATCTTCCATCCTTTATTCTCTACCTTTGTTCTACTTTTCTTACTTATTTTATAAAAAATCAATTTATTTACCATTTGAGTCATGGATTGTAAAATAGGTACAACATTTTGAATAAATAATAATATGTTAAAAAGTCTCAATCTCAATGACAACAAATAGTTCAATGAAATTACATCAAATCATCATCTTTTCTTGCATTATTCTGCTTTGGAGAAAATACCAAATTATTATTTAGAATTAAAGACACACATATTGAGCTGTTTGAAGATTAATTAATTGCTGACAAAAAGGATTAGCAATAAAATACGTAATTATTTCAATAATAGAATTTATTTGAATTGTTCAAGGATCATTTTGTAACTTGAGTGTTTGCCGGGTTATGGAGCCCTGGGTTATTTTGTTGGATACCTTGGAACACTTATCTGTTATCCCCTGTGAGATTGTCTTGAATGGCATTTAAATTCTCAAGCTTTAGTTAATTCAACATTGAATCCACAGCCATATCAGATTATACATCTTTACCCATATTTTTATTGAGCACCTCATCCATAACTTTACCAGTAACCATTATTTCATCCATTGATTACTCAAAGTTTACCATGTCTTTGTAGATTTACTCTGTTGGGACTTGATTCGATTGCTGCATCAGAAGAGGAGTGATCTTCTTGATTTGATCCATCATGACTGTGCTGCTGGTGTTGCTCTTGATTGCCATTTAAAGTGCATCCATTTTTTGAGCCATTCTCTGCATATTCTTCATTTCATTGTCTTTTTACATAACGTTTTGGAGATATAGTTTTGCACCTTCTTCATTATTCTTCTTGATGGCCTCTTGAGCCTTCTAGAATTGCTTAGCTTTTTCCTTTTCTGCCTTGCGAGCATCCATCTCAAATCTCTTCGCTGCCATTCTCATATCGATCAAGACTTCATCCATAGTTGGTTCAGGTTTTTTTTCAATCTTTTCGTTGTTTCCTCCCATTTATTTTAGTTTATCTTAATTCCACAAGCTATTCTTTTCTTTATTATTGTTATTATTAAAAATACATTGAATTCCTCTGCTTTTCTCTTCTCACTTGGAATAATCCTTTCTTTCCTCTCTTCCTATCCTCATAGTCCTTAGTTTCCTGCCCGGACTCCCTGACCTTAGTCTACCTGATTGTTTCTTATAATGAATTCAAATGCCGTTGATCTATTCCCACTTTAAATCTATTCTTAATTCCTCCAACTAAAATAAGCAAAATAACTATCTATTGTCAAATACTTCTTCAAACTAATTAACTATTTATAAAAATATTTCAATTCTTGAAATTAAATATTCATTATTTATCACAAATATTTTTCCTAATTTAACAATAATCAATATTAAAATATGAACTTAACCCAATTAAGTTCATCTTGTTTAAATGGCATCTATTCTCCACCTTTGCTTCCTTCCCAACAATTAATTTTTCTGAATCATAAATTAATTGGATAAATCAACTGACAATAATAGCAGTAAAATTAACAAAATTCAAAATGTATGAAAGGGAGGCAAAATTAAAAGTATGCCTTTTTATTATTCCTTTAGAGGAATTAATGTTGTGATTTGAATTTATTTGTTAATATTTTTTATTGCTTTTTATCTTTTTCTCTCTTTAAAAATGAATTAAATTATTATTGTGATACTATTTCTTTCAATTATTTTAATATTTTTATTTTAGGAGATAAAAGGAAGGCTGAAACAGTGAAATTTCTTATTTTTGTTTATTAACTGTCAGTCACTTCCTTCTTACCTCTTTTTCTTTCATTTCCTCCCTGAATTCTATGAAATATCGATATTGAACCAATTAATGGTGTTTTGAAATAGCTGCCATTAGAAAATTGCTCCGTTTGCTAAAATCATGTGAATCAGCAGTCAGTTGACAATCTTCAATGTTTCAGCTTTTATTGCTTTGCATCATTGATGACTTTCAAGTTCGGGGGGTCTTAGATTGGCGCAGAAGGATCCGTAAGATTTTTTACTAAACATAAGCATCTAAGGTTTAGATAGTTATGAAAAGGTAAAAGATGGAATTTCTCTGATTTCATGGGACTTCCAAAATAGCTCTCTGAAAAACTTGTTTTTGTTGTTCAATATTTGATCGCTTTGAACTCCTAAGACAGCCAGATTAACTGGCATTCTTAATAGATGCGAGAGCTTATTCATTGGAAAGGGGCTTCAAAAACTTCCACAATATCTCTTTATTGAGATATTTGTCCCACGAGAAAAATACCATCACTTTGGATTCATTATTGCCAACTATTGGACCGAATCTTGGTGGGTAGCGGAAAGATACAATCAAGATTGTATTAAGCACAGAGACTCAGCTCTTGCATAATCAACTATTTTAAGTATCTGTCTGTATTTCCTTTTTTAAATTATTTGATTTATTTATTTATTATTCATTTTTTGTTTTGATCTGTTGTGTGTTTCTATTAAGATTAGCCCTTTATTTGCTTTGAATCCTTGGAAAATTTGTGAAATAATAATTTATTATTTTTCCTCCCAACGAAAAGTGAATTGAAACATTCATAAAATTAAATTCAAAATCCGCTCACAAAAAATGAATAAGAAGCCTATTTAATTTTAAATGTATTCAAAATAAAAGAAAGTTTGTATTATTTTTCTAACTTCTTTTTTTATCCTTAAAACAAATTGTTGCAATATATAATCAATATCTAAATAAACAGAATAATATTTTTTCAACCTTCTCCATTTCATATTTTAACCTTACAGGAAATTCTATTATTTATTATCTCTTTTTGTAATTTAATATCAGCATTTTACTCTTTTCTTAGTAAAAATTTGCTCTTAAATTATGTTTTGAAATTTTCATTGTTTTAAGAATCTTTAGATTAAAAATGATAGAGTTTTGAAGACTAAGATGCTATTTTGAGAAAAAAAATGTTTGAAATATTAGCTTATTAAAAAAAGTTGAATACCTTAAAAAATTGTTTTTTCACTAGATTTACAATCAATTGATAAAAAGAATTTAGACATTACTGAAATGCTAATATTATCTTAAAATGATAAAAAAAACATACTAAAAATAACTACATCAAGATTACAAAAAAGCTACTGATGCTTTGCTTTCATGTGGTTAAAAAGCAGGGACAATCATTGACTGGGTTTTTCTTCACAGTTCAAGCTCAATCATTTCCTTCTTGAGTTTTTCAATCACACTCTCCACAAGCAGAACAATCTGTTCTTCATTAGTCTCTCTGTCTTTCTTGACTCTTTGAAGGTTCTCTTAGGTGCGCTGTGAAAGCTCTCGAAGGAACGACACGAGCTTTTCTTCTTTTGATTCTCTTTCTTTGCGCTCACGGACTAAGACTTCATTTAATTCTTAGATCTGCTAGCTGAATTAAGCGGAGATCTTCGATTCCATCTCTTGTCTTTACTGGATCTCGTAACTTAGCTCGTCCTTTAGTCTAGGAAGATCTTCATTTAAGTACCCCTCAAGGTACCCATGCGAGTTCAACTGCGCTTGAGCTTCCTTGTTGGCTTCGACTGCAAGGGCTTCGAACTACCCGGCCAGTTTTTAAGCTAGTTTCTTCTCACTCTCAGCTCTTTCTTTAGCGTTAACTTCAATCAATCTAATGCAGTTCTTCTCGATTCCTTAGAGTTCTCTCTGTGTAGATTCTGCTTGCTCTTCAGAGCGATCACCTTCCTCGATGACAGCTGCTTCCAAAGCACTGAGTTTCTGAGCAAGTGTATCGAACTTTTCTTCTTTTCTCGCATTAAGGCCAGCAATAGCTGATTCGAATGTCTCTAAAAGTTATGAGATAACAGCGAATCTGCTTTATTTTTCTCCTTCGATACTGCTCTGGAGTCCTTTGATTCTCTCAAAGACCTTTTATACACGATCAACTTGGTTCTGGTTAGTGAGTTATGTGCTATTGCTAGAAGTAATAAATCCGGAGGTATTCATGATGTTATTGCAGTTATGATTCTGATTTGAAAGAGTGATTGATAGATATTTTATTTTGTTTTTATTGTTTCTTTGGGTGTTGTTTGTGGCTATTTCTTATTTCTAATTCTTTCTGTTTTATTTCAAACCAAAGCTATCCATAAAAACTGTATTTATCCTGTCTTCCTCCAAATGAAAATTAATGGATATTCAGTTGTTTATTTAGTGGCTCTAACAAATCCAGAAGATCTTAACTGCCAATCATCATTTTCTAAAAGAATAGTTACAATTCATGCACAAATCAAGTACAAACAAAGGAAATTGAATTAGTTGAATGCAAATTCATCATTAATGTATTTTAAAAATGAAATGGTTAGAGCCTAAAAGCAGCACAGATAGGAACTTCAAATAGAAGTATTATGATTTTAGAATACAGTGCAAATTGTGCTAATGAGCCACAAGAAGGAAATCAAGTACACAAGGACTCAACTATTTGGGAAATAAAGAAAACAATAAAATAAAGAAGGAGATAGCAATTATTATAGCATTCATTTGTATCAATTAACTTCAAATATGAGTGGGATCATCGCTACTTGGGCGATTAATAGGATCATTGTTGAAATAAGATGCTTCCTGAGATTGGTTGTTAGGGTGCTCAGCATCGAAATTGTCTTTACTTGTTAAGGATATATCGTTGTTGTGGGTAATTGATCTGTTTTGCTGTCTATTAGCAGCAACATCATTAGGAGGTATTTCACTAAACCTGTTGAAATCAACCATTCCACTGCTTCTGGAATCAAATGGATAAAACTTATTATTATTATTGTTGCTGCTGCTGTTGAGCATGCCATTATTGTAGTTATTAGCGTTGGAGTTGGTATAAGTATCTCGAAGCATTCTGTTGAACGAGGTGTCTTAAGAGAACTGCCTGTTTCCATTTGAGAACTAGCCGAGCAGCATCGCTTGATGTTGATCCTCTGATTGGTTGTTGTCATCTTCATTTTTCATAGCTCCTAGTGAGTTCTTCTGCCTCTTCTTTTGAGTGTAGTTGTTTTCCAATTCAGATATTGTGAACCTGGTGTGATTTAGCTCATCAGCAATCCCAATCCCGCTGTTGTTGGGGTTGTTATTGTTAGTACCATTCATATTGAGAGTGTTAAATTAAGAAGATTCTCTGCCCATCCCGAAGAGATTTGCATTATTCGGCTAATTCATGTCTCCATAGGATTCTCTATTTCTTCCAAACACATCTCTGTATTGCTATTATGATTGCTATCCTTGGGTTCTTCCGAAATTCTCCGAAATCCTTCCGAAATCGTCTCCACTGCTGCCAAAGCCATTCTGCATAAACCCAAGGTTATTGGTATTGACGTTAACCCCGCTGATGTTGTAATTGAGGATACTTCTCGAGTAGATATTTTCCTCATACTCTGACTGCTATTATTACTGTTTGACTGCTAAATCAAGTTGTCCATCTAGTCCTCTGTCTTTAGCTGTTGTGTTACTTATCGCTTTTCTACCTTCATCGAGTCTACTTTCTAAATCCCCAACTCTTGAATCTAACCCTCCAGCTTGCGAAATACTAATCTTATTTACCTGCTATCGATTCTTTTTGGGTTCATCCCAGCCTTCAACCCTCATTTGGTTACTACTCTAGGCATCCTCTCCTTTTTCCTCTTAGATGCTTTGTGGGTAGTTGCTAGCTTGCTAAGCAGTTTGATTCTCAATCTTTGTGGTGAAATTACTATTATTGTCGCTGTTTACCATATTGCCTCTGAACACTTCTAGCTTGATGTTGCCGAAGAAGTTGTTCTGCGTCTTTATTGAGACAACATTTCCTTTGTTGTAGTTCTCTTAGTCGAGTATATTCGATCCCTCGACGTTGATATGTTGTCCTTGCGCGTCCGGCGAATCGTTCTTTCCGTTCTAACAATTCTCGCATTTACACAGCTGGGTGCATTTGACACCTGCATTGAAGCATTCGCAGTACTTTTTCTTGCAGAGAGAGTTCTTGCAGTTGCATCCCTTCTTGTGTCCAAGTTTGACAGGCACTTCGTTAGCAGTGATAATTACTTCCTAGCCCATTGCTGAAGCCTACTGAGACTACGATTGTTATTGCTATTATGCAGAATATTCCGCGTTTGACTGCATGTATTATTATTCGCTTTCTTCTATTTTGCCAAAGAGTGTTACTTACTGTTATTGCTAGTCCTCTAAGACTTCGATTTTGGTTTTAAATGCTTCTGGATTTCTCAGGAGAATAGCATTTATTGCTTTCTCTCGCTCCTCGACGCAAAGAATTGTGTTCTAGCAGTCAGTGCACTTGCATGCTTCTGTGCACACTTAGCCTTGCTAGAAACAGACGCAATATAACTTGAGGCACTTGGTCTTACCGCAGTTGCATGAGAGCACTTCATCTTCTTTCGCTTTCTTGTTGTTTCCTTCCTCGAGGATCGAAGAGTTATCGCTGCATTGAGAAGAATTGTTATTCTCGTCTTGGTCGTTTCTGTTGTTCAAGCTAAGTCTCGTGTATTCACCCAGCTACTTCTAGAGCTCGTAGTCAAACGTTGGGAAGGATATCCTATTGCAGCCAGGATCCGACAAACGAGTTGCGTTTGAGATCTTCTGGAAAAGACTCGCACGGTCTCGATTCTTGGAGCTTCTCTAGAGACTCTGTTTCTGCTCACTCCCGAACCCACTCAATCCACCTAAACTCATTCGCTGAGCGCTGCTGGAGGGTATAAAGCCATGTTCGATGCTATTGTTATTGTTATTGCTATTGAGATTGAGATGATGATTGATTCCAATGAATTCTGCGTGATTGTTTGCAATACTGCCAATGCTGAGCTTTTCTTCTTTGATTTCAGGAAAGGAGAGTAAATCTATGTCTTATTTGAGTTTCTCCAGGTGGTGAGCGTTGCTGCTTCGTGGCATACTATTGAGGCTTAGCTTCCCAGATTGGTTAAGAAGCTCAGACGATTGCTCCAACTTCGGATCGAATTCTTTATCTTCAATTGCATTTTCCATGCTGTTTCTGTTCTCGATCTTCATCGTGAGCAACTCCAACGGAGGTTGAGTTGCATTTGCTTTAATTTGCTGTTACAACTACTGCTGAGCAGATGTTGTCTATGAGTTAGTGATGAAAGTACCTTTTTCAATTAGTGGTCCTAAGGAGGAAATCAGAGATGGATTCTAGTATTATGACTGCTGATTCTGCTGCTACTAGTGCTATGATGAGAAGTATCCCTGCTGCAAGATATGCAATGTCTAAGAAGCATCGAAAATAGGCATTTGAGAATTGGTATTGAAAGGGAACAAGCTGTTGGAATAATAAGGATTGTTGGCTGCTGTTCCTCCTCCTGCTGTTGTGTTTGATAAATTGGTGAGGGTGCTTGGGATGTTAAATTGCTGATGATACTCCTGATTCTTCTGTGAATCTGCTTAGTTTCCACTTCCATTGTTGTTACTATTACCAGGAATGTCATTCTCTAATTAGTCTAACAGCTTCTTTTCGAAGTAACTCTACTCTCTTTCTCCAACATGGCTAGCAGGCTGTTGTTATTGCTACAACGCTGTGTTGTTACTAAGTGAAATAGCATTGGAATTGTTGTAATTATTGTTGCTTGTCAATAGTATCAATGATTGCTGCTGTTGTTATTTCTGCTGTTGTGCAAGGTTATTGTTATTGTTCAATCCAAACACAGAGTTAAATCCACCTGAAGGGAAACTGCTGTTATTGTTATTGAAACCAAGATTACCATTGTTAAAAGCTGAAGCGAAGTTAAAGTTGTTGTTGTTTCCTATTCCGATTCCACTGGAGTACCTGCCTCCTCCATTCAGTCCTGCCTAAGTGGCTTAAGCATCTACCTTTGCAAAGTAGTTGTTTGCAGCTCCTAAGAAAGCAAATTAATCAAGATTTAATTAGTTGTTTGTATTAGAGACAACATGTGTCTCTATTAATGATCCATCGAATAACTTAGTGCTTGTACCTGAAAGTCTGATTTGTTCTTCAAGAGAGCTGCGCGGTGCTTCTTTATTGAATCCTAGATCAAAGTTGTTCTCGTAAAAGCACTCTGAAAGCCTAAATGGGACCAATGTGGAATAAACAATTAATGTAAAACTATGACGAAATATCTAATTACCTATTGTTATTATCATTGTGGTGCATTCCAAATCCTTCTAGCGTCTTGCGATCTGCAAAGAGACTCTGTCCTATCGCTTTATCTGGAGATACATTTGTAACTAAGTTATTGCTGTTCAGGCTGCTGATCATTGGCAGTTCATTTCCAGGTATTCCTGAAAATTAGTTTAGAAGTTGTGGGTGATGACGCATTTCGCTGCTTTCAATGGACATCTTGCCTTGAGATATCCCAGACAGGCGATTAGAAAATAAGTTGAAGCTCTCTGACTATTGTTGCTGTTAATGCTGCTAGTGTTATTATTCATGATTGCCTTGCATAAACTCATTCTATTAGGAAGTGTTATGCTGGTGTTCTGCGAGTTGCTTCTCCAAATCTGAGATGTTGAAGCTAGTATCGCTGACACTATTGTCCATTGCCATTGCAGTTGGTTGAATGCTCATAGAAGTATTGGCAACTAGACTGACAGTGAAGAGTGTGAGGGAGTCTGTTTATGTCTTCTAGCTATTTGTTGATTTTTCCTGTGATTAAAGCAATCTACAATTACGAATATCAAAGAGAAGTGCAATAATTTAAAGTCCTAGCTAATCGGATTCTGAGAAGAGTCCTATTATTACTAAGTTATCAATCTGTCTATTATCAAGGTGTTTAAACCACTACTACTGCTACAATCCTTGCGTCTCTCTTAGGATTTGAGAATATGCTTTTACTTTGATTTTTCCAGCCATTTAAATAAATCAGTTGTTGGCAGAATGTTAATCTAAATTCTATTTCATGATTTAAATATTCTTGTTTTGCCATCATTGTTAAAGATCGAGCGAATTAATTGAGAACAAATACCCTTTTACTCTTGAAATTGTGAAATGTTAATTTATTTGATCAATGTTCTAAAGCTGTAAGCCATGATTAATTGTACTTTTAATCAAAACTGATATTAATTGAATTCAACTACTCACTAAACTGAAGGTGCATGCAAGGTATGCTTTCAACTGTTTGACAAGCATAAAACAAGATAGAAAGTGTTTTTAATCGAATTAAATCAATAAATCTACTTTGAAAATAATATTTGAGAATAAAACTGGCATTACAAACTTAAC
>Ga0302271_10001905_pt1 | contig 19436 bp, 15 predicted proteins | sample III_Bog_N1_1_FD_198767 | JGI IMG/M metagenome (GOLD analysis project Ga0302271, IMG submission 198767) | Peat permafrost microbial communities from Stordalen Mire near Abisko, Sweden - III_Bog_N1_1 | ecosystem: Environmental > Terrestrial > Soil > Wetlands > Peat | place: Sweden: Abisko...
ACCCCAACCCCAACCCCAACCCCAACCCCAACCCCAACCCCAACCCCAACCCCAACCCCAACCCCAACCCCAACCCCAGATTCATTAGTTTCTTTTTTGATTCTACACAAAGAATAATCAACAAGAACGAATATCAATTTGGTAAGATATATTTAAAACATTTCAAAGAAAGACCCAACATCACGAAGAAATCATGCGCCTTTTATTAGAATAATTTGACAACTTGGAATTCTTTTAAGAATACATTATTTTTCTCAAAATAGATGTTATTTCTGCTTCTTTGTTATTAAAAAGTGGGGGGGAACTTGCATTGGATTTCACTTTAATTGTCTTTAAATGAAAGTAAATAATAGAAAATCATTTAGAAAGCAAATCGGAAAGTTAGTGGAAGATAAGAACAAATAAAGAATTCGTTTCATTTACTGATCTCCTGGAAAAAATACATATTTTATTATAATTAGGACTACGAAACTATTATTCAATCTATTTCAGATATTTCAGGAAGTAACCGATTGTCCTAATTCTTGTTAGATTCTTAGAATTAATCTACCATTCGCTGATCTGAATAGACTCTCACATCCGAGATGCAACAGGAGTAATCATCGCCAGGGTTTTAAAAGTGTACTCCAAACCGATATTTGCCATCTTTGCTGAAGTACTTGGGTCTACTCTTGTTGATGTTGGTGTTGGTCTCATCGATAATGAAGAAGGATTATGTGCTAATACAAAACCTAAAGTGAACTACTGTCAGAAGACTGCTTACAGGCTCAACATTCACTAATTACCCCCTTATTATTTCTTTGTCAGTATCATCAGAATCTGAACTGAAACCACTATTCCAATCTTAGCCTCCTCTGTAATCAGTGTTTATTTTCTCGTCTTAGAATAGACCGACATAAATGCACTTATCCCCTGGGATTGGTTTGTTGAAGGTGCAGGTGAGCAAATAGACTAGATTGTTGTCTAAAACAGCATTTGTCACTGCCTAAGCGCATACACTTGTGTTTTAAACAATTCTAACTTCATTATCCTGATCCACCAACAATAAACTGCTACTTTTTTCATAAGTCGTCTGACACCATCCAAGTTTTATGATTTTGCCTTCTCTTAGCTCTCTAATGTCGGTTTCTTTCAGCTCTACCTTGAGCATCTCGAAGACAGGAAGCTAGCACAGCAGTAATTCGATCTCCTCGACTCCTTTTTAGCCTAAATCCAGTTCTATTTTGAGTATTTCGCATATTCTCGCTGAGTTCTCTTGCCATTCCTTTGTCGGTTTAACTCCCTTTAAATACTCCTCTCCATATCTTTAGCTCAGTTCCCTCATTTTGCTTCCAAGTCTCCCAAGCCAACTCCTTTATTCCTTCTCTAACCCTCCTCTTTACTCTGCGATATCTCGGCCAACTTCAAACGATTCCAAGTACAGCTTCGCTCCTTCAAGGGCGTTTCTTAGCTTTCTTGAGTATTCTTCATTGCAGAAGTTTGTCTCGTTGCTCACCATCTCAAGCACCCTCTCTACACTCAGACGATTGCCATCAGGCTAAATCATTTGCTGCTGTACTCTCACCATCTGTTGTCCTATTCTGATGAGTTCTCGAAGATACTTTTCGTTGTTTTCCCCAGCTTTGAGCAGCTCCTTCAGTTCCTAAGCAAAGAGCTGAGATGTCTTTATCTCAAAATCGCTTAGATCCTCGAATCTCTCCTGTTCGTAGCCCTCTGAGTAGATGGACTGCACTTCAAAGCTCCCAATGTAAGACTTTACGCTCTCGAGCATTCTCTGAATCTTCTCGACTGATTCGTCGCTGACATGGTTCGCCTTGCACTTCACCAACTAAATAATGTCTGATACCTGCAATCTCCTTCTTCTGGCATTATCCCCCACACCATTTTCCTTCTCCTCTCGTTTATTCTTTTTGCTCTCAATCAAGGCACTCACGAAGCGCTACACCTCATCGATCTCCCCTTCATCCAGCAAAGCAAGCTCATGGTTTTCATGGATAGGACAGAGTCGCAGGGCAGAGTGGTTGTAAAGCAGTTGTTTCCCTTGTTGATTGTTTGATAATTAAGAAGCCATTTTCTTTGAAAAAGGGTTTTAGCTGAGTTTTTTACAAATAATTTGAATTATGAATTATTATTATTTATTATTCTTTTCCTAAATTTCTTTCTTTGAGAGTTATTTTTCACCAAAAACAATTCCCAATTACTCATTTCTTACTCCTCAAAACCTTCTTTTCAAACTTTACCCAGAATATTAACCCATAATGCCTCTCATTTTGATTATTTAAAGAGTTTATTGCACCTTTTAAACTCAATAATTCTTTAAATTTCATCAGATATTATTCATTCTTTACTTGCATTGAAACAACATCAATTCATTTCCAATCTCAAAAATTTAATTTTACCCTAAAGAAAATTCATTTTTTTAATAGTATGTCAGGACTACTTCAATTAAATAAAAAATGTACATCTCTAACACCCATCCTTTACTTTTCTTCACTCATAAGCCCGTGATAATATGCAATTATCTAATTCTCAAAGTAGAATTAATAGTTTCTGAACGATTCATTGTGATGATACTCTATGCTTATTCTTTTTCGAAAAGCTAAACCATTAGAAACCTGATTATAAAGTTGTTGTTTTGCATATGAATAATAAAGTTTCTTTATTTGACTTTTCTCTGCATTTAAACTTTTAGAGTTATTTAAAACACATAAATTAACTTTTTACCCTAATACCCCTCATCTAGTGGGTGAATTAATCGAGGAGTAAAACACCAAAAGGCTCAAATAAACTAGCAAGATAATATAGTTTTATTGTAATTTACATTGAATAACTACAGTATTTTTAAATATCCCCCCCTTCCCCCTTAACTAATCAAACAACACTACCAATAATGCAAGGACGTAAAGTTCCAGCTTAGCCTTTGAAAGCAGGTTAACCGGTTTAGTCAACGCAGCCAACAAAGCCTGTGGAGAATAAAACTCTCGCTTAGCAGTTTCAAAAGGTAACTGATCACAAGAGACTACCAAAAGAGATTAGAGATCAGTTCCTGAAACGAATCCAATTCTGCTCGAACTAATATGATCTCAACGATACAAACAAGCACGTCAAGGAGAAAAAAGAACGACTCATTTATCTCCAAGAACTCTCTGAGCTTCTCAATGAGCCTTCATCTGTTCAATCGCTGTTTATTCCGCATCTCGATTTGATCATCGAAATGATTGAAAAGAACATCTTCAGACCACTTCCAATCCTCAGAAATAATGGAACTATCTCTGGTAAGAGGAACATAAACAGACAGACAAATGAATTGTTGTGGGCAAATACTATTTTTAACAAATAACTTCAAAGAAAACTATGATTGTTGAGTGAAATCTGAAAATAAAGAGAAGTAATTATTTGCAAACTGTTAGTATTTTCAAACTTTTTAAGGAAATAATAGCATTTAAAATAGCAAATTACCCCTAGGAATCAGTGAGTTTCTTAACTCCCCCCTTTTAAAGTCAAATTTAAAAGATAATTCAACCGCGTCTCCTTGATTTTCTGATTTAAATAATCTTAATTGGTTTTTAATTGTTTCTTTGACGGGATTTCATTTTGACTTAACATCCCCATTTATGATACAAACCCATTTTAAATCAAGGGACATGTTCGATATTTAAATGAATTAGCATATTAGTTATTCATTAAATTGGTTCTTGTGAACGGATAGGCATGAGGATTCTTAAATTTCATCACTTTAGTTAGTTAAACAATAATTTCTTATTTCTCTTTTTTTCTTCCAAAAGAGCCTGGTGCTGAAGATGAAGAAGTCTACGTGAATCCTGAATGGGAACACATCGAACCTATTTTGGACTTTTTCTTGTAGCTCATCGTCAATGAAGCCATCGATGTACGCATGCTGAAAGGGTTTGTGACACATTCCTTTGTCTAAGATTATCTTGAGCTCTTCCATTCTGAAGAACCAAGAGAACGAGAGTATCTTAAGAACATCCTCCACAAACTCTACGCTAAACTTGTCCCCAGAAGAAAACTGATCCGAAGAGCCATCAATGATAGTTTCTACACCCTTATCCATGAAAACTACAAGTTCGCGGGTGCTGCTGAGTTACTTGATATCCTAGCTGCAATTATCAGTGGATTCGCTGTACCTCTCAGAGAAGAACATGTGATATTCTTCAAGAACGTCATTATTCCTCTTCACAAAGTCCAAACATGTCTGCTTTACCATGAACAACTTATGAGATGTTCGATGCTTTTCTTATCAAAAGATCCAACTTTAGCATTCCCTTTGCTAGAAGGAATTCTCCGATATTGGCCATTTGCAAATTCCACAAAAGAAACTGTTTTCTTGTAGGAATTGCTAGAAGTTATTGAAGTCTGTGACTGCAAACGATTAGATAATGTTATCCCTAAACTCTTCAAGAGAATCGTTAAATGCATTGCTGGATCTCATCTCCAAGTCGCCGACAGAGCTATGTGCTTCTTTGAGAACGAATTTTTCTTGAATGTTGTGAGGAACTTCAAGGCATACACTTTTCCTTTGCTAGTCCCAGTTATTTCCTAACTTGCTGACAATCACTGGCACAGAATTCTCAAGGATTCTTTTTTAGCACTCAAGACGATCCTAAAAGAGATCGACTATTAAGCTTATGAAAAAGCCCTGAACTAGAAAACAGGTCCTTTCCTCGCGTTCATCACAGACGGCTCCAAAGACAGACAGAAATTAGATGATAAATGGAAAAAACTTTCTGCATTAGCTAAGTAGAAAAATCCAAATTTCGTCGACCCTGTGTTGCCTTATCTTGACACCCACATCGTTGGAGAACACAATGGACTCAACAACAAACATGTGCTGTGCCTTTGAGGATTTGCAGACTGAAAATATTGTGATTGAAAATGTCAGTTGATTTATGTTCGGATAAATCAAAGTCCTAGAATCAAACATATTACAAGCTAATCATTGTATTACAAAAAAAGTTAATTTTTCAATAATATTTTTATGCACCTCTCCTACTACATAAATGAAACACTAAAAAATCAAAAATCTTTTCCTTTTTCTCCTTTCACAATTTAACCTAAATGAATATCCTGATAACTAACTACGTGTGTTGGATCTAAGATATTGATTTACTGCATATCTTACTTCTAAAATAAAGTGGGAATTATCACATATTTTTTAGATTCATACAAATCAAAATCACAAACAAAGCGTATTTTTCGTTGATAAATTAAACCAGATAAACAACAAATAATTCAAACATCAACTCAAGCATATTTTTTCTCTATCTAAGGAGAATTAACCCGAAAAGAATGCAGATGCTCTCCATGGATGACAATAAAAGTAAAAAATACGAAGAATAGTATTTCACTTGTAAGTAAACTCCTTTGATTTACCAGAAATAGGGCTAGGGTTAGTGTTTCTAGGCCTTGGTTGCTATCTCCTTGGGATATTGATGTTATTCGATAGAGCGCTGTTTCTCATTGCAAATGTAATTCAAACAAGTCAAAAGGGAGAAGATAATAAAATACAGGGATCGTATTAGTTATTGAGATAGAGATTCCATTTAGAATTCGCATTGAACATTATTGCTTTTTTTTAAACTAGCTAAGTTTCTTGATTGGAATGTATTTGATTATTGGATTCTCTCAGACCATAGCGTTCTTTGTCAAGAAAAGTAAGAAAATCTTCAAAGAAATTCAAAGAAAGCAATTATTTTATGTTATCTTCATCTGCTCATCTAATCTTTTTGTAGCTAATTTCAAGGGTTCTGTGGTATTCTTCTTGGGGTTTTTCGTCATCGTAATAGGGTTTCCATTCTTCGGATTTGGGATGCAGATGTATGGACTGTTTATGCTTTTCAAAACATTTCTCCCTCTTCTCTACGATCCAATTTGCAGAATTCCATTCATTGGAAAATATTTCCGTAAGCATCAAAAGATTAAGACGCATTCAACCTAAAACAATCAATAAATCTTTAGAATCTAAGACAATAATATTGCTTTTTTTGCTGTTTCATTTCAGGCAGTGATAGGGTAAAAAATACAATCAATGATATTGCTTAGAGAGGTCCAACAGTTTGAAGGAAATATGTACAAAAATGGCAAAATATCGAAGAATCACCTAAAATCAGAAAAAATCAAGGAATATCATGGAGATCTTTAAATATGGCTTATTCTTTGTTATTTTCATTAAGATTTTTGTTATTATTTGAAATCAATTTTGATGCTTTTATTTCCTGATTTCAAAAACTAGAAATTTCATTTAGTTTCATGTTTTTTTTTATCATATTTATTATCTTTAAAAACTCCCCATTACATGTAATATCCAAAGGTATAAAAACATAATTGTTTTATTCATTCTCATCTAACCAAAGAAGATGATACTATCTGTTTAAAATTAAGAAAATTAAGATGAAAAAGGTTATGAATAAGCATATGCAAAATTAAGTTTTAGATTTGCACTTTGAAAATCAATCATCAAAACAAATTAAACCTCTTACACTAGTTCTTATTCTCCATCGAGAAGCTTCTTTTAGCAATGGATAAATCTGAAATAGTCAAATGGGCTAACAGAACTTATCTTGCAGTCTCTGGTGCATACTTAACTTATTCCATTTTTTGTTACACTAAAAAAATTCTCAGAAAACATAAAAATAGCTTAGCATCTATACATTCTGTCAAACGTAAACAATAAAAATAAAAATAACCTTCGAAAGAAGAACAATAGCCCTAGATTCTCACTGAATCCTCAGTTGGATCAGAATCCATTGACTATTGGAAGATTGAAAGCATCGCTGAGAACAAACTATCCGATCAATCGCACAATACTCAATCATCTGTGAATCATTAAGATGAATAACAATCTAAATCTGAAACAAAATCTCCATCGTTTCCTAATAAAACCAAGAACAATTCTGTTATCAATCTTGTAGAACTAACAACAGTCCTTCCTAAAGCCATAGTTGAAGAAGAAAAGCATAAAATCATTAAAGTCTGCTTGACAGGTGGACCTTGTGCTGGTAAAACCTCAGGTATGGCATTTTTAAGTGAAAAACTAAGGGACGATGAATTCCATGTCTTCGTTGTTCCCGAAGCAGCAACTCTCATTGCGAATGGTGGAGGCATGCTTGATTTCGGGGGGTACACTACCACTGATATACTCAACTTCTAGAAGGCATTAATGTAAGTCTAAATAGCGCTAGAAGATTAGTTCTACAGATTGGCTTAACTTTCGAAAGCGTAATCTATCATACTATGCGATAGAGGGTTGCTGGATGGGAAAGCATTTTTGACTTCTGAATAGTGGGAGCAACTTCTTAAGGATTTGAAATTCTCCGAGTAGAATCTTAGAGATGAAAGATACGATTCTATTATACATCTAGTCACTGCTGCAGATGGAGTAAGAAGAATTCAATGCGGTTTTAAAGGGGTTTAGATTGATAAATGGATAAAAGTATTTGAATGGGGAGGGTGATTGGATTTGTGTAATTAACTAGTAATTTGAAGGGGGAACACTTGAGATTATTAGAATCTAAGAACTTAAAGATAGAGCGGGGCGATCTTGAATTTGATTTTGATATCTAGATTTGGTGGATGTTTGAGTCTTTTATTAGGGAATGAAAGGTTCATTTGGTTCTTAAAAATACCACTTCATTTTTATTCTAATCTCTTCATTTCTCCTTTGCTTTTCTTTTGCTATCCATGTTCTTGACTTACATCTATTAATCTTTCAAAATAAGGCAGCAGACTACTACGTTTAAGAAGGAGCTCGATTTTAGAACCTCGAACAAGCTGTCGAAATTGATAAGAAATTCCAAGAAGCATGGCTTGGACACTAATAACTAGAAATAATTGATAATAAAAGTGTCAGCAATTTCGAAGAAAAACTTGAGAAACTTCTCTTCACAGTAAGGAAACTCAGCGGTGTGCCCGTAAAAGGTTAGAAACTCTACAAGCGATATGTCATAATTGACCCTGAATCACACCCGAATCTACCAGATGATCTGCAAGTAAATATTAAGATAATTTTTTCTCTCATGAAATACCATAGAAAATTCCAAAAAATTCATTTTTTTACAAGAAATGTCATTATTCGTTATGTGTTTCTCTTCCATTAGGTTGAGTCTTTCGAGATCGAAGACACTTTCCTTTACAAAGCTGGTTACAACGAGCAAGATGGAAAATTAACAAAGATTCGTAAGCGTATTCAAGGCAACGACGTGATCTACATGTGCAGTGAGAGTCATGTTACGGAAGGCAAACAAACGATCTTCTTCAAGAAAAGACTAAACTACAGGGAGTATTTGTTAGTGAAAAACTAGCAAGATCGTGAGAGACAGACAATTAGAAAGAATCGTAGATAATTTGTGTATGCTGGGTATTTCTACTCATTAGATAAATTCAAAGATTTCGACATGTGCATCTTGCGACTGAAAAATAGCTCAGGGATTGATGAATCCGATGTTGTTATCCCCGATTTCTTGCAAGTCGATGGGGATGTTACAGAACACAGTGAGTTTAAGTCGCTGAATTTGTCCTTGAAACATTCGCCTTTGAGGGATACAGAGCAGTTGCATGAGATAGTTAATGATCTGTATTAAACACAGAAGCATATTGTGAATTTCCAATAACGACTCAGACCGAGGATATCGATTTGAAAAGGGAAAAGAAGGTGAATTATCATAATTGGATGATATTGACGATTGTTCTTTTTAGTGTATTTTTGATTGCTTGTTGTAATTTTGTTTGAGAAAAAGACAATTTAGGAACATTTTTTTATTTTCCTTGTCTTCTGCTGCAGTTTTTAGGTCTATTTGTGTTACAAGGGGATCAGAATACGCAAATAATATAAACTAAAAGAAGCATTGTGATTTCATGACTTTTCAAATGATATTTGATTCCATTATTAACGATAAGACATGTAGCAGGCTTAAGACTACTGGAATACATAATTAACAACAGCAACACACATAAAAACATTGCACTTATTCCAAAACTAAAAATAAGATCTTCTCCTCTCAACGAATACTATTTGATTCCATTCAATTATCAGCAGCAGCCATCTTTTTTGGGTGTTTCTGTTATCTTTTTAGACTCTTCAATTTTAACTCCTTCATTTAAAGGTTTCTTTTTGTTTTTCGGTTCATCTGGTCTCGTCTTTAGATGGTTGTATATTTCTAATATTAATAAGTCCAGTAGCTTACAGTTAGAATTGAAACTAAACCTCATAATTTTAATGTACAAATTTTTTTTTTTTTGTCATTAATAATACCTGTAATGAGTCTCTGGAATGCTTCATCGACATTGATAGCTTATGCTGCTGAGGTCTCCATGAACGCAAGATTGTTATCCTCTGCAAATTTTGCAGCGTCTTCTGTTTTAACTTCTCTTTAATCGGATAAATCGCATTTATTCCCAATTAGCATTGTGACAATATTTTCATCTGCATTTTCCTTGAGTTCAGTCATCCATTTCTTGACATTCTCAAATGTCTAAGCTTTCGTGATATCGAATAGGGTAAGGGCGCCAACAGCACCTCGATAGTATGCATTCGTTATAGCTCTGTATTTCTCTTAACCAGCAGTGTCCCATATTTATGATTTGATGTATTTACCCTCTGAAACGACTGTTTTAGTAGCAAACTCCACACCTATTGTTGGCTTACTCTCCATGTTATATTCGTTTTTAGTGAATCTAGAAAGTAGATTAGTCTTTCCTACACCAGAATCACCTGCATAACAGTATATTTAAAGACAAATAGTTTGGTAATTATTGATTTTTTGAGTTGGTTGGTAAATGGATGGAATTTTCCATTAAAAAAGTTCCCAAAAATGGTATTATTTGCAAGGAATCAAAAATCTTTGCAGTTCTTAGGCATTCAAATATGATCTTTATAATTTAGCTTTACCAATCAAGACAATTTTGAATAGAAGGTCGTAGTCGTCTTCGTTTCTTTGCGTCATTTGTTTCAGAAGAATCTTGGAGGAATAATACTTTTTTTTATTAAGTTTTTGAGAATTGTTTCTTTCCACTTGAGATAGATTATCTTTTTGCTTTGATTTCTTGTACCAAAGCAGCTAGCTAGCTCTTGACTAATTCTGAAATAATAATTTTTAGAAATTGAATTATTTTGTTACCGATCAGCCCCTCCTACCTCACAAAGATTCGTTTTTATTTTTGCTAAATTTTGGTTTGAATGGATATTGCTTGAGTTCTTTGAATATGAAATAAAAAGGGAAATAATAATATTTATTAATTGATAACTCATTTGTGGTATCAAAACAATGGGTTTCTTGATATTTGAGGAACACTATGCTTGGTGTTTGATGAGGATGAACAACAAATTATTGCAAGTCATTAAGCAACAGAAGGAGAGAAATATAAAAAATAATTGAAAAAAAATCATTAAATAATTGAAATATATTTAAGAATAATACACTCAGGCACAAACTTAGAATAACTTTTAATAAAAGAAGGTGAAGCAAATATTGAAATATCCGAACTGAGTTAGGTACAACTATCGAGAACAAAATTAAACCTTTCCATCCAAAGGAGAAGCATTAACTTTCTTTTCTTTTGTTCAAGGAGAACTAAAACAGATTAAATATTTTCTTCATTAAATTGTATTTGGAAAACAAGAATAATATCATAATTAATAAGAATACACTAAGGAAAAATAGAAGATAAACCAGCATAATTCAATAATGGAGGTAGTTCAAAAAAAACTGAAAACTGAAGACAATAGTATTTCTGTCCCTTCAAAGGAGTCCTCCGATCATGAGTAGCTGATTTACATTCGCTTCAAGGACCCCGAAGGAAGTGAAGTCGGTGAAGTCCTACAGATGAATGTAAATACAAAAGCAAAGGAATTAGAAGAGCACGTGAATTTACTGCTTGGGAATGAAGAACGATAGCTGTACAGTTTCTTTTATGAGAGTTAAGAAATCAAAGGGAGTTTATCTGAGTTCATAGCGAAATTGAAAAATTTCTCCACAGAAATAACCCTGCCGATTACATATCATCCTTAGTCGTTGTTTTTCGTTCGACCGATTACAAGGTAATCGAGTTCACTCCCTGGACACACGGATAGCGTACTTTCAGTGTAGTTTTCGCCTGATGGAGTAAGCCTAGCAAGTGGTTCGGGAGATACTACAATTAGGTTTTGGGATGTTGGCACAGAACTTCCTTAAGAAACATCCACAAAAGCACATAAAAATTGGGTGCTTGTAATTCAGTGGAGTCCAAATGGAAAAGTGCTAGCATCGGGTGATATGAATGGAGATATTTGCTTATGGGATCCTACCAATGGAAAGTAAATTGGAGTGACACTAAAGGGACATACAAAATGGATTACGTCTTTGTCTTGGGAGCCATTACATATGAACAATTAGTCAGATCTACTTGCTAGTTCGTCTAAAGATGCAAATATTAGAATTTGGCATACACCCACTTAGTCATGTACACTGTGCTTTGGAGGACATACAAAAAGTATCACTAAGGTTCTATGGGGTGGGTAAGGGTTAATTTACTCATCCAGCGAGGACACAACAATTAAAGTAAGAAAAAAGATAAAAAATCACAAAACTAAATGCAAAACTTGATTTCTTTTTTGTTTTTTTTTATCTATTAGGTCTGGAATAAAGATGGAAGTATCTCAAAGGAACTAAGAGGACATGCTCACTGGGTGAATACGATTTGCTTAAGCACAGAATTCGCTTTAAGAACAGGGTACTTTGATGAAAAATGTGAGATCATTGAAAGTCCAGAAGGATAATAAAAAAAAGCACTTGAGAAATATAATAAATTAAAAGGAACTAAGAACGAAAGATTAGTTAGTGGATCTGACGATAACACCTTGTACATGTGGGACCCAGTGGATTCAAGGAAACCAATAATTCGAATGACTGGACATACAAAACCTGTGAATCATGTGCAGTATTCGCCAGATGGAAGATATGTAATTTCTGCATCATTTGATAAAAATTTGAAACTCTGGGATGGATTCACTGGTGTGTATATAGCTTCATTCAGAGGGCATGTTAGTAGTGTCTATTAGATAGCTTGGTCACCAGATTCTAGATTATTTGTAAGCGGATCTAAGGATTCGACAATGAAAGTTTGGGATATCAAAACCAAGAAACTTATGTTCGATCTCCCAGGGCATGCCGATGAAGTCTACGGTGTTGATTGGAGTCCTGATGGGCTGAAAGTATGCTCAGGAGGGAAAGACAAACTGTTGAAAATTTGGAAACATTGAGTTTTTTTTTCAAGAATTTATTTTTCTTAGTTTCAACTTTTTAATTGTAGTGTTATTCATATTATCTATTATTTTGTTTGTTTTCTTGCAATTTTTGGTTGCAGTATCATTATCTTATGCATTATGGCTGCGTTATTTAAGTTTCATCCCAAGAGCCTTGAGAGATAGCACAGCGATAAAATGAAAAGCATGTTTCTTAATAAAAATAAAAAAATAAAAATGCTCATTTAGCAAACATGCAAGTTTACTTGAGAAATAAATGCGTTCTAAGAATTATATGAATTGCAATGAGTTTGGTAATCATCATATTCAGCTCCTATGTCTTGTTGGCCTTCTGTGAATTTATCTCAGCAGAAGTGCTGAATACATCTCATTGATTGTCCTCAATTAACTGGATTGTTGAATTTGTTCTCATCATTAGAGAAATTTTGGTAAGTTGCAGCTAAGGCTCTCATTTGCATCTCCTCGATTTCACTGCGAGTCTTGAAAGATGTCAAGTTGCCTGCTGTTGCCTTGTTGTCTTGATAAGTCTAAGGAACGTATGATGCAGTGTAGGAAGATGAGCTTTGTGTTGGAGTAGCAGGTTTTTGGGAGGAATATTATTCATTTAAAGAGACTGGTTTAATAGAAAAACCATTGTTTTAGTCAACTGAATTAAATCCATAGTCAGTGATGGTATTCGTTCCATAAGTATTGATTGGACTAATCCCGTAGGTATTGCTTGTGACAGCAGCAGTAGTAGTACCTTATCCGTAAGTGTTGGTTGAGTTAACTCCTCCATAAACATAATTGGATGAAGATGAGGTTACAGGATTGTTTCCATAAGTGGTCGAAGGGTTGTAACCATAAGTGGTCGAAGGGGTGTAACCGTAAGTAGAAGAAGGGTTAGTGCCATAGGAACTTGAAGGATTAGCTCCGTAGAGATTGGAGTTAGTTGTCCCATAGGTTGTTGAGTTGATGCCATAGGTATTTGGTAATTGATTACCTACTGAAGTACTGCTGTAAGGGTTGTTAACTACTTAAGTTGTTGTATTGTAAGTATTAGAGTTTACTTAGTAATTTCCTGATAAGTGAGTATCAGCTGTATCAGCTGTATCAGCTGTAAGGGGGTTAAGAATTGGTTTAGATTTCGGTGTAGGAGCTTTGTAGAGTGCGAACCTATCACCTAAACCATCAGAAGGAGGGAGTTAATTTTGTTTTTCTTGATTCTCAGAAAAGTTCAAGAATGTCGTTGCAAGAGCTCGCATGTGCATATTCATGACTTCTTGAGGATCCATGGTCGCTGGGTTTTATGGACTCGGAGAAGGCTAAGCTACGGCTGGGACAGTCTAAGGAGCAAAGTCAATGTTTTCCTCTGTGTAAACTGAGTGGCTGCCTTCGTGATCTTCCTCGTGCTAATGGGTAGAGAAGTTTTTATCAGCATCTGTAATACTGCGAGGTTGTTGGTTTGGTGAAGGACCATCTGCGTGTCGAGACTTTTTATGTCTACGATGGTGGATATTTCCTTGTTCATCTTCACCACTTTCTCCTTCTTCTTCCTCATGATCGCTGCCAACTTCCTCGTCGATCTTAGTTAATAAGCTATTGATTTGCTGATCCAACAGATCTTTGAGTCTGCCTGTCATGACTGCGTCCAAATCTTGAGAAAAATGCAGAAGACAACATTAGAATAAAAACTTCATATTTGTAAAAAAATAAATCTTACTGTGCTCTTGAGCGAATTTGTTTGCAAGATCCTCAGATTTTTCACCTTCATAGACGATGATTCTAGCAGTTTTGCCATCTTCGATGTTCACATCCACGAAAAGAAGAGGAACTCTGTCTTCTTCCATGGTTTTCGAATTACCACCTTGTAGAGATGGTTTGTCCTTGTCTCCACCTTGTGCAGGGGGTTTCAAGAAATATTCAGCTACATCCGGTTGATCATTTACTGGTTTAAGGTTTCTTGCTGAGTCTTCTCCAGAGTGGTTATACTCATTAGCTTCCTAAGGAAGAAGAGTCGGTTTCGGGGAAGATTAGACAACCCGACGCTGATGAGATTAGCCATGAGAATGTGGCGAAGCAGATAGGAATCTCCCCTCAGGGCGGATATGAGTGTGCTTCTCGTTTAGGAGATTAATATTAACGATTCTTTCTATTGATTCTCGTTTCTTAGCTGATATTGTTGTCCCAGAGTCAGATAACGATTTTGAAACCTTCGAAGACACCCTAGCTGATTTTATCCTCTCGATATTCTTTTGAATGTCTTTCTGCTATGATGGGAGCAGTTTACTCTTGTTCTGAGGGTTACTAGTGACGGATTGGAGCTAACTACTCATGCTAGCATTGAAATTCACTAGCTTGATGTGAGAAATATCAGGTGCAAAAGTGCATTCATCGCATTCCTTCTCATACTCGATATCACCTTTATTTCGATCTCTTCGTTGATTTTGAGGTTTTGCTAGTGAGTACAGCTCGATTGTTCTGTGGATACCAAGTGGTTTGGTGGAAGTTGCTCCTTTTCTGTCATTTCCAACACGCCCCTGCATTTCTTCTTCGAAGTTGTTCTGCTAAAATCTAGGGGAGAAGTACTTTTCGACCTTGCTGAAGTCTTTCGTCTATGGATGGAATGTGCATTCATGCATTTTTTCATCTTCTAACTTAGCTTTCGTTTCTTCGTTTTGATAGCGTGTTAACTGCTGCTAGTAAATTAGAATCTCGTTCATATCCAAGGGTGTTCCATCAAATCCTTCGTTGCTTTTGAGATCATTCACAACACGATCCCTACAAAAAGCAAAATAATTTAAATTAATCAAAGGAATCAACGTTACAACTCTTCTAAAAAGCAATACCTTTTCTCTTGAGCTAGTCTTCTAGACGTCTCTGAGATCTCAGGAGCGAAAGTTGGCGGGGCTTCAGTTGTGCGGGAGACTTTAACTTATGGAGTTCGTTTCTCAGAAGCAAGACGGCTATCACCGACATCTTTAAAGATTCGATGGATAGTTGCAACCTGTTCATCAGTGTAGGAGAGATTATCGTTTTTATCGAAGGTTCCAATAGGTAATTTCTTTGAATCCGTGGTTATGGATTTATTTGGCGCAGTAGAAGTAGCAGCAGCAGCAGCAGCAGCAGTGGGATTAGTTTCATTCTTTAAACTAGGAGGGACATTACCATGAGGAGATGAGCTATCTGGATTTAGTTAATTTGATTTCTGATTAATCGGCTATGTTTCTTGCTAGAGCTGATCACTTGTTACAAAAGGAATCATGTCTTAATCCGCTCTGATGTTCTGCACTGCAAACAGGAAAACTTCCAGATTTCGAACAAGCACTTTTGGTTTATCATTGTTTGCTGAGAGCTGATTCCAAATGCGTTGTACTTAAGTGGAGGCTTATTAGTTTTCCTCATGACTTTGAGCCCCAATAAACTAAAGGTTCTGAAGAATCTCAATAGCTTCAAGATAAGAAATGGTCTCGGGGAGATTGCGTCTACTTGGATCCTTAGTGAACGCCATACTAGCAACTGCATTCTAGAACTCCTTATCAAATTTAGAAGCAATCGCCTTTTGTTATTTTTTCTTTTAGTGAGTTGATGCTGGTGTGATTACGCTTTATGTGGAGTCTTTAGACACTTGAGTTGCAGCAAGCTTACCTTCCTATTTAATTTAAACAATATTCATAATTCTTTTTTTCAATAATAACTCTTTTTTTTGTAATAATTTACTTGTCTTCTCCTTTTTGCATCCTAATACAGGAAATCATCGACTTTCTATGTCCGCGGCTTCTAATTTAACATACTAGATATCTAAGGCTTATGAGAATATGGATCTTATTGAGGTTCAATCTCCTTCTTCTCCATGTACAGCCGATCTACAACATTCACATTCTTTAGTCCCCTTTTCTCTAAAGCAACAATAGCCATTTTCTTTTGTTTCTTGGAGAGTTTAGGTTTCTCTTAGACTTCTTATTTTTAATCGTTTTCCTATGCATCCTTCAGAACTTCCCTGTGATGCTCATACAAACTCAGCATCTTCTAGGATTGCTCAAAGAATGTTGGCTCACGCTTGGAGTACTACACTGACTCTTACGTTTAGCCATGCATTGATAGGAGATTAGACTAATAAAGTCTCGGTGAGAATGTGCATTCTCTCATCTCTTGTTCCGTGTAAAATTTCTTGATTTATTCTTTCGATTGATTCGAGGTATCATTATAGTAGAGTCTCTCTATCATGTCTTTTTCACGTTTACTCAGTTCATCATTGGTCTCGCCTACTTTATGCTTGTTTTCTTTCTCGAGTTGGTGCATTTCATCGTCAGAAAGCAGCATTTTTCTGTTTGGTTGTGATGATATTCTCTCATCACTTTTTCCAATATATCCAGTGTCAATTAGTTTCTTCATCAATGCTTAGCTGCATACTGTGTACTTGGAAGGAGCTAAATCATTGTGCTGACTATCATATCTTCCAACGCTCTCTACGGAATGAGTTTAAAGTGGGCTAGAAAGTTAATGTTAAGCTCTAGAGTTTTCTTCGTGAAATAGATGTCCAGAGAGTGATCCTGATTGCATTGATTTATTGGGGTTAGGTGTTGCCTTGAAGGTAGGTTTGCCAGAAGATTATCCGTAGACTTACATTAACGCAAACTCTTTTGGGCTTCTTCCATTCATCAAAGAACTCAAGGAAGCTTCAAGATAAGACAAAACCAATTTCGAATAAATGAAGAGTTACTTCAAGAAAAATTTATATTTTCGTTAGCAATTAATTAATTTGCACAAATCAAAAGGAAATTCAATTTATGGAGATATTTGTAGATTAATCCTTCAATTTAAACTGTATTACCCTCTTATCTCTTTCTTTCCTTTCTTTTTTTCAAACATTCCTTTAGATTTGATTAATCAAATTTGATTTGGGGAGAATAGTGAATATTGCTCAAATAATAAAAAAGCAATAAAATATTAGTTTTCATGTATTTTTCTTGTATTAATAGCTTTAGTATCCTTTTTATTTGAATTTTTTAAGCTCTTACTTGGTTACTAAGGTGCAAGACGTTGTGATCCGACCAAATGACCTTATTGTTCATGCACAGCTTACTCTTCAAGCAACTAACCTTGCTATTAAAGTTCATTATGATATTGCTGTAAATTATCATCCGCATTCTATCCAGATACAGCTGCAGGAATATTCGGAGAAGGTGTTGGAACAGTTGGATTAAGTGCCAAACTAGCTGTAGGTATGTTCGCAGGTTATATCTAAGCACCTGGCGAGTTAATTGTCGAAATCTAATTCGTATGTTAGATGCCGCAGACTCTTACAACGCTTGCAGAGATTCCTTCATTTGTCTACTAGAAATCTCTTGGGGAGTCGCCATTAGCAGCATTAACATTGTTAACAGGGTAAGCTATCTAACTACCAATATTTGGGTTTAGATTGATTGTTGCGATCTTCTAAGACATCTTCTCAATAAAATAGCTAAGTTAAGTTCTTCTGGTTTGTAGATTGCTTTCTCTGAGAAATATTGTTCTTTTCTGAAATTGTCCGACAGATAAAAAAAACCCTAACAAAATTTTTTATTTATTTTCTTTTAAATTACAACAAACTCTCGAGATTGTTATCCCCTGTTCTTTATTTTATTGCCAAACTGACAAAGGGGGAAGAGGGGGATATCTTTTCAAATTGAAACAAACATCTAACAAAATTAATAAAATTCAATAAGACTATTTTTTTCATATTAATTTTTTATTATGATACTATTTTTCGTCTAGGTATGTAAACATGCCCCCTCACAGTTCAAATAATTTTGAATGAATGATCTTTCTTTGAGATTGAATCTTTAGATTGAAAGAATGAGATGAATATAACGGACTTAATTGTGTTCTTAACTGAAAGAATTTCAATAGAGAAACAAAAAAGGGAATATTTGAGAGGTTTTTTGAGGACGAAAAATAATTTGAGATTTTTATCATTTTAACTAAAATACAAGCTGTGACTTAATCCTAAATGAAATGTTTAAATATTGCAAATATTGAGCATTCTCTAATTGGGTAAAATACATTAATGTAAAACAAATAAAGCCTATTTGAAATTTACATTTTGGGAGCTAAAAAACCCACAATTTAATCTTTTTCTTCATCTTCTTCCACTTCTAGATCTCTTCCTATCTCTGCTTTTCTCTTTGTTTTTCCTTTCTTTTTTGCCTTCTCGCTCATGTGATTCCTTCCTTGTCTTTTCTCTCTCCTTTGAATCTCGCTTCTCACGTCCTTCTCGTTATTCTCTTATACTCCCTTCTTCGTTTGATTCAGTGATATCTTTGTTAGCTTTTTTGGCTTCATTCAGTCTGTTTTTCAACCTTAAACATGAATTGTAAATTTTAAACATTTTCATTTCCTGGTAAATCATTCATTTTCCATAAAATCATCATCCTTAATACTCAATCTTCCTTTCTCACTCTTTTAAAAAGATTCCTTATTACTCTCTATCTCGAGGACAATCAGTGCTATGGATAGAAAGTGAAGCAGATCTCTTTCTTCTGGAAGATCCACCTGAGCCTTTTCTCCCCCAAGAAGGTGATTTTCTTCTAGAGAATTTAAAAGAAAAATCGATTCATTCTTCATTGTTATCACAACATATACTAGAATTATTAACCTTTTCATTCCTATTTGATTAGGACTCCTAGAGCGACTTGCACCTGCTCTTCTCACTCTTTTAAAAGTTAATATCAACAAAAAAAGATCATAAAAATAATTCTTTGCTATTTTTGCTTTACGTATTTGAAGATGATTTATGATCATTTTCATCAAATCTTCCAGATTTCTTAGACCACTCCACATTCAACCTAAGCCCTTCAAAGGACTGCTCTCAGAACATTTATCTGGGTTATTCAAAGAATGATAATACCTCCAAAATCTTTATTATTCAGATCATTCTTAGCCGCTTCACCATCGGAATCTTTAGAGTAAACTACAAATGCGTATCTGTTCTGTTTTCAAAAACAAGCAAAAAAAGGAGGGAAGTTGATAAAAAGAAACAGGAATACTAATTTGTGGTTATGCTTTTAAAAAAAGGGAGGGGAGGATAATTTACCCTGAATTCGATCTTGCATGGTCCAAATGAATTCAATGTTGCTTCCATTGTCTTTTGTTCTACATTTCTACTAATATTTCCTATGAATAAACTCATGCTTCGCGATCTATCTTCTGTTTGCTT
>Ga0302271_10001906_pt1 | contig 19435 bp, 7 predicted proteins | sample III_Bog_N1_1_FD_198767 | JGI IMG/M metagenome (GOLD analysis project Ga0302271, IMG submission 198767) | Peat permafrost microbial communities from Stordalen Mire near Abisko, Sweden - III_Bog_N1_1 | ecosystem: Environmental > Terrestrial > Soil > Wetlands > Peat | place: Sweden: Abisko...
CCCCAACCCCAACCCCAACCCCAACCCCTTTTTGAAAAATAATTATTTTTTTTATAATTCATTTTTCTTTTTCTTCCACCTTGTCTGTTTTAGTTTAAAAAATGAAACATGTGATTGAATTAAGATGCTCATTCTTTGAAGAATTAAAATGAACTCTGCTATGTATTATATAAAAATTAAAATAAATACCATTTTTAGTCTCTCCGATACCATTTTGAATAAACAATAATAATCCAAATCTTTTTCAATTTTTTTACATATGAATAGTTGTTTATTTTAGATAAATTATAATATAAAATTGATGTAATTAATATCTTTTAGTAAGGAACAAGGTATGTCTTGTTATTATTCTCTTAAAGAGAGCTATAATATTCAAAGGCCAAAGAGAAATTAGAGAAAGATCAAAACAACTAAGCCTTTGATTAAAAGAATGAAAATAGAGTGGATAAAAAGGGAAGATTTCGAAATGATAAAATATTTCCATGCTAAAAATCACCTTTTGATTGTTTTTATGCAAGCGCAGTGTATTTTAAAAGCGAAGATATCAAGAAAATTAAAGGAATAAACCTAAAAACAAAGATTTATTATTAACTAAAAGAACAAAAGAAGAAAACTAAAGGAACAAAAATGAACGCTGAAGTACTCGAAGCAAGAAAGAAACTACAAGAAAAGATCGGTGACGCTCGTACCGGTGGAAAGGGAACCCAAAGAAGAAAAGTCAAGAAGGTCACAAAGACTTAGATCACTGATGATAAGAAACTCAAGACCATCATCAAGAAATTCGGTGTCCAACCATTCTAGGGCATCGATGAGGTCAACATGTTCAAGGACGACAAGACGATTCTCCACTTCGACAACCCAGAAGGTAACTGAAAATTCATGAGTTTGTATTGGTGATAAGGTTATTTTAAAATTTGTTATTTTGTCTTAGTTCTCGCTTCGATTCAGAACAACACCTTCGTCGTCATCGGAAAGAGCGAAACTAAGAGTAAATTTGATTCTTTTTACTTCTCATGAATTGCTTAAAAGATCAAGTGGGTTCAAACGAAAGAAAACAGAGAGGGATATGATTATTTTCACTATTTTTGAATTTAATTGTGAATAAAAGATATTAACCAAGATAATAAAAGGGAGCTGTAAATAAGAAATTACACATATCGTCTCTGTCAAGTAGTGAAAATGATATGAAATTATGAGCTTAAAAAAAAAAGTCATTTTTAGTCCATTTGCTGGTTGGAAACATAGTTTTTAGTCAAGTTTATCTCTAAAAAGTTTTGATTTTGGAACATTTTGTTAGAAAAAATAATCACTTTTTCTTCAGTAGATTTACAATTGTTACATCAAAAATTAAACCTTTTATCACTATCTTTTTAGACGTGAAGGACCTTCTTCCTGAGATTCTGCAACACCTCGGACCTAAGCAACTTGGTGATCTCAAGGACTTATTATCTACTATGGGTGGAGAGAAGAAGGAGACTGCCGACGATGGTGATATCCCCTAGTTGGAGACTAACTTTGAGGATGTTTCAACCAAAGTTGATTGAGAGCAAAGAAAAAAATCCATACAATAAATAAGAATATTCGCTAATTTTTATAAAATGCAATCCATATTTAAATGTTTCTGAAAGGAAATTTCCTTCCCATTTAAGATTTCAACAAGGCGAATAATATTTGATTTACACAATCTAGTATGATGCTTTGACAATTTATCATAATTGTTGCAGTTTTTGCTGATAAAAATCCATCTAATAATCTCACAAGTTTTCTACAAATTAATTTTACTTGAAAGTGATAGCTTGTTTTTTGTCATCAAGCTGAGATTTTATCTTTTGATAACTGTTTTGTTTAATGAATTAATCTATTGTTTTAAATAATCAATCCCGAATAACAACAATTCCAAACATTCTAACTTCTAAAAACAATTGATTTTTCTAAGTCGATTCTTATTTGCAAAAATACAATTTATTTCCAAAAAAGACTATGCTAGGACAGCTCTATTCATCTTAATTTAACCCAATTGGAAAGAAAGAGCCTTAGTTCTTATCAGATAATCCTTTCCAGCGTAACTCTATTTATCCTCAACGGGTTCTTAACTTCATGCTAATTAGATTCCTAAAATAAAAATAACTTTTTCAGAAACAACAAGCGAATATATGAGGATATAGAATCTAAAGAAGGAGAGGGACAAAAGCGCTTCAAGCTAGCCTTCTATCTCACAGTAAATAACCTAAAAGTCATTTTTTCTTTTATGATTTCTGATATCTTTCTACCAAATTAGATAGAAAAGAACAGCAACATAAGGACAACAAATCCCCTCCAACGATCAATTATTAACTACTGTAAGACTCTTAGCTTGATGATAATAATCTTAAAGAAAAATGAATAACAAAAATTAGATGCAACCACCGGTAATTCCAGGATTTATGGTCAGCAGCACTCTCAGAAAGAGATAGACTTAAAATGGAAGTAATTTTTGTCAATTGTGATAGAAAAAAATCAAAGAATTTTTGTATTTATTCTCATTTTTTTGTTAGCCAAAAGACCTAATAATGGAGAACGACAAAAAGAAGAACCTGAAGCTCTTCTTAACCTTCTTCGAAATCCATCATTATTTTAGACAAAATTAACTAGCAGTCATTATTTATTTCAAAAAAATAAATACTCTCATCATACTTATTCTTTCATTTCGATTTTCTTTTTTTGCAAGAATTATTATGTGTTAACTAAATAATTACTTATTTTAGGTATGACTCCCAATTGGATAAAGACAAAGATTCCTTCGGATATTGCTAACCTTGGAAAAATGAAATAAATCGGATATGAAAATGATATTGCTCTTTTAACTGAAGGAACAAGAAAAATAACTTCCAAAATGATCGGAAGATCTGCAGATATTCAGAAGTAACAAACAAAGGGATTGAAACCATTGGAACCTACTGTATATCCATCGTCTTAGCAGTATCAGTTTTCACATACATCGAGGAAGAATGAGGGAGGATAGGAGAATTAAATAGATAATGCGAATGTGCAGTAATACAAAGTAAATGCAAAAATAATTATATTTGGCACTTTTAGTTTTCCATTTTTGGTCAAATTCATAAATCAATATTTTTTGGAGATTAGTATATAATAGGCAAAGGGAACAATAACACATAGTTAGTCCGTGAAATCATGCAAAACCGAAATGGATGGTCTGAAACACTTTCATCTAATTTATCCTATGATTTCAACTGGCAATCTATAAGTTCCTAATTAGATTTCCATAAGGTCCGCAGCACAACTACGCACAGATATTTAGTGAACCACTTTGAATTTCACAAAGAAATAAGTTCTAAGATGAAGCTGATATATAATCTAGAGAGACACTGCAGATAATAGTAGATTTATTTATTTGATATAACTCCGACAACATATTGCATCGATTTCGATCAGCATAATTTCGCTTAAGATCTCGAAGATTTCTTTACTTTCTATCTTACAAAGACGTTCAATCATGCACTTGATTCTGTTTCGATCGAGCTAATCAGGAGAAAGTTTTGTACAAATAATATTTTAACTTCTCCTGAGAAATAAGCGACGATAAATTCTGCGTTTAGAATCAAATAAGCTAATTACACGGGGTATGCTCAACCAAGGATACATCCGACACTTTTCAAAGGTAGGAATATATGGATGATAAAGCCAGCAGATTTCAATAGAGGTTAAGGAATTAAACTGTTCACAAATCTGCAATAGCTGAATAAAATCTTATCTGATTTTCATGAAGAATCGATGAAAAATACTTTCAAAAGAAGGGAATCTCCATCACCTTCGATTACAGGAAACACGAGAATTTCTGCACCTTTTCGAGCTAATTCTGTGCTTGAAAGAAAGAGTATTTCGAAATCTAAAACTACATAGAGATATGTGATTTAAAAGTACATTGAAGCTCCATTGCTGATAAATGAAAGAAAATTCGATATTCGCATGTGGGTGCTAGTATCATATGATCTGAAAGCTTATGTCTTCAAGTACAATTATTTTAGAAAAATGAATAATACTGTTTAGTTTTCCTACAATTAATTAATTCATGCTTGCTTTTTTTAACTTTAGAGAAGGATACATTCGTACGGCTTGCTAGTAATACGAAACAAGTGAGGCATCCATGTAAAATAACATTGTGCACCTTACAAACAATGCTATCTAAAAATATGCAGCAAATTACGGACAACATGAGCAAGGCAATTAGCTTTCGTTCAGATAGTTCGAAGAATATTTAGCGAAGAAGAAATTAGCCTGCAATTTCACAGGGCAATTACTTCCAAAGATCAAGGAATCTATGGCTTTAACAATCGATTCTGTGAGGAATAAATTGAATCCACAAGAGAGAAAATTTTGTTTTGAGATTTTTGGCTTTGATTATATCATTGACAACTGCTTCAATCCCTGGTTGATAGAAGTCAACACGAATCCTTGCATTGAATAATCCAGTGACATGCTCTCAGCTCTTCTTAAAAGGATGCTCGATGATGCGTTTAAAATTACTATTGATACTATTTTTTCTCCTCCTAGCTAAAATCAGGAAAATTCCATTTATCCAGTGCAAGGATACACAGCTAAAGAAAATCTATGGTATGATTGAAATTATTTTGAGAGTTTAAAGTGATTTTTTGTTGTTGTTGAATAAACTCATAGGGAACTTCTAATTCAAGGTGGATATCCGGTTCTAAGGGGATAATCTTATATTAATAAAAAGAAATGATCTCAAGCAGGAAAAGAAGAAGAACAACAAAAGCTAAGCAAAACTATTAATTAACTGTGTTACTGTTTGAACATATTTACTTAAATGAAACTATTTTATTTTTATATTTTCCTATGAAATTAAATTACTAGGCTCAAATATCTTTTAATCCAAATTCGTCACACGGAGAGCCCTAAACATATGAAGAAAAATTGAAAGGGACTCAAAGTGAATTTTAATCATTTGGAAATTTCCAGCGCGCTGACAAAAAGACAGTAAATAATCTTTTGAAAAATTTTCTGAAAAATCAGAGTCAAAGTCATTAAATTATCTAATTTTTTTATGTAAATTCTACTCAAAAATGAACTAAAGTACCATTATTTTCATATGCAATTATCCAAAGATGTGCATATCCTTTTATTTTTATCGACAGCTGCTTCTACATATTATCTGAAATCTCCCCATGAGAGTTCTTATTATTCCTTATGCCGGAGATCTTTTGTGATATCATGGCATAACTTATCGATAACTTTGTCTATGCTCTCTAGCAGTGCATTGTTCTTTTTGCTTTTTAAAATCTTCTACCTAAAAACTTCTCTCAGGATATCTTTCACGTAAATCGAGTCGACAAGTTCAGTTGTACCCTTCGCATATTTTTCAAAATGCCTCTTCAAGCTACCTTTGAATACATTCCCACCAGTCCTTTGAGAAAAGAAAAGAAAAACAGCATTAGACACAAATTAATCAATTACTTTTGTAATTTTTCCATACTTTTCCTCACTGCATAGATATCTAATCCATTCCCTTCTATCAATAGTTCTTGACTAGTCTTCATCAATATTTTGCATCTCAGCAATAAGCTTAAACGCACTGGGCTCTTCATCTTCATAAATCCACAGCAGAATCCTCAAATCCTTTATACTGAGCATATTTTTGTTAAATGGATCACAAGCACTGAACGCACACCAAGCTCTCATAACATCCAAGTAATCTCTCCTCTACACGGGAGGGTTAGCAGCATCTTCAGGGATGTTGTTGATGTCTTAAAATCGCTTGCTAGTTTCGACGATAACTTCAAAAAGATAATCTATCAATTCCACTTACTTAAACTCAGCAAGTTAATCGTGCACTAATTGTTTGAGTTACGAGCATTTTAAGGTGCTTTATCCTTTACTTTCCTTGTTAAATGACTCTTAGTACCCATCGAGTATCTCTTTCATACGCTTCTTGGCATTTGCATGGCTTTATGTTCCACTGAATCTTTTTTTTCAAATGTTAAAACAAAATTCAAGAAGCAGCCCTAAACCCATTAGAAAATAACTCTCAATATTTCATGTCTTTTTTACCTCAATAAAAATTCTTGAAACTCATAATTTTTGTTCACCCATTCAGTGAATTCATCAAAATCAATATGACGTGAATGATCTTTATCGATCATGAGAAAGCAAGCATCAGCAAGTGATTCCAGGAATTCCGTTTTAGGCACAGGCACTTAGACAACCTTACAGAGACTTTTGATCACAGAAGTGATTGTGAAAATGAGTTCTTATTTCTCAATTGTATCAGAGCTATCAAAGTCAAATAGACGATATACAAATTAGATCTTATTTTCAAATGTGTCACCACTAAATAATGCAAAAAATGCAAGACTCTCATAGACATCAGCTGGAAAAACAAATAAACTAAGATTAAACCATCGATAAACAGCAACAAAGTTTACTAATAAAAATAAAACAGAATCATACCCATTTTAGATTCTCGATTGGAGACAACTTATTCAGAGAGTCTATTAAAGATAGGCTCGGTGTCATCAATCAGCATACCAAAAATAGCATCAAATTCATGTCTAAGCAATCTATAACATGTAGGGTAAAGTTCATCGATGACTTCGATACACTCAAATAACTCCTTTAAGTTTATCCTTTTCAAGGAAAATAGCTGAGCTTCAAACTCTGAATCCAAATGAATGTCCTTCGCTTTCTCTAATAACTAGCCCATAACTCACAATTTATTAGTTTTTGTTAAACAAAAAAAACAGAATTTCTTCAAGGCAACTTCTTTATAATAGTAACTTTTTGTTTATTCACTATTACTGACTTTTATTCTCCTCTAACCATCCTTTACATAATAGAGTCTTTTCCACTTCAAAATCACTTTAAAAAATATAAATAATAATGATAACACATTCTTTTTTTCTTTTGGAGAATAAAAGTTCATTTTCTCATTGATTTTTTACTAATACTAACTTGAAAATAAATATTACAGTAAATTCATAACAATCAACGAATATTCGAATTAAATTGTTGATATTGAAAGATAAAGACTCAGTTTGCTAATTTAACCCTAAAAAAGCTTAACTTATCTCTTCTTTATTTTTTTCCATTTCCTTGAGTTATTCTATTCTCAATGGATTTTGTTTTCAATTTGATTTTAATATTGTTTTTTTTGTTTGTTTTTTTTCATAGATTTAGATTTAGATTTATTTTTATATGAATAATCATTTTTTTTTCTCTTTTTAAATGCATAATAATTGATTGAAGTATCTATCATATGAATAATATTGAGGTTCTCATTTGATGGAATGGTTATAATAATCTTTGAAAACGGTTGGTGTCTTTTTGACATAATTGAACAATTCAATGAGAATCACAAATAGACCAGGATAATTCGATTTACTAAAAAACTACAGCAGCATCAGATTTTTATTCTTCCTGTTAAAAAACTACTGAATTCGTATATATATACAGAGGAGGTAGTTGAAGAAAGAGTATTTCTTCATTGAGTATTGTTGTGACAATTTAGATAACTCAGTAGGTTCCTCCATCTGTGTGGGTTTTTTGGGGGGAATGAAAAACTTCTTTTGCATGCTGGGTGAATTCAAGGTTTTATTTGTTTTTTTGTTTTTTATTTATTTCCCCTTTGTGTGAATAGATTTTGTTTCTCGTGTGTTTGAAAGTCCTAAGGAATTTCCCCTTTTTATCCCTTCCAGGAAAGTCGTTAATTTTATTAGGCTGGAGAGGTTGTTTATTTCCTTGTTTGATTTTGATTTATTAAGGAAAAAAAGATTAGAATTCAAATTATTTTTCAAATTAATCAAGATATGAGGAACGAAAAAGCTTATTTTTTAAAGGGAAGGGGGGGCGGGGGGGGAGGGGGGGGAGGTGTCAATTGAATGGTTCTTTGTTATTTCTTTTCGTATTAGCAAAAATATGGGTTGAGGAGATCAATAATCATGGAAGAATTTCAAAAAAAATTATACATTTTTTAGGTAATTTCAAAATGATGGATTTTCAACCTTTTTTGAACACTTTCATCTTTTTCAAATATCATTACGAAAGGACTTGTATTTGAAAATCAAATTATTAAATCAAGATTAATTAAATTAAAGACTTATCCCCATTGGGATGCACAGGGATAACTAAATTACTATCTTTCCGTTGGATTAAGATTTAATTTGCTATTTTTTTGTTTTTTTTTGTAGAAAAGTTATCATTCCTATGCTCAATGGAAAAAAAGAATGTTTCTTATTTTGGATTGTTCATCTTGTAATATCTTATAAAACATACAGAACAAATTCAATAGGGGGGATGAAAGAACAAAAATAAAAATGAAGTTGCGAAATCGGTTTATGTTAAACATAGTTATAAAATATTCTTTCCAGTAGACATGTAGTTATTGCTTTGAAACTGTTATGTTGTGTTTGTGCGTTTATTGGATTTAAAATATCAGCGAAGAAAGCTGAGAATAAGTATTGGATGTTTAAGTAAATTAGACCCAATAATGAGCTGCATACGGTTGTTTCTTATTGTAATGAAACGAGCTCAAAATGGCAATTACTTTAAACAAATGAAAAACTTAATACTAACAGAATAAGCATTTTTAATAGCTTGGTTCATATTAGAATTCCTATTCCTGCAAAAACTTGTGCCAATCTTCTCTTTCTCATTTTTCTTCGTTATTTGGATTTGGAGATATCAGTTAATAATTTCGCGTTTTCAATTAATTTATTATTAAAAAGTATTGCAAAAAAAGCAAAGATCTTAAAGTTTTTTAATCTTATGATTTAATTAACGAATCTTTCAGGAATTGAAGGAATGAATGAAGAATAATAGTTTAACAACTGAAAAATCACTACAAAACACATTCAAAATGAATTGCTTTTTTTTTGAAAGTTAATTTTAAGGGTTGCTTTTGTTTTATTCTTTGATAATTGCATGAAAAGAAGGAAGATAAATCAGTAGAATTTATTGTTTTTTATGATTAGTTTTTCAGTAGGCTCTTCTTTTCATAACTCAATGAATATTTTGTATTTTAGTTGTCTGTCTAAGAAAGATAAACGAACTTCTAGACAGATGAAAGTGAGAATAAAAGGATAAAGTTAATAAAAAGCCTCTCCAAAGAAGAAAACTACCCATAATTTTGATCAAAGAATCAAATTTCTAACCAGACAAATTGAATCTCAGACAATTCACTAAACACACCTGAACTCATCGAAATGAGATTATTATCCCATAACTTACTCTAATGCAATGTCAAAAACTGTGCAAGCAGCACTCTTCCACTGTTCATTCATGTCGATTCCTCCAAAATCGTACCCTGTGAATATCGCTAAAATGTTCTTATTAAACTTATCCCAAAACTCGATTGGCCAGCTTTAGCCATTACAGTTCATAAGGTATACAATTCAAAAGCACACAAAATCATTCCTTGATATTCATAGATTTTTTGCCTTTGATATTTGAATAATTTGCAGCTTGCAAACAACGAAGAATTTCCTAAAGAGTTCTCTCCTGCTCTCCTTGAAGATCCCAAATTCTTATAAGAACTACATAGGATTCTATTAGAGGTATTGTATTTTTTTTAAAGCAATAAAAGGGATTAATGATTGATTGTTTGATGCATTAGACACACATAATAGAAGGGTACTTGCATTGTTAGAGTTGCGGAAGAAAGTATCCTATTAAAAATGGCATCCCTAATATGATCTTAACAGATGAAGAAATATGAGGAAAATTTCATTTTTTACAGCAGCTTCAAAGTACTTTTATTATTGTTTTTTCAACTATATGTTGAATATTTCTATGTATAAAGATAGAGCAAACAATATTTTTTTATGAAATATGCTTGATGCTTAGCATTTAAATTCTGATTGGATAAGTAGATATTTTAATTATTCATTGGAATACTCGTTAAGGAGATTTTAACTCTTAGAATTATTGGCGATTATTAGTCTGCAATATAATCCTGCTGTAGCAGGTATTAAATATTTTTGCAAAAAAAAAGAAAAGCCTTGAAAAAGTGAAATAAATTGAGACATAATATATTAGAATGTGTGTTTGTCTTCAAGAATAGTTGATATTTATTAAAATAAGTACTTAAATCAGTGTTTTTTTTCTCTCAAAATAATATCTCTGCTGAAAAACTCAAGTAATATTGAAACAAATTGTGAAAAAAAATCAGTAAAAGCAAAACTAAAATTGACCTACCCATGAGTTATTTTCAAAAGGGAACTACTAACTAGACTTAACATTCTTAATACTCTAAATGTAATAACAATGCTGGTGCTGACAAAATAGTTAGTTTTCTCTTAAATGATAAAGAAGAAGAAACTCGAGGAAGAACTAAACATAACCATGCAGTACAGCAAGTACCAGAAAGTGGAAGGCTTCAAGCAGCAGAAATTTTTTATCAAAATCTTCGGAGAAGTAGCAGTAGCAGCGAATAATCGAATAGAAATGCTGATAAAATGAAGGTTCATGGAAATATTTTTAAAAAAAGTCATATTCTGCCGGGTAGAAACTCTCGAGTTGATAGCTAGGATTAATAATTGCATAAATATAGAAGTGTATCTTAATGCAGTCATTACTCTAGCAGATAATAATCACTAACTAAACCTTTCCAGAAGAACCTTAATTCGAAGACTCTTTGTTATGAAATTAATTCAATGTTTGTTTGCCAAGATTGGAAGAAAGGAATTTGCGAACAAGGTTATGATTGTGAAAAATATCATTTTTTCTTCCTAAAAATGGGATAATGGAATACAGAATTAAGTAAGAATCCACCTAATCAACCAAAAAACAAGCCTTGTGTAAACAAAGGAATTGAAATATAGCAAGCAGATCCTACTAACTGCGTAGTAATTAGGACAGTTGAAACAAAATTAGTTTCTGTTATGGAAGCCCTGGCATTGTTTAAGGGATCTGGAAGAGAATCAGCTTATAGGTATGAGATATCTGTTGCAGTTGTTAATGAAAAGGCCATGGAAGAATTTCAAGAGGAAGTTACTAAAATTTCACATAATAATGGAAATAGAAAATCTAAAAATAATTATATGGATGTATAAAGAGCTGATTTATGGAAGCAGTCTCGCATAAGATTATCTGCGAAGAATTATGAATAAGATGATTCTATTAATAACTCATATTCTGTTTCTGAAAGCTAATCTAGTTAGTGCCCTAGCTAAGCAAGCAGCTCAAACAGTGAAGTTATCAAATTTTTAGTGTATTAAATGTAGGAAATGAATGAGAAATTTGCTGAATTGGCTAAATCAACAACATTAGAAAATTAGAACATTGAAAGCTAAAATAAAAAATAACCCTAACAGCAACAACAATAATAAAACTAATAACTCAAGGAAGTTTAGAATTAATAACCCATTTAAATTATCTCTATGCCTCCCCGTCCAAATCATGGTCAAGCATGCATACCAGTTGCTAATCTTAACAATGGGAAATAATAATAAAAATAAAAATCGTAGAAGATTCCTGATGCAAATACTAAAAAGAGCTCATAGAAACAGCCATAACCTAAAACACAATAAAAACGAAAGCCTGATGATTCTTCGGAGATTAAATCAAATTGCAATACTCAGATATTATTAGAGAAAAATTATTAGGTGATGAACAAGTTAAGTGATGAGAAATAATCAGTTTTCTAAGAAGATTAATACTTTAAGATCTAAGAATAAGAGTTAAATCCTTGGTTTAATAATAGCGGAGGTAAGCTTTGATAAGAAGACAAAGCTAAAACATTAATATTTGTTATTTGTTAATATCCCAAAAGAGTGTTGTAGAGATTAGTTAGATATTCCATGTGAATCTTGAATCTATCAAATAGTTTAGTTAAAAATCAACAATTAGACTCAATATATTTTTTATAGAGCAAATAATAAAAAATATGATGAAATATGCTTGATGTTTAGCATTTCAATGCTAATTAACTAATAGATATTTTAGTTGTTTATTTGGATACTCGTTAAGGAGATTTCAACTATTAGAATTGTTGGCGATTAATGGTTTTGAAAAAATCTTGCTGTAGCAGGTTATCTATGATTTGAAAATAAATATTTTTGCAAAAAGAAGAAAGGCCTTGAAAAAACGTGGATGAATGTGTGTTTGTCTTCAAGAATAGTTGATATTTATTAAGAATAAGCACTTAAATCAGTGTGTGTTTTTTCTTTCTCAAGGAGATAAGAACCCAAACTTTGAATTAAATAATATCCCTGCCTGAAAAATACAAGTAATATTAAAACAAATTGTGAAAAATTAATTCATTTAAAAAAGATCATCAAAATCAAAATTAAAATTGACCTACGCATGAGTTATTTATAAAATGGAAATACTTACTAGACTTAACATTTTGATGCTTAATATTCTAAATGTAATAGCAATGGTGCTGCTGACAAAATAGTTAGCTTTCTCTTAAATGATAAAGAAGAAGAAACTCGAGGAAGAACTAAACATAACCATGCAGTACAGCAAGTACCAGAAAGTGGAAAGCTTAAAGCAGAAGAAGTTTTTTTTCAGAATCTTCGGAGAAGTAGCAGTGAATAATAGAATAGAAACGCTGATAAAATGAAGGTTCATGGAAATATTTAGGAGAAAAGTCATATTCTGCAGGGTAGAAGCTCTAGAGATTGTAGCTAGGATTAAAAATTGCATAAATATAGAAGTGTATCTTAATGCAGTCATTACATTTGCAGATCAAAATCACTAACTAAATCTTTCCAGAAGGGCCTTAATTCGAAGACTCTTTGTTTTGAAATTAATCCAATGTTTGTATGCCAAGATTGGAAGAAAGGAATTTGCTAAAAAGGTTATGATTGTGAAAAACAACATTTTTTCTTCTTAAAAATGGGATAATGGAATACAGAATTACGTAAGAATCCACCTAACCAACCAAAAGATAAGCCTTGTGTGAACAAAGGAATAAAAAAATAAGAAGCAGATCCTGCTCACTGTGTAGTAATTAGGACAGTTGAAACAAAACTAGTTTCTGTAAAGGAAGCCATGGCATTGTTTAAGGGATCTGGAAGAGAATCAGCATATAGGTATGAGATATCTGTTGCAGTTACAAATGAATAAGCCATGGAAGAATTTCAAAAAGAAGTTGTTAGAGTTTCACATAATAATGGAAATAAAAATTCTTAAAATAATGATATGGATGTTTTAAGAGCTGCTTTATGGAAACTGTCTCGAAGAAAATTGTCTGCTGATAAGAATTAAGAATACAATGATTCTATTAATAGCTCCTATTCTGTTTCTGATAGCTAATCTAGTTAGTGCTCTAGCTAAGGAAAGAACTCAAACAGTGAAGTTATCAAGTTTTTATTGATTTAAATGTAGGAAATGAAAGAGAAATTTGCTGAATTGGCTAAATCAACATTAGATAATAAGAACACTAAAAACTAAAATAAAAACCTTCCCTAACAGCAACAACAACAATAATAAAACTAATAATTCTAAGAAGTGAAAAATAAATAATCCATTTAAATTATCTCTATGCCTCCCCATCCGAATCAAGGTCAAGTGTACATTCCAGTTGCTAATCTTAACAATGGAAAAAAATAATAATAATACAAATAAAAATCGTAGAAGATTTCTGATGCAAATACTAAAACGAGTTCATAGAAACAGCCATAACCTAAAACACAATAAAAACTAAAACCTGAGGATTCTTCGGATATCACTTCGTTTGAATTATCTTCAACAGATAAAGAAATGAATGAAATATCGGCAATATAAAACTGTAATACTTAGATATTTTTTGAGAAAAATTATTAGAAGTTTTATTAGACGATGAATAAGCTAAGTGATGAAAAATAATCAGTTTTCTAAGAAGATTAATACTTTAAGATCCAATAATAGGAGTTAAAACCTTGGTTTAATAATAGCGGAGGTCAGCTTTGAAGATTTGAAGAGAAGACAAAGCTAAAACAGAAATATTTTATTTTCCTAATTGTTGATGAACATAGTAATTAGTTAGATATTCCATTTTTTGCCCTTTTCGTTGTGAATCTTGAATAATATCAAGTAATTTAGTTTAGTTAAAAATCAACGATTTGACTCGATATCTGTAATAATATTATTTGAATTTTATTTGCAAGAACATCTAATCAATTTTTTCCTTTTTATTTAATTTCATAGGATGAGATAAAAATGAAAAGGATGTGATTCATTCATAACATTTTTAATATTCTTAAAGGAGAAATAAATATTAGATTACCCAGATTTAATCAGGAATTTTAATGATTATTGGCCATTAATTGCAGAAATAAAATCAAAATCATACTTATGGAGGAAAAAATAGAAATATTGAAGTTTTAATTTTTTATGCTAGAAATAATACTGTGTACAAAGAAAGAGCAAACAATAAAAATTATTATGAAATATGCTTGGTGTTTAACATTTCAATTCTGATTGAATACATCATTCTAGTTGTTGTTTTTTTTTCGATTTTTTAGAATTGTTGGTGAAAAAAAGTTTGAAAATAACCCTGCTGAAGGGAGGTTATTAATTAATGATCGGGAAAATTAATATTAAATGATAAAAGAAGAAAGACCTAGGAAAGTGAAATAAACAAAACTAAAATGAATGAGTGTTTATCTCCAAGAATAGTTTGTCTTGCTTAAGAATGAACTCTTAAATCAGCGTGTTTTTTACTTTAAATTGAACAATAGATCCTGCTGAAAAATTCAAGTACCATTCAAAAAATAAAAAAAACTAATTAATTAAAAAGATTTCATCAAAAAATCACAATTAAAAAATTTACCTAAATATGAGAAATTAATAAAAGGGAAATAATAACTACAGTCAATACTCAGGCAGAGACTATTCTTGGAAGTACAATGGTAATGATAAAACAGTTAACTTTGATTCAAATGATAAAGGAAACGAAACTCAAGGAAGAATTAATCCTCACCATGTCATACGATAAAATGAAAGCTTTAAAGCAGAATCCTAATCAAATAATTTTCTTAGAAGTAGCAGCGCATAATCTAATAGAAATGCTGATAAAATGAAGATTCCTGAAAATAGTTAGAATACAAATAATGTCTTTCAAGGTAGTAGAATCTCTTCAAATGATATCTAGGATAAAAAATTACCCAAAAATAGAAGTGTATCTTAATGCAGTCATTACTCTTGCATATCATAATCATTAACTAAACCTTTCCAGAAGTACCTGAATTCGAAGACTCTTTGCTATGAGGTTAACTCTAATTACGTCTGCAAAGATTGGTAGGAAGGAATTTGCGAAAAAGGTTATGATTGTGAAAAACAGCATTTTCACTTCTTGAAAATGGGATAATGGAATACAGAATATTTCAAGAATCCACCGAATCCATCAAAAAACAAGTCTTGTGTGAATAAAGGAATAAAAAAATAAGAAGCAGATCCTGCTCACTGCGTATTAGTTAGAACAGTTGAAACAAAACTAGTTTCTGTAAAGGATGCCATGGCATTGTTTTAGGGATCTGAAAGAGAATCAGCATATAGATATGAGATATCTGTTGCAGTTACAAATGAATAAGCCATGGAAAAATTTCAAAAAGATGTTGCAAATGCTTCACATAATAATGGAAATAATAAAACTAAAAATAATGTTATGGATGCTGAGAGAGCTGATTTATGGAAACAGTCTAGAATAAAATTATCAAAGAAGGACTGTGAATACAATGAGGGTTGTTCTAATTCTGGTCCTGGAAGATACTCTAGTTAAGAATCTAACTAAGAAAAGAACTCAAACAAAGAATTGATCAAGATATTAAAGGATTCGAATAAGGAATAGAGTCAGATAATAATAATAATAATAATAATAATAATACTAATAATTCGGGAACGCGAATAATAAATAATCCACTTAAATTATCTCAAAATCATCTCATTCAAATCATCGTCAAATATACGGGCCAGTTTCTTAATAATATAACAATACCAATGGGAAATAATATTAAAACTAACAATAATAATCTTAGAAGAATTCTCAGGCAAATTTGAAAAAGAGCTCAAAACAGAAAACAGAATATATTCGAAAGCCTGAGGATTCTTCGGATGTTCCCTCGTTAGAATATTCTTTAACAGACAAAGAAATGAATGAGAGATCGACTAAAGAGAATTGTCTTACTAAGATGCTGTTTGAGGAATAAATTTAGGAGTTCTCTCCGATTATGAATAAGCTAATTGACGAAGAATAATCCATATTCAACGAAGATTAATAAATATGGGCTCAATAATAACAGTTACAACTCTTAAATAATAATAGCGGAGATCAGTTCTGGAGAGAAGACAAAGCATGAGAATATCACTGATTTTGTCAATGTCACAAGAGTGCTGACGATTGTGACAAATTAATAGATATTCAGTTTATTTCTATGTGATTCATTGTTATTTGCTCTTTTTGTTGTGAATCTTGAATCCATCAAGCAGTTTAGTTAAAAAAGCAACGATTTGGTTCAATATCTGTAATAATTATTTTTGAGTCTTTTTTAGTTTAATCATCCAATCAAGTTTATACTTTTTTTCACAAGGGAGAGATACATAGTTGAAAAAGGATGTGGTTTGTTGCACTTTTAATGTACTTAAATCAGACAAAATATTAGAGTAACAATAATTAATCAATAATTTTAACAATTATTGGTTATTAATTGCATAAATAACATCAAAATCATCGAAAACTAATGGAGAAAAGAAAGAAATATTAGGGTATTAGTTTATTGTATTAGAAATAATTTATAATTGTAGAAAAGCCGCTTCAAATAATCCAAGGTAGATTGACTTTCAGTGTATTTTATGGGGGGCTTTTTGAGAATCTCTTGTTTGCTTCTGCTGCATTCGCTTAAGAGTGTTAGGAGGAAGTGTAAGTAAATGAGAGAGAAGTTTTACTAAAAAACCCATAGACAAATAATTCTTGATTTGCTTTTTTGGTCGAAATTTGAATTTTATCAAACAAAAAATCTTGGCAATTTAACTTCTTCTATTTTGGATATTTTTCTATTTCATAAAACACTCCTATTTTTGCCAATAGCTTTAATAAAGATTTTGAATCCCTTATTTGTCTTTCTTCTCTTATTCTTCATTGAATGTCTTCCCTCTTCTTTTTAGTAGAATTGTTTTTATTTGAAGCTTAATCATTCTCATTATTTTCATTTCTTTTGTTCATTTATTCAGTAAACACCAGAAAATGCTTTAAAAGTCACAAGTAAATACACTTTAAACCACAATTTTTGCTCGGATACTGATTTTTAACTTATGATCCATAAAATGTTAAAATCTTTCTTTCATAAACCTTTTCATCGAATTTCCAATATCAACTATTATCATGTTTGGTTCCTTTTTTGATAATTTTCTTCACTTTACCAAGCAGAATCAAGACATCAAATTACAAATCATTTCTTAAAAAACCTTGATTTCGTATCTAAAAGTAATATCTTTCAAAGGTTTGGTTTTGGGTTACTATTAATGAAATTATATCAAATTTTATCAGGATTGTTCAATATCTTCACTAAGTATTCAAATACTATTGAGACTAATTATTTCGATGCAATGTGTTCATAAAATATAAGCTAATATTCCAAATCAAGCAAATTCCAAACATTATTAACTCTTGCAATATTAGAATCAAGTGTCTCCGTAAAGAGTAAACAATCAGATTCTCGTGTAATCTAACAATAGGAAGTGTATAATAAAAACTAATTAACAATAGGAAGTGCAAAACAAAAACTTATTAAATTGTGGTAATGGATTAAATCTGAAAGAATCCAATCAGAGCCAATCAATTAAGTTTATTATGGGGTAGGTGGATCTTATTGGATCATTGCTAACAATTAAATAAACAAAAGAAGAAACAATATTGATTTCTTGGCAAAAACAAAGAGTAAAAAGGTGTAATAATTTTTGCCTTAAAATGCAAGCAATTTTTAATAATTTTTAACAAAAACCCTACAAAATCAGACTGATTTCTTGAATTTGAAGTGCATTGTCTAATTCTTTGTTGTGGTGTTGAACAATCTGATTTTTTTTAAACTAAAACAATTTATTTTATTGATTAATGTATTCTTCTATTATGGCTCTAAAAACTCCAATAATGTGAAATAGAAGACATCATTATTAACATTTTCAATAATCTTTTCGAATAATTGTAGCAGAAGCTCTTAAATCACCAGACATTATTAATATAACAGTGAAATTGGTTATTTTTATTTCAATTGTACCTTCCTACAATCAATCCCACATAATTTCATTATTTAAAGTATTAGCAGAATCCTTTGCCATCCACTATTTTTAATTTGGTTCTATTATTTGTGTTACTATTTCAATGATTCTCTGGTATTTTTTTAAAAAGATGATTTTCGAAGAAGAGGAAATTTGCTTTAAAATTAGCATAATCGCTCATAAGTTTTGAGAAATTGGGAATTTTCCAGTTTATTTATCAATAAAGTCTCAATTATGTCATGTTGATTACAATAATAAAAGAAATGATGTATTAGCAGAAAAAAAGTATCTGAATTATTAACAAAAACAACGAAAAGAGTTCTATTTGTTGTTTGGATAGCATATTTAATCATAAAATGAGATGACTCTTTATGGAATAACCATCAGAGTTATCATTCAGGCGTCAACAGACAATGATATCTTAGCGTCTTCAAAAAATCATTCTGACTTCATAAACGAAACAACTTTTCAATAAAGGGGGATTCTTTGAAGATCTGAAAATGAATCCTAAAATGCACAATTTATTTCAAACAGCTGGAATTAATCACATTGATAGCTATTTGTTCTTCAATTTGATCCTTTGTTTAAGGTTGAAAATGTGTGACTTTAGGAGGTAAGTTCTTTTTTATTTTAAAGATAGAAAGTATGCTTGATTCCTTAAAGCTTCTAAGTTCAAAGTCAGCCGCTATAACCAATGAAATCATTGATTTAAAAAGAAATCCAACAAGAAAGATTTATTTGACTTTTAGTAGGATTAGTTGATTTTAGAAGAAACATACTATTTAAAAGTTTATTTGATTTTCGTTGCAATCAAAAATGTAGCTTAATAAAACTAACGCCAGTAATATCTCTTTGAAATATTACTAAAATCAAATATTACGTTATTTCACACCTTTCTTTTTGATTTTCGAATTTCAAATATTATTCTAATACAAATCAGATGAATCTGTTATCTCTTTAGTTCAAAAAATAACGCTTTTTCAATTTACATTTATCCTATCTAAGCAAGGAATATTTTGGTCATTTTCTATGCCAAAAACAATAAACATAAAATATATCTTCCTTAACTTAATAGTTGTTTATTTCTATTTTAAAAAAGACGCAGTACAGACAGATTGAAATGATAGTTTTCAATTACTTATTTATGAAATCCCCATACACTATGATTTTTGTTGATCATATGAAGTATTACACATAATCAAATAAAAGAAATCATAGTACAAAA
>Ga0302271_10001907_pt1 | contig 19425 bp, 9 predicted proteins | sample III_Bog_N1_1_FD_198767 | JGI IMG/M metagenome (GOLD analysis project Ga0302271, IMG submission 198767) | Peat permafrost microbial communities from Stordalen Mire near Abisko, Sweden - III_Bog_N1_1 | ecosystem: Environmental > Terrestrial > Soil > Wetlands > Peat | place: Sweden: Abisko...
CCCCAACCCCAACCCCAACCCCAACCCCAACCCCAACCCCAACCCCAACCCCAACCCCAACCCCAACCCCAAGAGTTAATTGTGATCTCTTCATAAATTTCAATTTGATTATGTTAAATTATTATTAATTATTTCCCCATTTTCAACATATTCCCTGTGTAATCAAAAAAAATTAAATTGAAAAATTCTGATGTTTTATTGTAAGAATTCAACCAATGTTACAAGCTTGTTAATCCAATCCCTAAAAAGTTTGTATTTTTTGTTAGGATAAAAACATACATCAAACTGAAGCCTAGCTTCTCTTGTGCTTGTGTTCTTTCAAGAATCGAAAATATTCCACACAAAGATATTTCCATCTTTGCCACCTGAAATTAGCTGTCTATCATCAGCTGCAAACGCAAGGGTGTTTATACATCCAGAATGTCCTTTTCCTTGTGCAACTAAGTTCCCTGTGCTGACTTCCCAAAGTTTCAGGATCTGCTCAGACCCTCCTGTTGCGAAATACTTGCCATTATTGGAGATTTCCAACGCCATGCATTCATCAGCTGATTGAGGGTTCTTAGATGTATCGAGTATCTTCGTTGGATTAACATGATTAAGATTCCAATAAGTGATTTTTCGATCTTAGCCTGTTGAAATTATCGTTTATTAGTCTTTTCCAATATCAAAAGCGTTGATCCCACCCATTCTCTAGATGTGCGCACTCATACGCTTCTCTTGCTTTAAGTCCCAACATAGCACTAATTATCAAGAAATAATGAAATGAAACAGGAAATAATCAAGATAATTTTCTAAAATTGAGATGGTAAACAACAAAAAGCGATTGAAAAGTCATTTACATGCTCTATCTTTGGAAGCTGAGACGAGTTGACTTTCTTTTTACCCGAGTAGCTTAACTTTCGAGACTTTGGATGTGTGCTCTTTGAGATGGGAGATCATCTCTCTGGATCTCATCTCCCATACTCTGACTTCACCTTCATTGCCACCAGTGCAGAAATACTTCAGAGTTCCACTTAGACAAATACTAATAACTCCACCTTTATGTGCGTTGTCTATCTGCCAGATGAGATTACCATTTTCGCTGGAGAACATCCTAATCTTGCCATCTTACCAGCCACTCAGAACTATCTCGTCGTTGTATGTTAGACAAAGTGGAGATCCCGCGTTATTGGCGAAACAGCGAGTATACACGACATAATCTGAACCGATATTCCAAAGTCTAATCGATTGATCTTCACTGCAGGAAGCGAATTTCTCTGAAGAACCTTTTGGATAACCCACAAAGACTACAGAATCTGTGTGGTTCTCGCAATGAAGTACCTTTTTCAATTAAATAAGAAATAAAATGATTTGTAAAACAAAAAAGATATTCTCTTCTTTTCAACCCTTCAACTCTCATAACAAACTCCTTAATCAAACCCCCTTAAGTACCTTTGCAAGATCTGAGTTCCTAACTTTATAAATGAATCCCCTATCAGTTGCACACATGGATTCAGTCCCATCTGGCGAGCAGGAAATGCTGTTTACACTGCCAATTATTGAATTCTTCGCAAGTGGATCAGTTATGTTCTAGTCTGTTCCAAATAGCGAAATCACTCCATTTCCGCATCCTACTAATATTGTGTTAGGCGTTATTGCTGCAATACTCTGCACTCCTTAAGCTGAAACAGTTACTACCGCTGCAAGAACGCTTTTCTTCATCGCGAAAACCAAAAAATCTCCTGAAGTTGTTCCTGCGAAGAGATACTCCTCACGATTCTTCGAAAACTCCAAGCAGAGATACTCTCGTATCACAGACCCTGTGTTAATGTACTCGTGTTCGATCTGTCCTAAACGAGGCTCCAGCTTCCATAGACAGATCTACTTATTCCCAGCAGTCGCAAACTGATATTTGGTAGTATCTCGAAGCTTAATATCTTTAGCAAATCCACCCCATCTAATCGCATTTATTCTCTCAGGATAGATCCCACAACTCGCAACAATGCATCCGCTTGCTGTGTCCCATATAAACACTCTCTTATCAGCTGGATTCCCGCAACTGAACAATAACCTATCGTCATGTGAGAACTACACTGCAGCTACTTCATAATCATGCTCAGATAATTTAAACTTGATTCTCCTGAATTCAAAATCCCAGATGATCACATCCGAATTATCACCAGCTTAGCCTGAGGCAATGAGCCTGCCGTTGTTTGAAATAGCAAGCGATGTGATTTAGCTATCGTGTCCTCTGAGAAATTCTTATTTATGAGGGTCTTTTAAATCTGCAATGACAATGCACGCTCCAGAAATATACACGAAATCTTAATTATTTGGATGGAAATGAACGCATCTGGAGATTTTTCCGCTGAAACCGATTGCATGTTCGAGTTCTACAATTGAATCAGTTATTTCATCTTGCGATTGTGGTATGTTCGATGAAGAGTTCGGAGCTTATCGTGGCTGCATTTGTTGTTTTGTATTTTTTCTCGAGAATTACGAAATTGAAGAAGTTGCTTTTTTGTTGTTGTTTTTGTTTTTGAAACAAAAGTTCAATCAAGTGAAATCTTCTAAAATATGGGTTGAGTTATTTTTCCATATCACAGAGGCATACATAACACTCTATCTCGAGATTTAAAAAACAATTTCAAAATCAATTCTTTTTTGATTTTATTAATTCTTGAGAAGAGGATAAATCCTAGTCAAAAATGGTAGGCTAGAAAAAAAGTAAAGTTATTGTTATTTCACCGCAGGATTATTCCTATATTCGCACACAGTCTCAAGTACCAGATTGACTTTTGAGCAATATTATATTTCTCTTTATTTTTTTTCTTCTGTTTTCCTTGAATTTTGATTCTCATCAAATTTTTCTGTGAACATGATGAATGATTGAATGTGAAAATCTTACACAATGCTCACTTGGAGGTTTGTATTCATTTTTCTATGAAATCCTATTGGAATTACAGACAGAAACAAAATAGATAATATTGCAAATTAAATAGTTTGCTATCATTGTCAGATGGTGGGAAAAGCACCAATTAAAAGAACATAGAAGAACGAACAAACAAACAGATAAAAGTCCTTAAGAAGCAAAACTCTCAGACAAGGAAGGGAATTCAAACTTCAAAGCTGTAGATTCCAAAAGCAGAAGATTTTTCTTAAGACATTGACTTACAGCATTAGACGATACCACAGCTGCTGTCTTACGCCAAGTTAGTAGATCTATTATTGCTTGTATGCTAATTCAATATGACATTTCGATGTTCTCCTTCAAATGAACATGATTTAAGCATGATATGATGAGGATAATATTATTTTGTTTTTGCTCAGGAGAATGAATCAAACTAAGGATCACTTACAAAAACAACAACAACAATATCATGAAGACGAGTCTAATTAGCAAGTGTAAATTCAACTGAGTAAATAGCAACAATAGCAACAGGAAATCGAATGGAAGTTTGCAAGAAGCAACAACTCCAATCAAACATATTAATTCCCGAGGGTGAAGTAAAACGTAAATTCTAATCCAGCAGCTGAAGGATCCTCTTCCTCTTCCGATGATGATGACAATGATTCTGTGAATGGAGTCATTGTATACAACCTCCATGAGCAGAACCTACGCAACTATGAGAGAGAGCGGCTGTCGTTTGAAATAAATGCATTACAAGCAAGCGATGATCCAAGGATGGTAGATTAAGCTGTCGTTTTGAGATAAAATAAGCAGCAGCAGCGACAATAATAATAATACTACAATGCACTTGAACCACCACAGTTTGAATAGCCCAGGAATAATAACTATCTCCAGAGTGATTATCCCTAAGCCTCAGCACAAGGAGGATAGTATTTGATATCCGCATAACCCTATTAAGATATCTAAGACCCACCTGTAGCAACGAATAATAATAATAATCTGATTTTCTGTGAAAGTCCTCAAATCAAAGTGCAAGCACACACATCCAGCAATGCTACGAGAAACCAAAGCAACAACCAGAATAGCAGTGGTTATTCTCAATTTACTCTACCTGCTCATTAAATGAGTCAAAGCATCCAAGCGAAAACGAATAAAATAAATAACTTCTATGATACTCGATTAATAGCTTCCCAAGAATATCGAACGCAAGAGCAGCAGAAGCAGTAGGTAATCAAGCAGCAGCATGATTAAGGAGGAGGAGGAGTCTATGCAAATGCAGTCAAACTCAATGGCTCTAAGAAAAATGATGGCGAACAGTAATAATAATAATCACAATAACATTAGCAGCAGTATGAGTTTAGATCATTGAATTCTAGGATTCCGACGGAAGAGGATAGACGGCAGAAGCCTTCTAGCAGTAGTAATATTAAAGGCTCTTAGACACAAGGGCTAAACGATAAAAAGAACATTAGTAATAAGAAGAATCCTGGGCTATTCGCGTTGCGAGTGAACATCAATTTAAATTTAGAACTCGCTAAAAAGGGTAATGAATTCATACCTTCGAAGGCACAGCTGCTGCAACTCGCTGAAGATAAACTCTCCGGGAACAGAAAAGCTGCCATGAAGTTGCTCGATAACAGAAGTAGTTGGAATAGCAGTACCAAGAAGAATAAGGAAACAACAAGCAGGAATTAATAGAATGTACACAGTAGTAATACTAATAATAATGATATTGTGATTACTTCAATAACTACTGGCAATCCTACGAGCAACACTAGCAACTCTCGGAGAATGAAAACGGAAGGGAATGAAGGGATGCTTGATGGATTAAATGAGTAAAATGTCAGGCTGAAGACATAACAATAATAGTAGAATTACAGCTATTATAGAACTCTCTCAGAGCCAGCTGATTAGAAGAATCCAGCAGAAGAAGGAGAGGATTAGGAAGAAGAAGATACAATCGAGAACTTCGAATAAGCGTTATAAGATGCAGAGGATACCAGTGAAGAAGGGGAGATTGCTTTGCTAGAGGATTATTAGCAGATCACTAGAGATAAGGATAATAAGTAACTTCAACTAAATGAGAAGAAGAAGGAGTAAATCTAATAATCATAACAATAGCCAGCAGGAATGGTATCACAGCAGTTATCAGTAGAATAAATGAAGTAATCATCACAGAGATAGTAGTAGTAACAAGGAATAGTCTAATCTGGATAATCAGACAGCATCCAACAACAGATTCCAAGAATAATCTCAGGAAAGCATTCTGCTGATATTGCAGCACGTATCTCAACAGATATCTATGATTATCATACGTAGACTGATTAATTTAATACAAATAAGCAAACTGACAGTACTAATACAGCTTAACTGAAAAATAAAGGTTCATAATTATCATCTTAATCGACTAATTATTCCCTTGCTATGAATGGTTTTCTGTAGTAATAGTAGTAAAGATCGAAAGGAAATGAAGGTATTTCGAATTTACATTAGTTTAAGAATTCTCTTTTAGGACATATTCCAAACAATAAACCAATTGCAAAGATAGCAACAACAGCTGGACATCATAGTAAGGTATCATCGCAAAACTACTAAAACACTCCATCGGTACCAGCAAGCCATTTGGAGACGGCAGCAACTGCTTCAGTCAATAGCAAATATCTATAGTAATAATAATAATAATATACACAGGATAAAGCAGCTTCAAGTAACTAGCACATAGATAACAATCTCCATGCTCTCCTTAAGGTCGCTGCTAATTCAATATAATCTAAGAGGATCAACACATAAGCTGAAGATGATCGACGAGGAAATGGAGTAATTTAACATAACCATTAGTAGTAATCGAAATATCCGATTAATGAACCAACAAGAAATAAATCAGCGCCGAAGAATAAGTTGATGTTGTAGCAGAAACAAATAACCTAAGAGTCATAAGGACAACAGCAACAATTATCATTGTAATAGCATCCCTAACAGCAAGGGAATTAGTAGCAACAACCTCGCAGTTAATAATAATAGCATAAACCGCGCACAGCGAGTAGTTTCCACTAGCTCTCCAGTCACAAGCAAGACAGCTCAGTGACACCTAGTAAATTATCTGCACCATTACATAGCTACACCCGATCGTAGCATGATGAAATATGCTATGAATAAGGTAGCAGCAGCAGTCATCTCATCGAATCAGCTCACAAAGGAAATTAATATAATACCAGCAGCAAGAATTATTGTATTGGTTCTTAATCAATGAGTGGACATTCGAACAAAACCCAAATTGGTTTGCTCTCTTCTTCTCAAAAGAACGACAATTCAGACAGTAAACGCAACTTGCTTTAGAATAATACCATTAGCTAGCATTCAATTGGACAAGCTCTACGTAATAATCATAACGCTCCTTAGTTTGCTAGTATCAGGCTCTCCATGAGTAAGCATTCTTCAGAGATAAATACATTAACAAAGGATTTATCGATAGGATAATAGCAGTAACTGCAGTAGTAGTAATTCTGGTAGAATTAACAATTCAATATGATATATTCATCCAATCCATTATCTGCTCATTAGGACTACTAGCTGATGAATATTTAAAACCCTAATCACCATAGCCATCTGACTCCTTCTGTAGCTGTAGCTCTCACCTTCAAGAAACAGAACAATAATGTCAAGAATGAGTAAATAACCAAATATCTTATTCTCTTTCGCTAACAATTGTATTTGTTCCTCTCTTAGCAATTCAAATAGCAGCACGAGGAGATTGCATACACTTTCATCGAAACCTTCCTCTGAAACCCACATAAAAGCACAAGAATCTCAATAATAGCAGCATTCTAATAAGACTCCAATCAGAGACACTAACACAGGGAAAGCACGCAAGCAAATCAAAACAGGTAGGATAGCTTCGGGAAGATATCAAAGCAACTTTCATTCATAGAATTATTATTAATGTTGTTTGTTTGCTTTTTGTGTATTTGTGCTTGATTAGAGGAAACTGGGCTTTTCAAGGGACTTGGAATCTCCTCCAAGCAAAGTGAGACACTGCCTATTCGTGTTCAAACTGCCAAAATACACAGCAATAACAGACGATCGACTGATAATCTCAACAATAACATATCTTCCCCTCGGAATTCTAATATTAACAGCCAAACGAATATTCCTAACCCTAACAATATTTATAATTCTAATTAAATCCTTCCTCAATAGCAATAACAACCACAACAGCAACAGCAAGCACAAACTCATTATTAATATGAGTAATATCAGTAGCCTTAATTCTTCTAGCAGCATCTGAGTTAATCAAAGGTTTAATAGCATTCACACAAGAGCTCTTAGTCTTATGAGAAAATCAAAGAGTTTCTAATATAAAAGAGTCATGTTAAAGCTGCTAGTTCTATTTAATACCACCCAAATATTCTAAATAACAATGATAATTATGGTAATACTGGAAAATAACACTAAGGATCAACATTATCATAATAATAATGCTTGGAATAACCACCTTAGTAGAATCTTTAGTACATGATATCTCCACAAGTAACAGCTTCATAAGCTCAGTAATAATACTTCCCAACTTACATGTAGTAATGAGAAGTGAAACCGTTGACACAACTGTAGCGATAAAAACCCCAGAAGAGTTAAAAGAAATAAGAAATAACCTCATATTTTTTACAGTATTCCAATAAAATTTATTAATAAATCGTTGTTTTTTATTTTTCAATATGAAATAAATATTCGCCAAGGAAAATATTTTTTCCAAACTACACAAAACACAACAACAACAACAACAACAACATTTGGAATCACTTTTACTTCAACAAAATCAATCTAAAATTTGGAGTTTAATTATTGAATCTGAATTTAGAAAAAAAGCAATATGACTTAATTATCTACTGCAGCTGATTTTTTAGCTTTTAGAGTTTTTAACTTACTCCCGAGATGTTTTTCTAAAAATACTCCTTCAATTAGCAGTATTTGTAAGCTCCCTTCTTTACTTTAAAGTAAAAAATCATTTGAATCCCTTATTATAATCTTAAACACAAAACACCCACAGTCTTTCTATCTTTCCCTTATATTTGTAAAATATAAAACCTGTGATTAACTCCTTTGACTAATAAATAAATCTTTTTATCCATGAGAACGCGTGCTGAAGAAATCCAAAGATTTTTCAGGTAAATTTCCTACCCAGATGCCGCACTAAGCGTCATTGAAGGTGTAAATCAGTGTCTTTGAATTATTTTCTCAATAAATTAAGACACAGAGAGGGCTAAATAATAATAGCTTTCATTTTGTTAATAAGAGGGGAGAGAAAGAGAGACAGATAAACAGAGGAATCACAGAAGGATAAAAGATAAATTAGAAATCAATTAAAAGAGAGAAACACACAAAGGAGTCAGACAGTACCTGAAAAATCAGATCGATGGCTCCAGCTCAATCCAAGGTGTTACAGAATGATGAACTCTGGGGATAGATCTTCTCGCAGCTCTTCCAAAACAATAAGAAGAAAGTAAGAATTGGTTGGTTGTTGGGAATACAATGACAAATATCAAGAGATCCAGTCAACATTCTGAATGATATGTTATGTAAATATATTTTCCTTTGCTATTTGCAATAGCTTGTTGGAGGTGCAGTGATTGGATTAATCGCTTATCTCGTACATCGTAAGTTCAAAGGCAAAGCTGTTGAAGACCCTCATATGCACAAAAAAGTAAGTATTTTTGAATTTATCAGTTGTATTATTCAATATTCGACCAACATTTTTTCAAAAATCAATCATTAATCTCTTATTTTGTTGTTGTTATTTTTCCATAGGGTCGTGGGAATGTAGATTCTGTTTTCCTCTAGCGAATCTTCAAGCTTATCAAGATAGTCATTCCTTCATGGAAAAGTCCCGCCTTGCTAGATATCGTGCTGCTGACGGTGTTCCTTGTTTTCAGAACGTATTTATCGATCTGGGTGGCAAGTTCAAACGGTAGAATCGTCAAGGCCATCATTAAGCTTGACTTGAAATTGTTCCTACAGCGCGTAAGACAAATTATAAATACGATTAGTTCAAATCTACTTTGATTGATGGGTTTATTTTTTCAAGAAAATATGGAATTTAAAAGAAGTTAATTTAAATCTGAGTTTTATTCAGTTGGCCTTAATCAAAAACAAACAAATTAATACATTCTTTGTGGTTCTTTAATTGGTTTAATATAGATTATGGAGTTGGGAATGCTTGCTGTGCCTGCTTCCTTTGTGAATTCGTTTTTGGAGTACTTAAACAAAAAGCTTGCTATTCAGTTCAGATCCAAATTAACCTCCCATTTCACGGATATTTACTTGAAGGATATGATCTTCTATTAGCTTACTAATCTTGATAACAGAGTCGAAAACCCTGATTAGAGAATGACTGCAGATATTGACAAATGGGCACATTCGCTTTCGTTGATATATTCCAACTTCACCAAGCCTATCCTGGATATTGTCTTGTTCTCCAAGAAACTAGCTGAACTAGTTGGATGGAAGGGACCAGGCATTGTTGTCGCATGGTAAGAGCTATTGCAAACATCTCCTGAGATAATAAAATAATATTGGTATTTATTTATATTTTTCTAAACTCCAAAACAGGTACATTTTCTCTGGAATGATTATCAAGATGGTATCACCCGCATTTGGCCGTTTGACTGCTTAGTCATAAAGACTCGAAGGAGAATATCGTGCATGCCACACAAGTCTCAGTCATCACGCTGAAGAAATAGCATTCTACAAGGGTACCGAATGGGAAAAAACTCGAGTCATGAATTCATTTAAGGAACTCATCAAGCATACCTAGTCTATCATGGGGAAGAGACTCTTCATGGGCACATTCGATAGCATGCTCGTGAAATACGGCGCAGTCATCATTGGATATTCCGTCGTTGGATTACCCGTTTTCGGTGCTGGCAGCAAGGCTTACTTGGAGAAAATTGGCAACGATCCATCTGCAATTACAAGAGATTATGTTAGAAATTCGTCTCTGCTAATCAGCTTAGCTAAAGCGATTGGCAGATTAGTCATCTCCTACAAGGAAATACAGTAACTTGCAGGCTACACTACGATCGTATCTGAAATCTAGCAGTCACTCGATGATCTCAATGAAGGTAACAAAAAAACAAGAAATAATCACAGAAACGATACTAAATTATTCTGAAAAAATGCATTCATGCTTCTTTTTATGATAATTTAGGTAAATACCAGAGAAACTTGATATCTGGTAGTGAAGAATACGGCTAAGCCACATCGCTTCTAGGCAGTACAATGATCAATCTTACCCAAGGAACTGTAAACAAACGATCTCTCTCAACAACTCAAAATTTGTTTTGGTTAATTAATTTATTCTTTTTGTTATTCCTTTCCTACAGAGACACTCCGGTCAAGATTACATTGAATTCATAAATCTCCCAATTGTGACTCCCAACGGTGATAAGCTCGTGAAACCTATGAACATTAAAATCGAGCCTGGCATGAATGTCGTGATCAGTGGACCTAATGGATGCGGTAAATCCTCTCTCTTCCGTATTCTCGGTGAGTTGTGGCCATTATTTGATGGAACTCTTGTCTGCCCATCAAGTGATAAGCTATTCTACATCCCTCAAAGACCTTATCTCCCTCGAGGTACTCTCAGAGATTAGATCATCTATCCTCATAATTAGCTCGATATGATCCACAAGCATGTCACAGATGAGGTAATTACTAGACAGGGAGATATCGCAATTTATTAATTTGTTTGCTTTTCTTGAAATTGACTGCTTTTTTTATAGAACCTCATTGAACTACTGAAAACGGTGCAACTTGGGTACATCGCTGACAAAAAGGGAGGATTAGATCGAGTCGAAGAATGGGCAAACATCCTTGCTGGTGGTGAGAAACAAAGAATCGCCATGGCTCGTCTCTTCTATCATAAGCCACTCTTCGCTATTCTTGGTAAGCATCACACCAAAGAAGGATAGTTAAATTCATAATTAAACTAATTTTAATATGTTATCTTTTTTGTTTTCAAGATGAATGCACTTCAGCAGTTGCCTTAGATATCGAAGCTCTGCTGTATTCTCATTGCAAGCATCTAGGAATCACATTGTTCACAGTCTCCCACAGACTTTCATTGTTCAAGTATCATGAATACATCCTTCGGTTTGACGGCAAAGGAGAATGGAAATTCGAACAGTTCCTCAAAGAAGCACATGAGATCAACTTTGAAATCAAAAACGAAGCAGAAGTTAGCAATAATAACGAAGAAAAAAATAACGACAACCAAGATAACAACGAGATCCCTCAATGAGGCAAATCTCTCGCAAGGTTTCTTAATAGTTGTGCTCAAGAAGAAGATTGTGACTTGTTTCATATTTGTTTCTAAATAACAATTTTAGCCTTTTTTTTAAAACATTTCAACAATTAAATTTCTTGAAGTTTTCCAGCTTTATTGCTATTAGCTTAAACACAAATATTAGGAGTTTTAACTCACCGATTCATAGCAAAACGAATGACGAAATTATGATAATATTATTAATTGATATTTTTACCTGAAAATTATTACCCTTTTTGAATCATTACTTTAAATCATGCGAACACAAAATACCTTCTGGGGAGAGGATATATCTCTCCTGAAAAAGAAGCTAACTAGTTCAATAGACAAGTATAATTGAGACAGTAAACAAAATCTAGATCTTAGCCGTATGGTCTCACAAGCGCTGATTTGGACAATTAATTTTCCACCTAAGCGCGCTCAATAAATTAAAGTTATTTTTCCCTAAAAACTACCCCTTCTGATTTCAATTATCCCTATAGAATGAGAGAAGGAAAGGTTGAAGAAGCTGAGTAACTCAAAATATTCAAAGGTCTAGTCAACTAGCAAGGAAGTGGCAACAGCTATTGCGCAGATTGCAATGCGAAAAGCCCAACTTGGTGTTCATTAGATCTCGGTGTATTTGTGTGTATGGATTGTTCGGGTGGACATCGTCGCTTGGGTCCTACAGTGAGTCGTATCCGCAGCTACATGATCGATGCGTGGAAATACAGTGATATTGAAGTGTTTGAGTAAACAGGGAATGCCAAAGTTAACGAGTATTATGAAGCTAAACTGATCGGATAATCGCAAAAGAGAAACATTAAGCCAACGCCCGATGCTTCGGTAGAAGAAAAAGCTGCGTTTGTGCATAGCAAGTATTTAGATAAAGAATATGTTTATGATGTCTCCAAGCTAAGTCCTTCATAAATTTTCTTCAGGCAAGCGAATAAGTAAGAGAAATAGGAATGGAGTATGAATGTGTTGTTGAAAGAAAGAAAGAAAGTAAAAGGGGGAGGAGATTAGGGGTTAGATTGTTGGTTAGTATGTAAATCTGTTTTATTATTTCTTCTTTTTCTTCTTTAGGATGAATCCCAACAATCGAAACAAAGATGTTCTTACTTAGAATCAGGCAAGTAGTAGTAGTAGTAACAGTAGCTCTAATAGCTATTATTATTCCGAGAACGATAAAGGCTAGAATAACTAGCAACGAAAAGCAAGTAACATGAATAAAAAAGTAGTGCCAGTTCCATAAAATGTCAGTGATGTATGGGATATGAGTGCATTTATGCAAAAAGGAACCAAAAATAATGGCAACAACAATAACAATAACACCAGTAATAATAATAATAATAACAACAACAGCAAGAGGAGTGATAAGCAAGCCTTCAGCAGTGTGAATGACTAGTTTAAGCCGAAGAACACTCTGCAGAATCCGTTTGATGATAATTTCATGGCAAGTTTTAAATCAATGGATAACTATTACAATGTACCTTTCTAGCAGCAATAATAAAATAGTGCTAAGTAACCCAAGAATGGTAGTTATTCTCAATAGAATTAATAACCAAAAGCTTATGCTTTCTAGTCTGCTTCTCAAGCATAAGATGGGAATAACAACAAAAACAGTCCCTAAGAGCTGAAGCTGACATTGAATTAGATAACTATTAACTAATAAAATCAGCTCAAATTGCAGAAAGAACGAGATTCTGAGTAGTTAGCAAGACAGTTTGCTGAGTTCGGTAGTTTCCCTTCAAATAGCACTTAATCAGTAGCTGATCCGTTTTAAGACTTTTTCCAGTAGTACTAAGCGAGTACTTCTTAGAGCTAGCTGATGCAATTCTAGCAAACTGGATAGATTTAAAACTTCTAAGCAATTTAAACATAATAGCAGTAAGGATATTCTTAGAATTGTCCAAATGGAAGTTAATAGTAATAATAATTACCTACTTCACAGTCATCTTCAGCAAATTATCTGAATCCATGGCATGAAACTATTCTTGCATAGTAGACTCAGCAGCAAGCCACTTAGCAAGCTCTTTTGCAACAACAATAATATTAATAATTTTAATAATAATCGCAGTTTCAATAGCAAACATAATAATAATAATACATTCCTCCATAATAACAATAATATTTTCAATAGCCATATCAGCAGTATCAGCCGATCCCAATTCAACAAAGTTGGAATAACGAGACAGCACAGTGGGATGTAAACTAATAGAACTACTAATATCCTAACAATTAACAATAACCATAGCAGTAATAGTAGAGTTAGATTATGCAATAATAAAATAACACATACTTTTAATAATAACAATAACAATATCAAACAGCTTCGTCTTTAAATCCTTAGTAAGCCCCTCAGCAATAGCAAACAAATGGTGCAACTACGATCAATTTGTTAGAATTATTCTGAGATAACCTACGTATTCTTTTCGTTTTATTTTTTATGTTATCCCTCTAAAAAGAGCTGGGAAGGTGTCTTGTTTGTAAGGAATAAGGATATGTATTTCATCACTAAATAAAACTTGTGTACTATTCTTTGATTTTTCTTATTTTTTTCTCTCTGTGTTGTCTGCGATATTTAGTTATAATACAATCTTCCTTGGGTATGACAGATTAATTAATCAATTGCTTATTGGTGGTGGTGACAATTCTTCTTGTAATACTATCAAACTACTTGCGGAGTTAATAAAACCAATAAGATTTTTTACCTAAAGAAAAAGAGTAATTTAATCATGATTTACGAAGAGATTAGCTCTCCTTTGATCGAAGGTCGCGAAGGCACCTCCGATTTATCCAACGAGTGGGTCGATGAAATGAGCGAAATCCGTAAGCTAGAAAGTGGTATCCCTATCTTTCAGTTCAATGAAGCCATCAAAAATAGAAAGCAAGACATGGAATTTAGGGTAAGAGAATAGAAAAAAGATGTATTAGCATTGTAGTTCATGGGAAAATAAGAACAAAATTGAAAGAAAATGTGTGATTGATTCGGAGAAAATTAAGGTTAGGGAATGAAATGAAGGACTAGAGGGGGGGAGTTTAAAGAAATATCTACGAGAAGTTTGGGAAAGAATAGCTTTGAGCAGACAGCTCTGTGTTGGCATCCAATATTTTCATTGAATTATTTTGATTTACATTAATTGTTTGCCCATATCAGGTCATCCGCAAAATAACTGAAACCACACACCACAACAGTCTTCTCCACGACTATTCGCCAGAAACCAACAAGCTCAACCGATACAACAACATCATTCCTTGTAAGAAAAAAAGAACCCTAAAAGATAGAGATACAGAAAATATTAATAATCTTAAATTTTCATAAGTCAAAAAGTCAATTAGTTTTGTCTAATTTTACTTCTAAAATCGATCTAGTCAAACATAGTATTGTGAAACTACCTTTGTGTCCTGGATGTTCCCGTCCCATGGAGGATCAAGATGAGGAACTGATGTCATCAGAATCATAACAGTACATAAATGCCAACTACATTAACGTAATAATGTTTTTTGAGATTTTTTTGTTTTTTCCTTTCTTTGTACGACTGCTCAATGGATAAAAAATCAAAAGGGTAGTCATTGGGATTTGAGCTTGATTTAAGGTTTTTTAGTTCTATTGCTAAGATTGAGGGTGATTTTAAGGAATATTTATGCTGTGCTTTGAGAGGATTATTTGTTTGATTCTCCCCCTTAAAAATGTCAGAATTGACATTACTATTTATTATCCAGGTGTATCTGTGTATGTGTTATAAAAAATTATGATTTGTGGTTTATGAGGGGGGGGGGGGAGGAGGAGAGGGTAATCAAAAGCTAAACTAGGTTGCTTGACTTGAGTTTAATATTTTTTTTTTTATGATTCATAGGATTCCTTCAAGAGACAGAAAGTATTCATTGCCACATAAGGCCCGATGAAGAATACAGTCTGCAATTTTTGGAGAATGGTCTGGCATTCTGATGTGAAAATTGTGATCATGCTCTGTCGATTAGTTGTAAATTTGCAAATTTCGAAATTCTATTTTTTAAGCTGACAAATTGGTGTTTTTTCATTAGGAGCAAGAACGAGTAAGGATTGGAAAAAAGAACATATTAACATAACAAACTTTTGTGTGAAAAATATATAACACTTTGTTGGCACTATTTTTTGCAATTCAAATTTAATTATAGCTTTGGTAACATCTTCCTTGTCTTGCTCTACAGATCGAGTGCGACTAGTATTGGCCTGAGTCAACTGAAGTACCACTTGTTGTGGGTCCTTTTGAGATCGTATTATCCGAAGAAACATCTAGAGAAGCTGATAAGCTAGTGATACGTAAATTTACCATCAACTCAAGAGACGAAAGCCACTCACCCGCTTCGAAGACTTGCATCTAGTATCATGTAAGGGAGAACAAGAAATAGTACAAAATAGGATTTGTTTTTCTGAAACAGATACTATTAAATTGTTTTGAGATAAATTCGTATCTTAATATATAGTTTTTTCCCCTGAAAGTGGCTGGGCTGGCCTGACCATGGAGTACCCGAAGATGACAGCTTTGATGTCTTAGAGGAAATGGTAAATTTACTAGTCCATAATGCGGAAATAGAGAATAAAACTCTTGTACATTGTAGGTAAGAAAACACCAAGGACAACATTTTTTCTGAGCGATTAAGCTATCCATTTATTTACATTTCTTTTTTGCTTATTCAGTGCTGGTGTTGGCAGGACTGGGACAATTCTGAGTTTGGTGAATCTAACAATGACACTAAACTATTTCGCTAGCCAACTCGCAAAGACAGAGAAGGACTCACACGAATTCCTAGAAAAACAAGATCACTATAGAATCAGCATCTTCGGAGTTGTTAGAAGACTTAGAGAACAACGATGGGGAATGGTCTACACGAATGTCCAATATAACTACCTCTATAAATACATGGAATAAGCTATTAAAAAAATGATGAGCTAACTTTGACAAAATTTATTAGCACCACATCCATTTAATCAAAAATAAGAATAAAACGCCTCAAAATGATCCTAAAATACTTTGAAAAAAATAAGCAATTTGATTGCTATCCTCTTATCAGGCAAAGATTATGAAATGACCCCCCATATGTATCTGTTCTCTCTTAATATATATTTGAGTATCTCTACTTAATAAATGAGTTTATTATTTATGCATATCTTAAAATAATAACAAACAAGGTCTTCCTAATATTCACTGGAGCCTTATCCTCTAGGAATTCATTTTAAAAGTTATAGTTTTAAATTAGGATTGTTCAAAGGGGAACAACAATTAATCTCAAGAAATTTCAAATGAAAAAATAATCATTAATTTAAGTGGCTTTCATTTTCTTGATTGTTTTCTCCTTGTAATTCTTCTTTATCATTGAAATCTTTAAGTATTAATTCATTAAGAGTTGCTTGATTCGTGTGCAAAATCACAGCTTATTCAAAAATAGCATACTAAAACTCAATATATTATCCCCTTCTCCTTCTTCTTTCTCATTTCTTCTGCCATTTTCTTCCTCTCTTACCCTTTACATTACAAGGTCAAAATAACATTTTTCAAGCTAAAGCACTATCACTTTTTGTGGGAACAACGCAGATACGGATGGCAACTCTTGCCTCCGTTCATTATTTTATTTGAATTTAAAATTTAATGTAATTTGAATTATTTGTGTGGCAATATTTTCTTTAATTTTTTGTATTGTAAATATTTTTTATTTAAATAATTTTGTATGAATTTGGCTAGTTGGGGAGAGGGAAAAAGAGAGACTTTGATTTTGGCATACAATGAAATGAAGAAACTTATTTTGAAAAATGGCATTGGAATCTTGGCCCACAGAGGCTGATTGAGAATTTTGTTAAGGATGTCATTAGTATAAATTGTTTAGGTATTGCTTAGCAGTGTGATAATCTGAGGTTTCCTGTCTTTTAGAATTTCCTTCTAAAAGCTATTTCCTAAGCAGAATAAGAATCAATCTCCTCGTTTTTATAATAATCTAAATGGTTAGACTAATGATTTAAAAATTGATTGCGTGATATGTAAGTTGATTCTATTTCTAATGGCACGAAATGGGTGAAATGCGCCAGAAGAATGTCATAGAATACCATATTTGAAATATGTTAACATACCCCAACGCATATTGAATATGCTTTGGGAATATGCTGTTTTTTTGGTGGAAATTCAAAAACTCTCAAGGAAGATGGACTCATGTGATGTTCTTTTTTTTGTTAGGGGTTTCTTTATTTTGTTTCTTTTAATTAAACTTTTATATATTTATTGCAAGCTGTCTTAGATTCAAAACTGACAGTTGGGGGAGAGGAGGAGGGGGGGAGAATGAAAAGGGTAGATGACTAAGACAAGCAGAAAGCAAAAAAACAAAAAAATTTAATTTTTAAATTAGAAGAATACTTTTTTAAGACAAGAGGGTTATTTGAAATTAAATCCAAAAAAAGAGAGAGTGAGAGATAGAGAAGGGAAGGGAAGGAAGCAAAGTGAGCAAAGAGTTTTTGGAATCCCTATGGAATTCTAGTTTTTGGAATCATTTCAACAAATGGCAAAGATTATTATATATTTCCAAATTATCTTGAGCCGAAAATATATAAATTTGCCCACTTTAGGCATCTCACATCCTTGCCATATGCTTGATCGAGAAATGAGATGTAGATACTTACTATCTACAGCCATTTCAGCTTAGAAATCAATCACTTTGCTCCCTTTCCTCCTCAGCAAATATCTCAATATCTTTGAAACCTGTTTTGCACAATTCCAAACTCTATCCTGCCAGCAGATACTAAACATAAAATGCTCTTGAAGAGTTGAGATCAAATTGAAAGTCGCCCAGCAGCAGCAAATAATTTGTTAAAATGTCACAGCATTCAAAAAAAAAAGATTTAAAGAAAATCAATTAACAACAATAACAACAACAAAAATTATGATGAAAAAGATACAAATAATATGAAAACTAACATTTTAAATTCAAATAAACATCAAAAACAAAATATACATTAAATCATAAATTAGTTTATGCATTGTTTCAAGTATGCGGAACTGATTAACTTTGTAAAAGTTTAGGAAATAGTTGAAATGAAAAAAAGCTGAAATTTTAAGTTTAAAAACTACAGATTTTTCTTAGCTCAAATAGTTAGCTAATAAATGAGGTTTTCATTCAATTTTATGAATATATTATTGATAAACTTTTATCACATTCATTTTTACTTTCAAAACGAAGAAACACATATTTAATTCACTTGCTTCTCTTTCTCTTTTTCAATAATTGTCTTAAATAATCTGATCTATTCCTTCCCTTTAGAATTTTGCTAAATATCAATGATAAAACGGAGTTTTAAATATTCGAATAGCAGACAAACATACAAAAGAATAAAACAGTTACTTTATCAATCTCATCAAAGCATATCTTATCTTTCTCAGATCAAAAAATAATCCTTTATTATAAACTGCTCTCATTAGATGGGGTAGAGACCCTTTTCCTTGAGGATGGACTCTAAGGCGACGTGGGATTCACCCTTAGCTCTAACGTATCCAGAGATGACAACTCTGGTGGAGTTACCAGTCTTCTAGCCGGTCTCACCAACCTTTTTCAAGAAATCAGACACATTTATTAATATAAATCATTTTGCATCTAAAGATAATTGAACAAAAAAGATAGGAAAACTGCTTTCAACTATAAAAAAAACCAAAAGCAAACTGGCCTAAAATATTTTCAAACTAAACAATATCCATAAACTTTGTTGATTTTTAATGAAGGTTTTTCTTCTTTATGTTAGGGGTTACTCAACCCTTCATAGACTGATTGATAATTCTCTAAAATCTCAAATCAGTACAAAAGCATCAAATTGTTTGATTTTTTTTTCTTGCCATTTTGTAGCCTCAATTTGTTTTTTGTTTATGCACACAAATTGAGTTTTTGGATGCCATGTTCTCCCTATAAATTTTTTGTTAATTTTTTAAAAAATGCAGTGGGTGTTCGCTTGTTGTTTTAACTGTGCGTTTATGTTTGCTATTTGAAATGGCTTTTAAAATGTGGGTATGCTAATTATTTGCTGTTAATGGCCTGAAAAAATCTCCCCAATGAGGCTAGACTCTCCTTAACGAAATATAGTGGAGAAATAATCATCTAAGCTACCTCTGCAACGCTGATTTGGACGGAGGAGGCATCGTTCGAGAAAATGAGTCTATTGGTCCAGTCGCACTTTCTGGGGAGGTAAGCGTCGACTCTCTTGTTAAGGTCGTTAACCAAG
>Ga0302271_10001908_pt1 | contig 19424 bp, 13 predicted proteins | sample III_Bog_N1_1_FD_198767 | JGI IMG/M metagenome (GOLD analysis project Ga0302271, IMG submission 198767) | Peat permafrost microbial communities from Stordalen Mire near Abisko, Sweden - III_Bog_N1_1 | ecosystem: Environmental > Terrestrial > Soil > Wetlands > Peat | place: Sweden: Abisko...
AACTTTACTTATTGGCAGAATCATTAATAATCTTTGTTTTATGTTTCTCAATCTGCAAAATTGGATCTATTATTGTTGTATTTGTCTCTGTTGTGAGTAGAGTATCGAAAAGAAATTAGATGAAATTATTCCTTGAATCGACAAAAGAATATAAAAACCTTAGATAATCTCGATTTTTCTAGGCTGATAGCTTGATTCCTTAGCAACCAAATCCCTATGGAATCATCCCCCTAATGCTTCCCCTCAGTTTCGTTGAAGTAGTAGCACAAGATGAGGCTTAATAAAAAGAACAGAAAAAGAAGAAGATTGATAAAAAACAATAAAAACCAAATCCCCTCCTTCTCCACTCTCCCCATCATTTCATGTTAGGGGATCAATAGTTCTGTTTGTTAGTTTATCAAGAATGACCATCAAAACTTTGAATACAGTTTTCTTGGAGATTGAGGATGAATGACTGAAAAATAACTGCAGTTATTAAATTATATTGGCCATACAAATATGTATTAATAACTGCTAAAATAAGATATTTTTAGCAGGTTAAGTGGAAGCATACTCATGAAACCCTTGTATTGTTCTTTGGATACTTTACAACTTTAACCAAAAAGTATAATTATACACATTTCATAAGACTGCACAATCTCGAACTCACAATATTGCCAAAATACTTTTTTCAGATCACACACACAAATAGAACTTTCCGCATAGAAGAATCATCTATCCGTATGTGTTAATATCACTCAAGCTGAGAATCAATTGTTAAAACATAAATATCGATTTGCTTTGAGTCTGCTGCACGCAAAGAAAATATCCAAAAGATTTGAGGGTTTGCAAGAAAAATCATTGAAAAAACAAACAGAAAAAAACAAAAAACAAAAAATAATTAGTGGAAATGTCTAAATAAGCCGCAACAACAGCAGCAGTAAGCACACAGGGAGCTACAACAGCAAATGGCGCAGTTAACCACCATCATCACGTTGCTTTGACTGAAGGACTTCAAGAGAGAAATGACATCTAAAAAGGCGGCATAAGCATTGACTACAAGCATTCCGCTTTTGTGGAGTACGTCAAATACATGAGTGGTCCAGCTGTTGTGGAAGCTGTGAATAAGACAATATTTGCCCCCCTGGAGAGAATGAAAATCATCCATCAAGCGCAGAATGCACTCTACATCAATGAGAAAGCCAAAATCAAGAATATTATTCAGTTCGTCACAAGTAAGAGCTTTCATCATTGCTGCTGATGCTTAAAGAGGATGTCAAGCAGATTATTAGGATTTAGAAGGTTATTTGGGTCATTAATGAGGAGGGCAATGGATGAAGCAACTTAAATGATAATGGAATTTATTTTGAATGGTTGTGTGTGTGTTGCTGTTTTTAGGAGTGCCTCGTGAGCAAGGAATCACAGCGCTATGGAGAGGTAACTTTGCAAATATCATGTACATCGTGCCAAGGACTATCGCGCAGTTTTCGTTCATGGAGAACATTAGCAGCACATTCTTTCCTGCAGGAGAGAAGAACATCTCTGTAAGATTCAAATATAATTAATTTCCTTCTTTTGGATGTGACTCTGTCACATGAACTGCAAGTTTCTCAAATTTTGAATGGGTTGTTGTTGTGTTGTTTGTTAGGAAGCAGAATACAGTGTCCGTAAATTCGCTGCAGCAATGGCATCGGGTTTCTGTACATTACTTCTAGCGTACCCTTTTGATCTCGCGAAGACTCGCTTGTCTCTGGAATTCGCTAAGAACAAATAAGACAAGATATTCACAGGGATTCTAAGCGTATTCGGTGAAACTAGAAGCAAAACAGGATTCTCCAGCTTATACAGAGGATTCTTCCTAGCGAATGTGATAAATGCACCTTATTTCATCACACTCTTCTCGTCGTTTTAAGCGTTGAAAGTTCTTAAATCATCAGAGGATGCAACAGTTATGGAAGTTTTCAGATATTTAGCACCAGCATCGATTGCTGGACTTCTTGCAACATGGGGTGTTTACCCTCTCGACACTGTCAAGTAAAATCAGCAAGGGGGATTATGTGCTTTTTTTGATAAAGAATGATTGAAAATGAACACACATTTTAATCTGATTAATTCACTAACAACAACAACAGGAGACGCATCTAGATGAACGGATACAACGGCAATTTGATGTACAAGGGATCAATGGATTGCTTGAAAAAGACAATCCAGAAAGAAGGGTTCTTCGGATTGTACAGTGGGTTGAGTGTAACAACTGTGAAATTCCTTGGCAGTGCAGCCATCCATAGTTCTCTCGTTGCAGCGTATGCCACTTTCAAGAGCGAACACTCCATTTTCTGAAGAAATCACAAGGTATTCTATCCTCCAAAACTATGAGGAATATTACAACATTGTGAGCCAAAACAGTTTCGTGGTTTAAAGCAATGTGTTATGTATTTAAAAGTTAATCTCTCTCTCTCATCTTATTTGTTTTAATACATAATAAATAATTTACTTAAGAAATGTTAGTTTTCACTCGTTGGGTGTGTTGTTTTAGATATGGATTGAAACAAGAAGAAAAAAGGCAGTATTATTGAGAAGAATATGAATTTATTAAATGATCATTTACGAAAAATTCCACGCAATATGATAGAATAGTAGACGATTCGAAAAATCAGGTTTATCAAAAGAGACTATTTTTCTCTCTTTAGAATAAGGAGCTCGAAGCTACAATAAATCTAAAAAATGTATCCCCCAAGCTGTCTCCTTGAACATCCATCTCCTTTCCTTTTTCTTTTGCAAGTTCGAAGGATTAGTAATTACATTGTAAGTTTGAAATATTAAAATCTAATCTTCTGTGTGAGTTGGTCTGCAACCAAAAATTATTGAAAAAACTATTCTCATACAGTAATTAATTTAAAGAGAGAGAAAAAGAGCATATTTAGGAGGAATGAATAAAAATAAATTGCTGAAGGTTACTCTTATTGGACAGAAATGATAGAAAGTGAGAATCACAGAGACAGACAGAGAGATTTATTTAACAAAATGGAATAATAATAACAAAACAAAAAAGAAAATGAAAAAGAGAGAGAGTATGTTTGTTTATTTCAAACTGAAGTAAGCACTGGCCGAAAGTCCCCTTCTGCAGCAGGGAAAAAACAAACAAATAAAGACAAAAATTAATTGTGAAAACAGTCTCCCTTCTGTGTGCTTGATTCTGCTTGATTAGATGCAATAAGTGAATTTGATATTAATCAAATCGCGAGGGCAAATAAGCAACACGGAGCTATGAAAAACCAAAACTTGAGGTAGGATAGAAATGGTGGGTTGAAACGGCTACAGAAACGAAAGAAATTGCATTAGCTAACGCTTCAATTTGTCCACAAGGAAATGCAGGAGTAATTTACCATCGAGCGAGCACCTACCAAGCAGATGTTGATCTCCATTGTGTTTGCCTTCCAAGCTGTGCTTAATGGTATTTTCCTCATTGAACATGCTGTCGGAGGGGACAACCACAAAAAGGAGGGAATGAATGATCTTGATGGAGACAAACATAACAATCATTTATATGATGATTCTAATTTTTAAACATACATTTACTCAATATCCTGTGGGATATTCGGAGTGCTCTTCATCTGTAACTTCTTCTGCAGACAGGAGAACTCAACAAGAAATCTAAAAAGGCTCACTAGTGATGATAAAAATGATTAAAAATCAACTTAATAGTAGTAACAGTAACAATCACTGCCAGCTAGTTACAAGTCAATGGCAGCTGAAAATCATCTAAATGATAACAATATTAAAATAAACAGTGGTGCAAATGATCTTAACGCTAACAACAGTAGTAGTAATTAGCCAAACAGCAACAGCAACAATAACCCTTTATCTATCTCTCCTACACCAAACAGCAATCTTATCTAGCAGGAACCAACAGTTTCCAGCTAGAACGTAAGTAACAACACTAGCGGTGTAAGCAGCAGTAATCCTGCTAATAAGACATCTTCTTTTTCTGGTGACAAAGCCAATCGACGCACTAGGCTTCTCACAATATTTTTTCTCAACAAATTCCTTCACAATATTCATTACATCATTCAAACCTTCCTCCCAATTCTCTGCTTCATCGTTCTCCTTTCGTACGAACTCACTCTCGGCATCGGTGGTAAGTTCTACTATTTTCGTCGAGCTGATTTCACATTAGTCTAAGTGTTCCTCTCCGTTTCCAGTCTAGATTCCTGGCCGTAGCAGCTAATCCTTACAGTTATCTCCATATCCCTGTAATTCAAGACATTATCTAATTCCCTAGGGTTGATCATAATCCTCCCAGCATTTCTAACTATCTTGTACGTACAAGAACGTAGAAAGAAGCTATTATTCTACGATTACTTTTATCTACAAAAAACCTTAGCAGCTTAGTAGAAACTGCTCGATCACACACTGCCTTGCTCGGTGATTGTCCTATCAAGCAAAGACGAAGATTCCCAATATGGCTCTTTCTTAAGACTCAATTCAAATAAAAATATCAAAGATAGCAACACTAAAAATAACAACAATAATACCTATGGGAATGGCAATAACTCCAACAGCAACAACTTGAACAATTCAAGCCTCCGCAGGAATAGCTCGTAGACGAAGAAGAGCTATGTGAGTTAGTTCTCAAAGCAACCACAGATGCCATCGGTTTCAGGATTCAATCGACAAACATCGATTCTCAAAGGGATCAACAGTAAGCAGAAATCATTGAACTACATCACGTACAACAACTCTAACAACATGCCTAAATCACCTTGCCTAAAGAGAAATACACTGATTGTCACTAATTCTGAGATTAACAATAACAATATTAATCTGCTGCCTGATTCAGAGCGAAGTGCACTGAAGGAAACACCCTTGATCAAGAGCACAATTGTACCCGATCCAGCTTGTTTCAACAATATTGTTAGATCTACTTTCTTAGACCCGAAGGAGATGAAATAACCCATCAGCAGTAATAACAACAATATGGACGCATCCCCAGTAGGAGATATCAACTAAGCGACAACGCAATCAGTTCTTCCAAATACCTTACCGTTTTCTTGTTTCAATCAATACATCGATCAACAACGCAATGAACAAAAGGCAGAGTCATCACGTAAGAATAAAGAAGCAAAGTTATCGCAGTAGCAGCAACTTAAACCAATCGGAGAAATCGAATTGATTGAGAATAATATATTTGACACTTTTACTCAGCAGCAGCAGAATTTTACCCCAACTAATGCAACTACACCTAAGCCTGTTGTTCCTTTTGTTTAGTTCGCAAGTGCTAGCATGTCATTCCAAGCACCTTAGCTTGAACTGAACCTTCCTTGTACTTGCGCTTCCCCCAAAGAAAATGGGAAGCACGTCGAAAGAAAGCAATGCAATTGCAATCACATCAACAACAACAACGGACTTGCCAACACAATTTAGACTCCTTTGTTCCAGCAGCATTAGAACTCATCTTTGCCTTCACTTTTCCAGCAGAAATACTCCATCACGTTTTCGAAGCAAGACAGCAATCCTAAGGATATTGGTAATTCAAATAGCAACAACAACAGTGGTAATGATAATAACAAGGACTAATTTTAAAGCTAAGCTAAGTAGCCACCCGAAAAGTCAACCACAGGATAGCAAGTGTCGTTCATGGAGTAATAGTAATAGCAATCTTCATAATAGAATATGAATGTTATGCTGACTTCCTCCTAACGCAGAGACATGAGTGGTATCGCTGGGTAAAGCTTAGGTGATTCCAATAAAGAAAACAACAACGGTTAGAGTAACAGAGACATACAATACTAGCATCCAAGTTATTCTCCGTCTGAGCGGAATCAGACAGTGGAGGAGACAAATATGAACAACAACAACTAATTGAAAGTGAACTTTGTGAATTCAACGTGTCTGCATTCGTTTGCGATCTAGCGCGATGAAACGAGTAGACGGAGTAGACCCTACGAAGGACAGCAACTCCGTACCGAATTCTTTAATGAAGCACAACCGCTGCAAGATGAAGTATTCTAATTGCTCTCTTAAATCGAAGTCAAAACTACTGAATTACTCGATTTACCCTGCAAGAACAACTCATTCACGCCATTATCTTCACCGTTCGAGCTGCTCGATACTACCCAAAGACACAATAGCAACAACAACCATAATAGCAATAATGGAACTAATAATTCTAAACGTAAATTAATCTCCGCATCGCTACTCGATGTTGTCTAACAGAAATACAGCCTGTTCCATAAGAAATACTTCTCATAAATCTCTTCCAAAGAAGTCAACGAATCCAGTAACGATGAGCTAGCAGATAATGGGATAAATAACTTGAATTTGAAACAACAATAGAAATCAAACGATCTTTCCTTTGAGGAGGTATGTCGCTCCTTGGATTTAGAAAAAGAAGATGTCTTCGTGAATTGCGTGTATCGCAGTGGGTAAGCAGAGAAGATGCTGGATATTCATATAATTGAGTTTCAATGGATCGATGAACCAGCGATTATGGTAGTCATGACAGATGTATCACAGAAAGTACGTGCGAGACGATTGTAAGACTTAGATTCCTACAAGAACGAGTTACTAGCAACTGTCACGCATGATCTAAAGACACCGCTAAATGGGATGTTGTCGATCCTTGAAGTAGCGTTGGAACTCCCTGACATCAAAGAAATCAAGAACTTCATTACGATAGTGCAAAAAAATGGCACTCTACTGAACTTCCTCATCATGGATATCCTCGACTACAGTGCGATGCTCAAGGGGGAACTGCGATTAATATTATCGCGGTTTGACATCAATGATATACTAAAGGATATAAATGATTTAATTGGGTTCTAAGCACAGCAGAAGAAGCTCAAGTTCACGATTCAGAACAATCTCCCTGAGAGTGATTGCATGCTGGATAATGATTCACGTCGCGTCAAGCAGATCCTATTGAATCTAACCTCGAATGCATTGAAATTCACATTCTCAGGGGAGATCGCGATTATTGTAGAAAAAGATGAATTTTCTAGTAATATTGTGAGGATTACTGTGAGTGATACAGGTGTAGGGATACCTGATTCATTGAAGCCCAAGCTGTTTAAGCTCTATGGGACATTTGATCATAACAATGGGTCGAATAAGCATGGAGTAGGGCTAGGATTAGTGATTACGAAGAAGCTAGCTTCGTAAGTTGGACCGAAGGATACGCTGAAATTAGAGAGTATTGAGAAAGTCGGAACGTCGTTTTCGTTTTCAGTGTATAAGTCATTGAAACATGTGTTTGCAAGCTCAGGTGGAGGAGGAGGAATGAGAGGATCAGGGATGGAATCACCGGGGAATCATTAGAATTATTGCAATAATAATTCATTGTCACCGATTGGGTAACATAATAACAACATAAGCAATACATTGAATAGAACACAATTGCCATTGACTACACCGAGGAATAATAACTTAGAAATCAGCACCGGGCAAAGTAAGAAAATAATTAAAAGGGGGATTCATTTTACAAAATAATAATAATAATTATCATTTGCATATATTGTTGAGATTCTAACTGATTGGTTTGTGTGTGTTTCTGCTGTAGTTATGCGTTTCGATGATACTTCTTCGTATGCGAAGTCACCAGTCGCAGTGGATACTCAATCAAACTTTTATAATAACAATACGCAAGAGCAATGTGAAACAGATGGACCGTTTCTGAGCCAGCGAGTTATCCATCTGCATACACCAACACCGTTCTTTATGGTAACAAAAATTAGTCTGGAAAAAAAGAAAAAGAGAAAGCGCTTTCAACTATTGATTTATCCATTTTTTTTATTGTAGGGCGGGAAGGGTTAGATCTAGAAGTACTCTTAGTTTTAGCAGTATCAATCAACACCAACATAGACAACAAACAACTAATTTGGGCGAACCACTCCAGATAGCAGTGAAATCATTCAGGGGACGACTCTGCATAAGCTCAGCATGTCAAAGGGGCTCGACGAAGAGAGAACTACGGGGACTCAGCGGTATTGTGCGAGTTTCGAAGGGAAGGGAAATACCATGAAGATTCCAGGAATATTCTGCAATCTTGATTCAAGAAGGGATACACCAGATATTCATAATATCCTGATGGATTAGTCATCAGAAATCATTGAAATCTAAGAGCCTTCTGCGTATGTCCCTAGAAACTGCTAAGATGTATCGAATATCCATCATCTCTCGTAGCTCAATATGGCTAGTAATAATAATAGTCATGTGAATGTCAAAGATACTGGGAATTATAATAATAAAATAGCTTAGGAGAGCAATGAAGACAGATTGTCTTGTTCTATTAGCAATATCGAAATCACAACAGGTAACGATATAGATCAAAATAATAATTAGTAGAAGCACAGCAATAATAATCGCTAAGACATCTACGAACTGCCTATTAATCAAATTGTGCATGCAAACAACAACAATAGCTTTAACTGTAACATCACTAATACTACTTCTAACAATGATCCTAGTTACATACCGAGAATTCCCTAGAATATTCCTTAAGATACTGGAAATGACACTGATAGTAACAACAATAACAACAATAATAATAACAATAACTACAGCAGCAGCAAGGACAGCAATGATAACGAAGAAGATGATAATGTTGATGCGAATAGCTTGCACAATTACTTCACAAACAACAATAATTTCTAGTTTAACGGGTAGTAGCCACCACTCATAGCGAATACAATCAACAAATATGGGAACTCTTTGAGTTTCTCGTAGAAGATTCTCAACAATCATCAAGCGCAATTCCAAGCGCAGTAATTACTCTAAGCAGAGGCAGATAACAATAATCATTCTAACATGGCTTCAAGCATGCAAGGATCGTAGATGCTCGCTGAAAACAACAAGGATAACTAGCCGTAAGTTTCAAGCTTGTTTCAAGCCAACAATAGTAACAGCGGTAGCAGCGGCGGAAACAACAACAACAATAATCAAAGCCTCGAGATGGCAGCAACTGCTTCTAATCTTCCTCCTCCTAGCACTAACCTACGTATTTTGATTGTCGACGACACATATTTCAACATTGTCGCACTCAAAATGCTCCTGAAGCAGCTCAAACACACCGACGTCTAAGAAGCTTACAACGGACAGCAAGCACTTGATTTGCTCTACAAATCCAAAGAGCAATAACTATCCCTCCCAGAAGGCTCATAATTGCAGCTTTAAACTACCTAGCTAATCTTCATGGACATAAATATGCCAATCATGGATGGATTAGAATGCACGAGAGTAATCCGCAGTGATCCATTCTTCAACAGTACTAAGATCGTTGCAGTGACTGCATATTCCTCTGCAGCTGAAGGACAGAAGTGCTTCGATGCAGGCATGGATGCGCATCTATGCAAACCTATTAGTAAGACAGATTGCTAAGCTGTGATTAATTCATTGTTTCAACAGCCATGAGATATTCATTTATTTTAAGTCATTCATATATAATTTGAAATTTTGTGAAATTAATTTTAGATTTGGAAGTTATTATCTATTGGATGGGTGGGGAGGGATAAGGAATCCTAAAAACTAGAATAATAACTAAAACTCACTTTTTGATCTAAAAAAGCGAATACATAAGAGCATTCAAACCCTATGGCGATTCCTGAATACTGCGTGGTGGGACAGCTGCCGCATGTTGAAGATGTGTACTTAGTCACACGCAACCTAACTCTCCCTGATGATTATGTGCTTGTTCTCAAGTACACCGGATCAGCTTTTCTCTATCCAGTAAATCACTCCTGATTCTTCAGAGGTGCTAAATCTAACTGCTATTTTAATAATCTCTTTTAGGAACCATACTACAACGTGACATTGGAGGCATATTTATCGTTGAGACAGCCAGATGCACATGTGTTATCGCTGATTCTAGCATAAATTCTAGATATCAGCAAAAAATACCATATTTAACCGAAGAATATGCTCGCTGAGGGAATCACTTTCAATCACAAGGATAATCGATTTGTGTACCCGAAGCAGCTGATTAATTTCGTTTAGAGAAGTGATAACAAGGATGGATTAGGTAGAACACCATTCGATGTCATCGAGGCGTATATCGATACGAACAAGGGAAGAGAAGGGATGAGAGAAGAAGATTAGATTGTAAAATTATAGGAAATAAAGGATAATATTCAGGAGAGTATCACAAATGGAAGAAGAATTGAAGGAAGCAAAGAAGTAGTTTCAATCAGGGAAAAGAGTGAAAAAGAAGAAGGATAGAAGAAACAAAAGAGATAGCAAAGGGAAGAGGAAGAAGAAGATGATAGGCTGAGTGTGAGCAGTGGCGGTGTTAAGAACCTCATCTAAATAGATGATTATCAAGGCAGTTAGACACCTGAATTGCAAGATAATGACTAAGAGGAATAATCAAATAAGCTATCAGCATCTAAACCACCATCTCCATCCCTTATCGATGCACAATATCTCTAAAAACAGTTCCTTATCACCGACTAATCCAACCTATCCAAGATACTAGCTTCTTAGCGGTAAGCTTACGAATAAAGTATTGTGTTTAGCTATCTTGATCACAAACAAGAGATCCATCCGCATACGCCTAATGACAAGCAGCTCTTGGATTTATTCAACTATGCTACTTTATACAAGAAGATCGGTTAGCACAAGCTAGCGAAGACACTGTATACGTATTTTCAAAGATTACTGGAAGGAGTACTCCAGAAGCAGAAAGAAGTGTTCGAAAGAGAAGAGCCGAAGATCGTACATGTCAAATTGGATCTAACTGCAAGTAAAATAGAGAGGAATAAAGAGAGAGAGAATTAGAAGACACACATGCAGCATGCATTTGTGTTGTTAGTCTCTTCATATGAATAATGACTGATTTGTTCTGTAATAGTGATTGACTGGGTGACTGCACTCCGGAAGGATCTGCAGGTAGACAAAGATGGTTTGCTAATATTTGGTATCGAGTAGCATTCCGCAGAATGGTTCAGACAGCGAAAGACCCATGTGACAGCTTCAAACTTTGGTAACATCGCCAAGGCCACTACCATTGAAAGGCTGTAATCATACCTAAAGAGATAGACCTAAATCAATAGACTACATCTATTTTTTGTCTGTCTATGTTGTATTGTTGTTATGTTTTTTATCGTTCTTTGTTAGTAATCGTGCAGTGATGGAGTAGCTCTTCCCAAAGTTTTTCGGGAACGAAGCGACGCGGTACGGAACTGACACAGAAGCTGAAGCCAGGGATAAATATATTAGCTTGAAGAAGGATCTTGGATATTCTGTCAAGGAGTACGGATTAATGGTCGATAAGCGATTCCCTTGGATTGCTGGTAGCCCAGACGGGATTGTCTTCTAAAATGGAAAGAAAGTTGTAAGAATATTCAAAAGATATCTAGAGAGAAAGAGAGAGAGTTTATGTGCTCTATCATGAACATGTTTGTTGATATTTTTGCTTGTTTAACCTACAACTTAGGGCTGCTTGGAGATAAAGTGTCCATTTAGTGTACGTGATCGTAGCATTAACGCCAGCATTAAGGACATCGTCTTCTTGGAGCGATGCAAAGATGGTTCAGGTGTTTAGTTGAAGAAATCACATGCATATTACAGTTAATGCTAAGGAATAATGCGATTGAGTGGTGTAGCATGGTGTGATTTCTTTGTGTATACGAAGGTTGATTGTGTGACGATAAGAGTAGAGTATGATGAGGAGTTCATGAAGAGATTGATTGGGTAGCTAAATCATTATTATTTTGGACATCTGCTAGTGGAAATATTGTCACCTTGTTAAAGTATTCATATTGAATAGCAAGTACTGCATCAGGATTTATTAGATATCTTAGAAGAAAATGAATATGATTTCAAGAAGATATAAAAGAAGAGGAGAGAGGATAGAAGTGGGGAAATAGATAAGCAAGAAGAAGATGATGATGCTGCTTCGAATGGAACTGAATCTCTAGATGAAGAAGATGTTCCTGATCATGATGATGATGACGATAATGGGAATAATAATAAAAATAATCAAAGAGCTAGCAATAACAACAATAATAATGCTACTTAAGAACTTGATGAAGAGTCTCACGAAATGGATCTTGGTTTGGATGATAACGGTCCTAAAGAATAAACATCTAACTCACAATAACTGAACGCCAATCACGACCATATTCCTCCAGTTGATGCTAGCATTGCATAAAGCCCTAATGTTATTCAAGAAGAAGAAAAAGAAAAATGTCTCCTTGAAGAAGAAAATAAAGAAGAAGACAATTCTGAAGACACTTAGCCATTAGATGAGCTACCTAGTGATCAAAACGATGATGCAACTTAACCTCTATGAAATATATCTATATTCTTAGTTTTTACTTCTGCGATCAATATATATTTGTTAATTTATCACATCAAACAAAGATATTAGTTACAATAGTATTTTTCTCATTAGTTAAGTGCATATTCATCCTCTAGTATTATTGTCTTTTATATTCTATTTTTAAATGACAAAACAGCTCCTAATCCTCACATATTTGTTGCAGGATATGTATTCAAATAAATGTGCAATAATTATTTTAGATTGAAGTTGTTCTCTTATAGTGTTAGAGCAAGTAACATTTGTTGTATTGACTAGGAAATTTGGAAAATTAAAATAATGCTGAAAAACGAATTCAGTAACAGACCGACAGACAGACAATACGGATTTAGATTCAATTAATTGCAATATTCATAAAAAGTTGAGGGGAAAATACTTTAAAAATAATAAAATCAAGCAAATATATTATTCATTTTTGTTCCTTTTCATAAGTGGAGACAACTAGCAGACTAACTAAACAACCACCGACTTCCGCTGCAATATGTCTTAGTAGTTCAACACACCTTAGAAAAACCAACAGCAACAACAACAAAATGTTTAGCAATAGCTGCAAACATTTCACTCGCAAGGCGCACAATAGCCATAACAATAACCGTAATAATTAGATAACGGTGCTAATTTGCATTTACTGCGCTAATAGAGTGAATAACGACGGCATGATATCGAGGAATAGAGTGCATCTCACAGCAGTTGGTGGCGATACTTGTAAATTGTTAATATATTTGTTTCCTTATTATTTGGATTAGGATGCTTGACACTCTATCCTTATATCCATCTTAAATACCCAAAACCATTTTATCTTGTAATCTTCTACATGGCGATATCGATATTGTGCTTCTTCTTCAGCCTTATTCTGATGATTGTATTCTATCTCGCATCCAGACTCTGCATAGCCAAACAACAACAACAACCATAACCTACACACAATAACAACACTAACACTAATAACAATAACAATCTTAACAACAGTTATTCCTAATTGAAGGATCACAGCATGACTAACTTCTAGCAATCCAACACGAATTAAGAATAAGTCCCTTGCTGCAATGTAGGTTGGTTCCCATTGGTTTACTATTCAACTCTATACATAGCATATTTCTTTTATATAATCTTCAGCACAACAACAATCTATAAAACATGGAATAAGATACCATCTCCTGTGTCATGGTTCTTAGTTTATGTCTGGTTGGTAGGATTCTTACATGTAGCAACAGCTCTGTCGTTGTTGTTCAGCAGGAAGTTCATATCTAGACACATCGAAGAAATGGAAGAAGCGGATGTATACAGGATCGATGATGAAGAGATACAACGAAGAAAATAAGAAATACTCAATGCAAGGAATAAAGATATTCATAATCATAATAACTACTGAAAGAGGGAGGAAGAGATAAAGGATATAAGAAAGAAGATATGTTGAGTATTAAAAAGGATAATTAATTGAATGGAAATGATATGAAGTCTTAGATGATGGTAGTCTAACTCTTGATCTTTTTCACCTGTGACTGTTCTTAGTTTCAAACCTTTTCATATTAGTGAAAGCTAACAATATTTTTTTACTTTAAAATAATTCTATTTGCATACCTTTATTTGAACTACAATCCTCAAATTAGGATTATTGTTTTGTTTCGATTTTTTTTAAATCTTTTAATAATTCAAAAAAGATACTGTATCTTACACATCCCTCCTCGTTTTATGTGATTTGGAAGCTTATCTCTTTGATCTTTTAAATAATAAAAAGGAGTGAGTTGGATAAGGATATGTCTTAATTTATTGAAATATATTTTTGTATTTTCAACGTCTTTGAGAAAGGACTGAATGATCTTTTTCAAAGTAGATTAACAAATTCAATTCAATCTATGAATTTCGAGATTTGATTGTTTGTTTTTTTTTATTCATACTCAAACAATCAGCAAAGTAGGTTGAAAGCATAACACTTTTTAAAGAATGAATCGGCAAGTGAACAGCAACGAAGACAGTAAGAATAACGACAATAATAATATTAAGAACAAGAAGACGACTAATGGCAGCGCAAATGAACAACGAAGTATTAGCGCTATTCCAATTAGATAGCCTTCTAATGGGTATTCCATCGGATAAGATAACGCTTTCTATGATAAAAACGATGAAGACGTTGATCTACTTTAGAAATTCACTGGTGTACCACCAACAGCAAGAGGATTGTATAAATTAAATCTAGATGGATATCAGCAGAGTTACAAAGATGACAAAGATATCCCTGCCAATGAGAAAGGCGGCAATCCTGATTCAGAGACGGCTAATTCTTCTTCAGGAATCAACTAATTCTTGAAGAATCAACCAACAAGAAGTATTCAAACTAAAGATACTAGGTAGGCATAACAACCTGTGATTAGCACTAACTAGAGAGATGAAGAAAACAGAAGAATAAGATAATTGAACGAGCGTCATCAAGCTGCAGTAGCTGATAGTCTTTAGAATCTAAATCAAAGATAATCATAATCTTATTAACAACCTGCTTCTAGCAAAGTGAGTTCTTCAAGATTAATCGATACAGCTATCGAGCGATCTCCCTAGATGCCTTATGGCTCAGATGCATCAGTCAAGATGCGTAATAATAACAATAATATTTCTCATAATTCTTCGATCATGTCATCTTAGCTAAGTGCGAACAAATACAGTATGAACTTCAAGCCAACAATGACACTGTTCTCTTTCGATGTGAATTAGCCAGCAGTAAATGATATCAAGCGTACTCCCAGGAATTACCCTTCAACAGTTGATCGCACACCCCGAAATCCCTCTGCGCTACTCGAAACGACGAACGCACGGAATTCCAATAACTACGATAATAGACTCGACGATACAACGAATTTCATTAATGATAAGCTCCTTGAATTTCCTTCAATGAAGCGAGAACTGCTAGAATAGCAGCGAGCACTTCTGCAGAAAGAGCGGGAGATCTTAGAAAAAGAAAAAAGACTTGTTGAACAAGAAGAAGACCTGTTTAGAAGCTCACACAAGAACTCACCGTTTCATCAGAATGGATAGGCATTCAAATCGATGATATCGCCAATCAGTCCAAAGGAATATCCGAAAATGTTATCTCCTCCATCACCTGTGATATCTGATATTCGATTAGTCAAAGTCAATGATGTAATCGCTTTTGGGAAAAACAATAATCAACCCTCTGCAAACAAACTAGCATATTCGCATAGCAATCCAGCGAAGAAGAAGGAGAATAGCAATTCGAACATTCCACAAGCATTGTTTAAAAGCAACAACTACAATGAGAATAATAATACTAAAAGCTAATCATTAAGGGACTTTTATTCATCAGCTTAGCACCACAAGTTAAGTGATTTCTCTGTTGCCATCAATCCTTACGATGAGCAGGTTAAAGGGAAAGCTAACATTTCTATTAAAACCAGTCAGCAAGATAAGTTACCTCGATCTAAAGAAGATTCTCGCTAATTCAGTCCTCCCATGAAACACAAATCAGGTCATACGCCTATTCATCGAAATCAAAGCAATCTACCATTTTCAATAAAACAAGAAGGATCTGCACAAGTCAAAAAACCTTATTCGGACAGTTAATCTCCAAGGGAAAACTCAATATCTTCAGCTATTCTCTTGCCAAATGAGCTCCTCTAGCTAGCGGAGTAAAACAGAGAATCCGTTATGAGAGGAGCTCCCAAGCATGAACTTGGTGTTTAAGTCTCCGAATCTAGCTTTTCTAACGAGCGAGGAACGATTAAGACATTCAAATCTTCGATGATTCAAAACTTCCCTCTTCCTAAACCAACGAGAATGGACTAGCATCCGCATATACTGAATCGGAGTGTATCCCCTTCAAGTGGAAATAACATAAATCCAGTAGTGAATTACTACACGAATGTTAATAACAATATCAATTCCAACAATAATTAAAACCCTCATCATTCTTAGATCATCCCGTTGTTCTACAGTACCGAAGTGAACTAGGCGCCCAACACAACAGTAGCATATCCATTGTTTCTACAGCCGAAAAGCCTCATTCTATCGTAAGCTAGAAAGAATTACCCGATCATAGAACAAAAAGAAATATTCGGAAGTCGCAAGGATTCAGTCTAATTGAATTAATACCCGTTTGAAGAGTAATACTAACCAATGCAAGAGCAAATTATCTAAAGCTATTAAGAAATCAACAAATAGCAATAATAATATGCGTCATAATAACCACCTTAATAGCTAAGCCGAAACCACAGTGGAACATCGTTTCACTCAAACAAACCTATTTTCTAAGATAACAATCTAAAACGAGCAAACCCATAATAGGCTATCAGTAATAGTAGTCTTCCTATTGAGATTCCCAAATAGAACAACGAAATAGAGCTAGTTCATTTGAGCAAAAAGCAAAAGAACCCATCGTCATTTATGAATCAATTTGCTTGCTTTGAGTGTCTCGATGAACCAGAAAAAATAGTTGAATAGAGAGTACCAGAGAGACCACCTGCTGGACGCAATTTCAATTATTCTCAACCACCATCTAGGCCAGTGTCTCCACCTGTCTAGACAATGATCATCCCTGCTGCTGTTGTTCCAGCTAGTAAACAAGATAATACATCTTTTATTAAATAAATAGTCCCTTTTTAAGATTAACTTTTTCATTGTTTTGTTTTGTTCTTTCTTTCACAACCCCCCTTAGATAATAATCCAATTCCTCGCCATCGTTCGCCGAGTATCTTTGGTGACAATGGTGGTGTCAAAGTCTCATAAATATCAATGATCTCTACTGAGAAATACTGTGAGAAATGCATGGAATTTGTAGCTGCAGACAGATTCAATATCCATACTTAAGTCTGCAACGAACAAGTCTTTTAAATGCCGTTGCAGCCGAGTCTCAAGCAGATTGAGCTCATCAACTAGAAGCTACTTAAACTAGCATACTTCGTGAAGCGCAAAAGCTCCATGGAAACACCTCTTAAAGAAATCGATCAGCAATCAGGAATTACCTTGAATTTACATCCAAAGCTATTACCGTATTGCAAGTATCTCCATGAATGTCTGTGCGCCTTAGCGAGAGATTCTATGAAATTATCTTAAGTAGCCCAAGGAAGAGAGGACTTGTCGCTGATTGCTTCGAGAATTAAGGGAATCGAAGATACTAGAGGATTTGATGTGTTCGCGTAGAAAGCACTGGAATTAGTCAATATTAAAGAGAAATTATTGACTTAGATGCTGCAGTGAAGGGGTTATCTTTCAGCAAGATTAGTATTCTTTCTTGGAGTCATTTTTCCTGTAAATCTAGTTCGGATTTGGATGTATTTTTTGTTAATATAAAAAGTTAAATATTAAGATAAATTCCATTATTGTTGTTGTTTTGTCTAACTAATGTCAAGTTCAGTTGGGGTTACAACAAATCTAATCTGCTTATTCTTCCTTTTTCTTTCCCAGTATCTTCGTTTTTCTCTCTTTGATATATTTCTGTCATTATCATACATGTTATTTTGCTGTTCTATTGTGGTACGTTATGCTATTTGTGTGCTTAGTGTCACCTTGATATAAAAAAAATGAATGAAATTAGCTCATTTTATACTAAACAAGAATAAATCAAGTATCCCAATTGATTTTCTAGCTTTACCTTGAGAATAATTGGCAAACTTAAGGCTTTTATGTTAACTTCACAGAAACAACCGTTTTACTGATTCAGAGTTAGAAATCCACTTAGCTTTCAGTTCTTGCATTGAATCACTCTTCTGTGCTGCAAACCAACGAAGATACTCAAACTAGCATAGTAATAATTCATATGAAAAATCAAAGAAAATTTCACAAACAGGAGAGAGAAATAACAAGGAATTGCTTCTGGAGAATATTAAACTCTTTAAGTTTATTAATATGGATCGTAAGGTATGTAATCTTGAGCAGCTAGCTAATCTTTAATCGACTGGAATTGCTAACCACAGAATCAAGAAAAGATATTTAAAAATGGCCAATACGCTGCTTGTTTGTGGTAATAGCAGATGGTTTACATTGAATCACCCTCCATTTAAGAATAGACTGGGGGTGTTTTAATAACTGTGGAATATCTAAATCTCAAATCAACTTATCGAAACTCAGTTAAATTTGAGTAATATCCCCATTGTTTAATTGAGTCATTAATTCCTCCATCCATTCATTCTTTTCTCATGAAATATTTTTCTTCCCCCTCACTCAATCTCATTTAGTTTCCTTTTTTCAAAGCAACAAACCATTAGATTCCTTGAAAATCCTTAGTAATCCTGATTCATTTCCCTTCAAAGCATTCAAAAAAGTCAGTTCCACTTTACTTACAATCAGATTCTTCAATACCATTTACTCAAATGGATTCCTAGTTTGCGACTACGAAAGTAACTCCTAATCCATATTTTTTTTACATAAATGCTTGACCACACACATACGCACAAATAATCCTCCTAATATTATCTAATAAAATACATATCCACAACATAAATTAAGTAATTAATTAATTCTTCTGGCGAAATTCCACTCTCCCACTGGATAATAATACCCACCCCAATATAAATCAAAGTTATGATATTATTAGACTGGTGAATTCCTTACGCTCCTCCCAGTATTTCAAATATTCTTTTTATCCATTCAGTCAATCAATAATTACACAAATATTCATTCCCAGTGAGCTGGGTTGCATATTGTTAAACTTTTCAGTGATTTAATAAATTAATTCATTTCTTAACAGTATTTTTACAAGTTTCTGAATTGAAAGACGATGGTGTGTTAGCCATCGAAAAATAGTTAAAAGAAAATACGATTACTCATAAACGTAATAATGTAGAAGGAAACAGATAAAAAATACTCTAATAATTGTAAAATTTCAGTGTGAAGGAGAGTTAGTTTGTTAGTAAGTAATTCGGTTATTTTTTTTAGAAGAAAGATAAAATAATAAACCAATAGGATTAATGTTATGAAAGGTTCATATTGTTATTGGTATTCACCATATTCCATCCAAATAACATGTTAGTGATTAGTAGTATTATGTTTTTGTGATGTTATGTTGATATTTGAATTACACTTTGATCTTTTGAAAGTGAGAATCCCTATTCAGCAGGCTACTTCAATCTCTTCTTGATTACTGCAAAAATACAAGTCATCTTAGACATAAGCACCACCATGACTG
>Ga0302271_10001909_pt1 | contig 19415 bp, 11 predicted proteins | sample III_Bog_N1_1_FD_198767 | JGI IMG/M metagenome (GOLD analysis project Ga0302271, IMG submission 198767) | Peat permafrost microbial communities from Stordalen Mire near Abisko, Sweden - III_Bog_N1_1 | ecosystem: Environmental > Terrestrial > Soil > Wetlands > Peat | place: Sweden: Abisko...
GATGAAAATGTTATCATTGTAAAGTCCAGGAGCGATTTTTATTATGCTTCCAGGCTCTGCTGCGTTAACAGCTTCCTGAATAGTCTTATAAGGGCCTGATTCAGAGTCTATTCATTATAATTTATGTAAGGATCTAATTTCAATTCAAAGAACTGAGTTACCAACTATATAATTGAGAGCAGCTGGTTTTCTCAAACTTGCAGCATCGATCTTGAGTGTCTCTAAGAGATTAAAATTCTTGGTTGTTCCTTTTAGGTCCATTGAGACTACTTTTTCCACCTTAATCTAGTTGTTTTTAGTTGATCTCAAAAACAATAATTTTTTACCACCAAATGATAACTAGTTTCAATTCAATTTCATTCTGAAAAATACACCAACGACAAGCACTTAATCCTTTTTATAAATTGGTAACTTGAGAATAGCAAAGGTATGTTTTTAAATTAACAAATCAAAAAGTATTATGCAATTAACGCATTTCCATACTATGAAATTAACAATTCTCTTAAGCTATAGAAATCTTAACAACATGCAATAATCTGAAAAAAAGTTTATCTCAAAACTAAGACGCAGAAAATACCTATTGGAGCAACAAATAGAACTTTTTGAAAAGAAAAAAGAGATTGAGAAAGATAATAAACAAATAATTGATAAGAACTTTTAATAAAATCTCTTTTTTTCCCCCTCTTTTTTATCTTTCTTGAGAAATGGCTTCCTTCTAAGGAACTAATTTGAACAATGCTGACTTTCTTTTCGAGCAGCATCTCTTTTTGAATTATCCTATGAACTCGCTTGAAGAATGCGCTTTTCCTGACTCAGAAAACACCAACACAAGTCACTAACAATTAAACTCTATCGATAACAATCCTCAAATAGGAATTGTAAGCAATCTTTCACATTCAATCAGCCATTTTTTGATTTATTTGGTTCAAATAAAATACAGATAAAACGAGAAGATAACAGATTAGCAGCAGTTGATATTATTAAGAAACCAATCTCAAAAAAACGATTACGAGCTTGCGGGTTCAAACTTATCTCCAATTCACAATAATAGTTAACAATTGAACAATCAAGAAATGGATATTTAAGTGAAGATGAAGAAGTTGAAGCAGAAGAATCAGCTGAATGTATGGAAAAGGAAGATAGTGCATAGGAAGAATCTGATCGATTAAAAGGATTGAAAAGGCGGTTTAGATTGAAAAACAGGGGAGAAATTGAACACTTTTTAGATAATGTGAGAGTGAATAAACTTAAAAACTTTTATAAAACCTTCATGAATCGAATCAAGGTTCCTTTAATTAAGCATTTCCATGAAACCAATGAAGTTGTGAAACAAATAAATAAACTCTGCACTGAATCTAATCAGAGAAAGTTTTTATAGCTCTTTCCTTTTCTCCGCCAAAAGCCCGAAATTAATAATCAAGAGCAATCAGATTTGAAGAATGAATAAGAGAATAATAACAAAGATAATTGTCTAGATACTCTTCGAAAAGCAGCTTTTGAACTCTTTGGAAATAATTTTCATTAACTTGTGAGGATAATCAAATGCAATAAATCCTTTAAATAACTAGAAGAATTCATTTATGGATGTCTTTATTATGCCGAACGCTCTTAAAAGATAGTTTCTGAATCACCCCAGCAATTTTTTGAAGAAGAAGTTAAACCTCTTGCTGTGTTTCGATTTGTGGAGCCTGATTTGTAAGCTAAATTAGATAAGTATGAGGCATCAAACACTTTTGCATCTAAATCATTATTGCCTTAAGTAGAATAAGAATAATAGTTGAATTGTCCATTACAGAACGATACTGTTGTAGACATTTAAAAGAGAGAATTATTACTTTCTATTGAATAAAACACTGACAAAAACGATCTAAATATGACTCATGTTTTCTTATGATTCCCACATTCAATTCCTCAACTCTTTGTCAATAATTAGTATCTTCTCAGTACACAAATTAAATCTGACTTTTGGAGCAAAGACTAATTTTCTCCCTTATCTTAAAGCTGTTATATATGATCTATTCAAATTAATGTGTTTTGTTTTTTATTATTCCATTGTGAGATTTGCATCCTTCTAATTAATATTCTATCCATGCGATTTTTTTGTTCACTAAAAAGCAGTAAAGTTTTTAAAAGTTAATTACACTTTCCTCCTTTCGATTGTTAATAAAAAAATTATAAAATAAAACGATGAAAATATATTGCTCTCAATCGTTTTCAACCTTTTAATTTGATGCAATGAAATAAACCTCTGTTCTTCTCACATCTATCTCACTTTTCAACTTCACTTGAGATTATTAATAATTTCAAACTATTTGATCTGATTATCATAATTTTTTGTTAATTTTATTCAATTATTCGATCATTGATAAAGCAGCCAACTAAGCTTGTATGAGACAGAAAGAATTAAGTTTGTAGATATTTTATTATTCCATATTCCTCCTTCTTCTGATTCATAAATCATTTATTATTTGTACTCTTTCCTTTTCTTTCAAAGTTGGAATATTTTTGTATTTATCTAAAATGAATAATGTTATTTTATAAATTCTATGTCCTCTTATTTCAATAATGTTAACATTTTGCGACAAGACTACCTCAACTCTTTATTAAAAAAGGATTTGAATTTGAAAAAATAACAACTGAATGAGAAACACTGCGTATTTGAATTTAATTTGCAAGGCAATATTAATTTGATGAGTTTTGATAGTAGTTTTCTTGATATTTGATATTGTAAAACATTTAATCTGTCCAAGCAAGAACCAACTGGAATTAATTGTGCGTTCAAATCAAATCAAATCAAAAAAAAAGATAATTTGAAAGAAGAAAACAACCATTCAATGAACTCAGCACTTTCAATCAGTAAAAGAAACCACAACACAATATTTTCATCTCTAACCTCATTCATTTTCAAATAACTAGGTCCAAATGGTAACAAAGCTGTTTACCAAATGCCTGCAAGCAGTTCGAACAATATCGGATTAGAAGGAAGAAATGATTACTTAAAGAAAAAGCCAGAGAGAGTGAAAGTATTTGTGAGATTGCGACCTTTTTTGGAAGAAGAATATGGGTCAAGTAAAGTCTGCAGCATCGATAGCTTTGATTCCAAAAACAAAGTTATTCAAAGTAATAGCTTATTGTCATTTCGATTCCATTGCATAATATCTACTCTTTCGTTTTGATTAGTCAAAAAGGATTACGATAAAAAAGTATTTAATTTTGATGGTATCTTTGAACCAAAAATATCTCAAGAAGAAGTTTATTCAGCCATCGCTGCACCTGTTATTCAAGTAAATATTAGATTCTATTGTTATGTGAGGTTTATAATATCTTTTATCGGCGCAGAGTGTGATGGAAGGATTCAATGGAACGATCTTTGCATACGGACAAACAGGCACGGGAAAGACATTTACTATGGTTGGAGGGAATTAAAAGCACGAAATTGGAATTATTCCAAGAAGTCTGGAAGAAATATTTTCCTTTGTTGAAAATGACTCTTCTCACGCTTATTCAATCTAGCTAAGTTGCGTGCAGATTTATATGGAGATGGTATGATTGTATTTAACACTCTTAAACAAGATAATTAATATTTGGCTTTAAAATAGCTCCAAGATCTCATCAATCCAGAAAATAAAGTTATTCGCATTAGAGAATCACCTGAAAATGGTGTGTTTATCTCTGGAACTGAATGGGTCATAATATAAAACCCTTCCGAAGCCCTGCAACTTGTTGAGTTGGCTGAAAAAAATAGAGCAGTTGCTTTCACAGCGTAAAAAAACTATTAGCATCTTGATGTTTATTTTAATCTTGTTAATTTGTAATATTCATAGATTGAATGCTTGTTCAAGCAGAAGCCATGTTATATTGATGGTTTAAGTCTAAAAGAGAAACAGAAAGGTACTCGATTAGCAATCTAGCACCAGTAGTCTCAATAACTCTTTAGTGTAGTACAATACTCACTCTTTTGCATAAGTAGGTGACAATAATTAGTCCTCTTCAGTTTCTTTAGTTACTTCTGTACTCTATCTGGTTGATCTGGCTGGCTCAGAGAGAGTTAAGAAGTCAAAGTACACATTTACTAATAAAAACCAATAAATAATATTAATATTAATAAAATATGATATTGTTTTAAAAGGTCGACAGGTGAAAGACTGCACGAAGCTAAAGCTATTAATAGTTCGCTCAGTACTTTAGGCAAGTGTATTTAAGCGTTGAGTGAAGGCAAAGGAAACTTTGTACCTTTCAGGGAGTCTAAGTTAACTCGCTTGCTTTAAGATTCCTTGGGTGGAAACTCAAAGACAAGTCTTGTCGTAACAATCGGACCAGCAATGAGACACATAGAAGAGACTCTGTCTTCGCTGGGATTTGGACAAAGAGCAATGAAAGTAGAAAACAAGCCAGTTGTGAATGTCTAGAAAGATTATTATGTAAGCAGCAAACATATCTTTGGAGATATAATTAATTTATTTGTTTTGTTTGCAGCTCTTGTCAATGTAGTTGCAACAAGAACTTGATGGCAAAGATGACTAGATCCATGAACTTGAAATCAGAGGATTAACGATGTATCAAAAACTCAAAGAGTTGCAATAGCAGCTTGAGTTGATTCAATTCGAGAAACAAGAACTAGAGGGCACTTAGAAGCATCTCAAAATGAGTTTATGCAATGGAATTGAATCCAACTAAGCTGTGGAAGTGCTGGAGAAATAGAAGAAAGTGGAAGTAGAATAAATCGAAAAGAAGTATAAGAACATGCTTAAGAAGGCTGAAGAAGATTATAAAAAGTTCTTAGAGGAGATCGACTAAACGCTAAATGAATAAGAAGAAGAGATTGATTAACTTAAGGCAGAGAATTGGATGATTAGTTCTCAAATGGAATCGCTTAAAGATTCTCTAAAAGCTAAGGATGACGAGATTAATGCCGAAAAGGAGAGCTTTGAAAAGTAAAAATAAGAATTAGTAGCTCAGTTAAAGACTCTAAAAGAAAGATTCAATGAAAAAGAGCAGACCTACAACAAGATGATTCATGATAAAGTAGAAGAATGCAAGCAGGTCAGAGAATAATAAACAAATGAGAGAAATTAGAATGCAGCATAAATGAGAGAAATCGAAAAACTAAAGCAAATCATTGAGCAAGATTGTTCTGATAAAGACAATCTACGAGAGCAAATCTTGAGATCAGAAACTGCTTAGAGAGAAAGCTAAATTGAAGCATCGAAGATAACATAGTAAAATAGTCTAGAAAAAGATGAATTACTCTTAAAAATACAAAACTTATCTAGAACAATTGAAGAACTGAGAGTTAATAATTAAGAAATCAAATCAACTAATGAGAGATTGGCTTAGAGTGAATAGCAGTTGTTGAGAAATATTGAAGAATTAGAAAAGACTAAGGAAGATCTTGAGTAGAATATTGCAAGGAATCAAATTGACATTGAAACACTTTCTAATAATAATTATTAATTCAACATCCGAAATGAAGAACAAATGTAAAAACTAGAAAACTTAAGAATACAAATTGAGAAATTAATCTAAGAACATGGCAACATTTTGAAAGAAAAGGATGAGAGTTATTAGCAAAAAGAAAAAGAGAATAGATAACTCAGAGACCAAGTGGAGGAGTTCAAAAGGGTGATCAGAGAATAAAACGAAGAGAAGGGACTGATGATGCAATAATTGGAAGTTAAAATAGATGAGTTGATTCAGCATAACAAAAGGGAAGTTGCGGCTATGAAAAAATAAGTTGCAGAAAAAGAAGCATTTTCGACATAATAGTAGAATGAGTTACAGCAGCTGAGGAATTAATACGGAGAGTTACAAGAGGATTACGAAGAAGACTAAGAAAATTTAGCAGAATTAGAGAAAAAGTTATCAGATTAGGCTGCAATATTTGCTGCTGAAAGACTTATTTTTACTGAGAAGATATAAGAATCCAGAGAGTAATACTAAAATGAGAATTGCAAGAGAACAGAATTAGAATCAGCTTTATCAGATTTGAATAACTAATTTGAAGAGACAAAGCAGATTCTAAAAGAAACTGAAGAAATAGCTAGCAAGGCATAAGGATAAACTGAAGAAAAGAGCTAAGAAATTTAAAATATCACGAAATTGCTAGAAGATAGTGAACAATTAGGAAGTTAACAATAAAAAGAAATTCTCATTTTATCTACAAAAGTTTAAGTTTATTAAGAAAGAATCATTGAGCTTGAAGGAGAAAAATAATAAGAATCAATTCACCATAAGGAGGAGATATTAAAACTAGAATAAGGCTTTGAACAAAGGATGAATGGGTTTAAAGAACAGAAAGAGCAATTACTTATGAAATTGAATGAAGAAAAAGAAAATCAAAGGAAGAGTTAAGAGATTTATGATTAACAATTCTAAGATTTAGAAATCAGTTGTAATAAGGCGATTGAAGCTGAAAAGTAACTGAATCAAGAACAATTAAGTTTATCTGAAATGCAGCATTAAGCCGTTGTTCAAAACTTGGAAACTACTCTAAAGTAGCTCAAATCAGAGCATGAACAATCTACAGAGTTATTGTAATAAAAAGCTGAACGATCAGAATAAGATCACTTAAAGGTAGTGAAACAATTAGAAGAACAACTTACTTCTCTTCAAATGGATTTATCAGAGAGTCAAGCTGATCTCCAAATTGTGAATTAAGAAAAAGATAATCTAGAGCAAACAAATTAAGATCTTCAGGAATCATTAACAGAGCTGTAGAATAAGATTGAAGTAGAATTACAATAAGTTATGGAATAAATTAAATTAAAAGATGGAATGATTTAACAGAATTAAGAGGAAATTAATAGTAAAGGTTAACAAATAATTTAAATAAGTAAAGAAATATAACAGCAAAGAGAGAATTTACAACAAAAGGAATAAGAACTAGAATCAATAAAAGTTAACTTCTCTGAAATGGTAAATAAATTTGAAGAGATCACACAAGATAACTTAAATAAGGATATTCAATTAAGAACAAATGAAGAGGATATTTTAAATTTAATGAATGAAGTGTAATAGCTAAAAGACTTGATTGTTCAAAAAGAAAGTGAGATTGAAAAGAAAGAAAAAGAATTGAGTTTAGCGAAACAGGAGACGAGTTAGTTATTATTAGCAATCGAGGGCATGAAGTCGGCTGCCGAAGCTGAGAGTTTAGAAAAATAAGAACATATTAACAGTTTAGATACAAAAATCCAAGAAATGACTGAAACCAATACAATCCTTGAGAATATCAAAAAGGATTAAGAATTAAACATTTAAAGCCAAGCACAAGCTTACTTAGAAAGGGAATAAAACATCTTAGAACTTTAGGTTTCCTTGGAAAGTCAACAGAAAATAATGAATGGACATATCGAAGACCTTAATAAAACAATTGTCGCCTTAGAAACCACAATCAAAGATAATTAAGAGGCATTGCTATCTTAGCAAACTGAAATAAGCTAGAAAGATAGTTAGCTTGATGAGTTTATTAATTTAATTGGTGATATGAAGTAAAAAATTGAAGACAAGTAAATCATTGAGTAAGAAATGAAATTGAGAGCTGAGTTAAACGATGAGAGGAATCTCATATTGGAGTAACAACTGATAGGAAAGGAATAGAGAATACAAGCAGAAAAGGTTAAAATGGAGCTTTAAATCAAGTAGATTGAGGAAGTTCTTAGTTCTGAAATATCCGACAAAGAGAGTATTATCAATGAGTACAAAGAAAAGTTTGCAAAACAAGAAATTCTGTAAAAGGAATTGGATGAACAGATCCAACAGATTCTTGGAGAATGTAACTATAAAATCGAAGCGAAGACTCAATAAATGGATGTTCTCAATAATTAACTCAACGAAATACAATAACTGACTCAAGATCATTTTCAAAAAGCACTAGAAGAGAAATCAATTTTATTATCACAAATTTAAGAATTAACTGAATCTTCCAATGAAAAAGATATTATAATTAACTAGCTAAACTAATCATTGACCCTCACCAATAAAGATATTGTATCTTATAAAAGATAGAGTACTGATCACATCGCAGCATAAAATGAAGAAATTAATTAGATTCGATCTTTAATCGAAGCTCAATCGTAATAGCTCTCAGCCTTTATAATTTAAAAGATTGTGCGTGCCTAGTAGAGAAAACAAATAGCTAAACTATTCCTAACTTCTCTTCTGCTAAAATCTAAATCCATTCATAGCCTTCAGCATTCTATCAAGACTATTAAGCTTTCTACTGAAGCACTTGAAGAATAGCTAGCATACTAGCAAATACACAAAGAGCATTAAACTAAAGCCATTTAGGATATCACTTTCATCAATAATCAGCTACATGAGAGGCTTGCCCAGTCTGAAAATGAATTAGAAACGAAAAAATAGGAAATTACTAATCTTATGAGAGAAAAACATGATTCGAGTATGTAAATCGTTACTTACGTTAATAAGATAGAAGCACTGCAAGAAGGCCTTAACAAAGCAGAGTTCAATCAGACAAAGTTTAATAACTATCAGGTAACTAAAGCTTATTTGAATTAATCTTGTTAGTTTGATTACAATTTATTATTTTTTAAAACAAATGCAGTAACAGCAGCTAGTGCATGCAAATATTGAAAGCAAAGTAAGGAAGATTTAATCTACCCTCAGTCGTCATCTAATCAAGAAACAACTTGGAGTCGCTTTTGCTGAGAACCAACAGCTTAAGCTTAACCTAAAAGCACTAGCAGATGATTACTCTAAGCTCGAATACTCTTTTGATAAGTTAAAAGTAGAATACAGCAAAATCTAAGAATCATCAAGCCATAAAACAGGGGAATTAGAAGGATAATTATTCTCATAAAGAGAAGGTATCTCTATTGAGTAATTTGAAAGTAAGGATACTAAAATAAGTAGTTTAGAGCAGCTTACTTAGGAAAACTAGATCATAATAGATTAACTTCATTAGCAGATATAAGAACTTAGATTGTCCCTCAAACAAAATGAGGCTTCTCAAATAATCTCTAGGTTTATTACTATGAAAAGAGGGCAAAAGAATATACAGCAATTGATAGTTTCTTTGAAATGTCGCATCACGGAGCTTTAAAGTTAACTTAAAGAGCAATAAGAAAAGGCTGCTGGGTTTTAAATTGCAAAGCTTCTAAAATAGAAGTTATATGAATCCAAAATCAAATTTTGCTCTGAACTTGCTTATGAGAATCAAAAGACAACACAGGAACTATAAGTCAAGCTCAACCAAACTGAAAAGGCTTTCTGCGAGTCATTGTTATAATCTAAGGTAATCTTGATAGAGTTATTTATGAATAATAATAAAAATATTTTTGATTAGAGGGAGATTAGTGCAAGAAAAATACAGGCACAGTTCAGATCATTTAAACTAGTCTCTAGTTCAAGGAAATGTCAGATACAAATAGAACATATTAAAAAGATTAATAATGAATATCAAGGATAGATTGATCGTCTGAAGTAGCAGCTGACTGATTTGGAAGAAGGAGATAATAGAAATAAAAGTACATTAGGCACTTCTGTCAGCCACAGAGATTAACACAATAACAATGTAACTCTTCTGCAAGAAAATATCAATACGATTGTAAGGAATTTTAAAGTTTGTTCAGTTCTTTATTTTATTTGTGATAATAATAAAATAGAACTTAGACTGCAAAAAGAACCTAAAAGATGACAAAGAAAATAACTGTCATTCATTACTCCAAAACAATGAGATCCTTATTCTAGCTGATAATTCAATGGGAAATGCTACAAAAAAGACATTGATATTGAGACTAAGAGAATTGGATACAAAATGGAGAGAATAGTATTATCTATTGGAGAAAAGATTGGCAGCTGCTGAAGTAACTACAAATTATTTCAATAATATCAATAAATTAACTAATAATGATTAATGAACAGAGAGAGAAACAAGGATTGGGAGTAGTATTCGATCAGACTTTAGAACTTGTTGCGAAGGATAAGGAGTTGTTTGAAGCTTATCGAGATCAAGTGAAACAAGCAAAATCTGAAAATATCATCCCATAAATTCACAACATTTGAGATTGTTCTATCTGTGTATCCTTAAATAATTAATTAAAACTGTTAAATTTATCTTTATAAACCTGCATCTTTGTTTACAAAACCTTCAAGTTGAACTACTATTTCTATATTTATATTCTTCTCAAATATCCCAAAAATAATATTTTATTCTTAAAATTGATTTGAAAAAAAACATGCAAACTATGTTTTATTTGCATGCTTGTTGCGCACATTTAGTGATCATATTCAATCTTATTTCTCTTGGGAGTATTATTTGATGACTGAGAGTTGATTTTGTACAATAGCCAATACTTGATGAATCGTTTCCAGCTAAGATACTCTGTTTATTTTTAAAGTTTGTTAGGCAAATATTTGAATTCAAAACAAACATACCTATTCTAAGCATTCTTCTCAAAATATTCTTGTTGTCCAGCACAATAAGAAGTTTTGTTATTGAGTTCTTACTGTTTCTATGATAACCTTGCTTTTTCATTTTCATTTTCATTCTTTGCCTGTTCAATATTCTGAGAAAGTAACAAATCTTCTGTTTTCATTTTATCAATATCTGCTTATTTGATTGCTATTGAATCAGCAGCACTCTTTCTTGAATCATCGTAGTCATTCTTGAATTATTCAAATTCAGCTAATTCTGTTGAGAGAGACTCTTGTATCTTTTAAAGCAAATCTTCAATTATATCCTTTATTTTTTATACAGTTCCAGCATCTCCTTGCACACGAGAAGTTGCAGCAATTTATGAAAGCACTTTGAAAAAAGAATTCCATGACTTACGCTTATACTGAATTGATTTTGTCCCTTCTTAGAAGTGCATTGATACCTAAGTCAGCATAGATGAGGAGGATTTTCTTATCTCAATGAAAGAGGATCTACCATTGAAAAAACTGTTGATTTCTTCTTTAGCCTAGTTCAATATATTTATTGCATGCTCATGTTCAGTTTTTTCTTGTTCAATTTCGTCAATCTTGGCTGAATAACGAAGGTCCATTTCAACCAAGGATTCCTTTAAATTTTGAAGAATAATCTTCTTTTGAGTTTGGAGGTTAAGCTTTTACTCAGCGATCGGACTGTTTTTAGAGATTTCTGATGAGAGACTATCAATTAGATTTTGAGATTTCTAAATATCATTGTTAATTCTATTGATATCATCTTTGCACTCTTGTTGTTGATTGGAATTCAGTTCATTTTCCTATTTCTGTTCCTCTTCAATCTCAGATGCTATTTTATTTAGATTCTCAGTAATTCTCTCGATCGAGTCATTCGCAGATAGTTGGAGTTAAACTGTGTCAATGATAGTCTTTCCGAATTATGCTGTCCCAATCTAAAAATTTTTGTAATAAGTTATCTTAAAATAAACAGGATCTCAATGGAATCAATGTTAAATCCGAAAGAAAAGCAGACACTTGTGTGGATTGCATTATCTAAATATTCCAAATTTGTATTTGGATTATTGAAATGAAAACTATTTGTGCTAACATTGAGAAGTTTTTGTCCTTTCAAATATAAAAATGTACCTTTTGAAGATTAAGCATTGCTTGTTCTGTTGTAGTAGCAATGGTAAAAGCGAGAAAACATGTAAACAGAATAACACTATCTTTCATTGAGGACAAAACAAAAGAAGAATTGGATCAATCTTGCTACTTTTTTCAAAGTGTTTTGTCTTTTCTTAGTGAATTAATCAAAGGGATGAATAACAAATTCACCAAAATAATGAATTAACTTTCATGCAAAACGGAATCAAAAACGTCATTAATGTTTTTACTAAGGGAACTATTTCGCTTTTGATCTTCGCAAAATAGGTTTCTTGGAATTACAAGATTAATTCACTGCTGCAAATAAGAAAGAAGCATATTCGCTACTGATAAAATTCTAAAGCAAAGGAGTAGAGCTGCAAAGATAGTTGCACTAACCACTTATCAGAATGGTAACTTTTTGGTGGACTTTTTAACTTATTTAAGCTTTAGTTCAATCATTTTTAACTTCATTTTCCTTCATAGAATTTCATTTCTTTGCAAACATAGAGATATGTATTCCTCTCAATACTGATGATTTTTACTGGTTTATGTAATGCGCAAACTCAAAAGTAGCCTCATAATATAGGCTACAAATATACTTAGCTCATTCAAATGTAAACTTAAATCAACAACTCTTAAGACTTAGCTCTTCAAGTTCTGAAGGATTTAAAATAAGAAAATACAGAAGCTTAAAGTGTTGCTGATAATTTAAGCTCATTTTAACAGAAACAATGCACGAACAGTATTGATACTTATGAAAATATAGCCTCCTCGAATGCTAAAAACGGTCAAGATGCGACAACTTAAAAGTAAAAACAGTTCAATTTGTCTCAAAATAACTTAGTTTGTTTGCAGGGAATTATTGGAATAGGAAATAAGTGATGCGAGTGATTATTTGAAATGGATTCAAAGCAGAGAAGAAGCTATCAACTTAAAAAGATCACAGTTGGGGGAGCAGAGATGCGCTTCAAGCTCATATTTTATTCTTGCTCTCAAAGAACATTCAGAAGCAATCTAAGTTATCAATGCCCTCAAAAAAGATATCCAGCCTTAGCTTAATGAAGAAGAAAACAGCGTTGGGTTACTTTAAACTAAATCTATTTCAGATAAACTCAAAGGATATTCACATCTGTTCGACTTGGAAGCCATCCAAACTTTCAATAATATCTCCTAAGGTAAATGGATTAGTCAATTGTAATAGCTCTAACTTTGTCATTTTTCAAGCTGAAGTAGCTGCAGATTTGGATTTCCAAGCGAATAATTATGCTGATGAAGGAACTGAATAAGGAAACAATTTAATTGAATTCCTAGAGAAGCTAGAGGGCAGTTTGAAGAAATCAATAGAGGATTTAACGTAGCATGAAATTCAAAGTGCTTGGAATTTAGTGAATTGGTTATAACAATCAGAAAAAGAGACCATTCATCTTGATAATGAGTAACTGGCTAAGAGCTAGCAACTAGGGAAACTAAACATATCATTATCATAAGCTGTTGCTTTCGAAGATTAATCTTGGAGGATTCATTCTGATTCTATTAGCATTCTTGAGAATTATTAATCAGCTTGTCAGGTGAAACAAGAGTTTGAAGATCTCGAGGCAGAACGAAGAAGAAAAGACGATTTGGTATTGGATGAACTCATATAAATGTTCACAGATAATGTTTTGAATATGAATACAGATTTCAGGAATAAAATTGATTCCTAAAATATTTGAGTAAGCTTCATTATAACTCATGTCTATTTAGTAAAACAGTTACTCAAAATAAAGATGAAAAGAAGGGCTGATTCTTATTTCCTTTAAGAACGTATTACTTAAAACACTTGATAATTATTAATTTCTTTTAATCAAAGTTGATAAATTAAAGAATGATTATTATTCATAATAGTTATTTCATGATAAAAGATTGTTTAATATGAATGCTATGCAGATTATTCAATAAAATCAATTTAAAATTGAAAAAATATCAATGTTTAGCAAGTGCAAATCCGACTCTGCCTCTGTCTCTATCATAAACAGAGTAGAACTTCGATAAGAAGGTATCTCCCTAAAAGAAAAAAATAGATAAAAAAATTAATTTAAGTTCAAATCTAATTACCAAAATCCATGCTTTTTCATAAGCGAAATTTTGTTCATCATTGGGAATATCCAGGGGCATGAATGCTGGAGCACATTAAGCACTACTCTTAGAACTCATTTCAACATTTGCTTTAGCAGCTTCAACTGTCTGTTACTCACCATTTTATTATTTCAAAACATACTCTTCTCCAGTAAGAGTGTAGTTAACTCCGTCAAGGACAAAGGTAAAGTCAGGAAGCGATGAAATGTTATTGCATTGTGAATCCACAGTAATATGATCTGGATAGTAAAAAATGTAAATAAAATATTCCAAATATTTTTAAAATCTTTACCAAGAAGAGTAAATATGCTCTCAGAAGGTCCAGTAATCAGGGAAGTTCCAGTATCAGCAACAACATAGCAACCACCTGTGCATAGGCCAATATCTTTGCCGTCAACTAGAATGTTATCTGCTGCAACTAACCAATAATACTCCTTGAGAACCTTGTGATACTTGATTTCACCTGAGTATCTATTTCTGTCTGCTCCTCCAATAGTGATTTCAGAATTCGAGTTGCCCTCACGAGGGCTCATGTAAAATGCGAAGATGTTATTTGGAACTCTCTTTTATTGCATCAAGTTATCGAATAAAGGATTTTTATTGTATGCAGCCATTGAGGGGAAAGCAAGACCAACAATGCCATCGAAGTGAGCCTTAGAAACAAGAGATGGATTAAAAAAAATTCAAATAATATCTGAAATTGTATTACTTCTGCAAATACGCTGCCTTTTTCTTCAAAAATTTCTACGAAATCTTGGTTATCTACTTCTACGTCACCAAAAAAGATAGTCTCTTGACTGAATTCTCCTAAAAGCTCTCCAGTTCCAAATTAAACATCCAGATTTAAGCCTCCTTTTTTAAAAGAATCTGAAGATGAGCTATCATATTATTTATGATTGGAGCATCCTACATCTTTGCAATGCTTGGAGTTAATCCAAATATTAGCTGAACCAGTGTCGTAGATCACATTGAAAGTATTTCCTTGTTATCCAAAAGATATTTCACCTGTGTATTACACATTCTTGAAGTTAAACATCTTCACTGTGTGTGGCATCGCACTTGAGTGATACATATCTTATTTTTCTTTTGAGGCTAAGACAAAGTCTTTGCCTTTTGAATACGAAGATCTATCATAGCTGTAAGACTAAGTTGTTGTCAACAATTCCATCGATTTTCTCTTCTAGTCTGAACTCAGTTCTACTTTTTTCAGGGTAATACGATGAAGTAAAGGTTCAGCCTCTTCAGTTTCTTTAGACAAAGATGGCTACTAAGAACGAATGTGTACTGCTTCAACTGATAGCAAGAAAGCTACCAACAAGAAGCAGAATAAATTCCTACTCATGGGAGATTCTTAAAAAACAATTAAGAGGTTTGATTTTTGTGCTTTTTAATTATTTTTTACTTTTCCTTTCATAAAAAAGTAATTTATGCAGTTTTTGGGTTAATTCTTCAATCATTTTCCAAGAAGATTATCTTAAAAAACGGATAATAACACAAGAAACTCAGCTGAACTCACTTGATTGGAAAATCTCTAAGTTTAATATATATTATAAAAATCATTATTCATAATAATTCAGTAGATTATTTTCTAAAAAGAGTCGCTTTAGCCTTTTGAGAATTATGTATGATGAAATAAAGAAAAATACTCTTTATTTAAACCATATTATTAAATAAAATAGTATTAAGAAAACAATCTCTAAAATGAATAACGAATCCACCAATACTACAATTCTAGTTGCTATGGACTCATTTTCTAATCTCAGTATTTTCATAAATAAATGAATGGTTTGGTATTAACACATCAATAGAATTTGTTTAACTCAACTAAAAGTCTGATTGTTTTTAAATATATTAGTGTGGGCAAAGTCATAAACTATCTATTCAGTTTTATGTGGGGAAGATAATTATTTGTTTTAGATGAACTCGTGATCCTAATTCGCTCTTTCTTGGGTAAGAAAAGAAGATAAAAAGGAAAGTGATATTGAAAATATAAAAGTGCAATAGGTATATTAATCTTAAAATGGCTGATCCTAAAGATGTGCAGATCTAGATGCAACTAGACTAAACGTCAGTGGAAAAACGACAAAATCAGCAAGCCACTGATTTTAATAAATAAATGTTTAAATTCTACTAATACTGGAACACAGGCAACAAAATCTTCTTCAAGGGCAGTATTTTCTCAGGGTATGTTCCATATTTTTCTCATAAACATATTATTTAATAAATGCTTTCTCAATAGATCCGAGAATCCGAAGTTTTGGGTATCTTTTGTTCTGACGAATATACCAATCATAGTTAACTATGTCTTTTCAGTGCCAGTAACTCATTCATTTCTAAGTATTTAACATTAATTCTTTCAACATAAATAATGTTTTGTATTAAGTATCTCAAAGATCAAAACGAAATTGCAGGCATCTTCTTCTTAATTCTCTTTCATCTACTTGGGAATCTATTCATGTTTTTAGTTAATCTGTCTGATCCAGGCATCATCCCTAAAATAGTAACTAATACTTTTCTCTCTCTCTCTCTCTCCTTTATTAATTCTATTTTGTGAAGACCTGCAAACATGAAATAGACTAAGAATTACTTGATATTCCGATTAAGCCAATCATGAAAAGTGATGAATTTCAATATAAATACCTACTCAGTCTGATGCCAAATCAAGCTCACTTCCTCAAACTAAAATTCTGCAAAACATGTAGATCAAACTCATTTTGTCAAAAGAAGATAATTATTGTTTTAGGTGCTATGTGGAGACCTCCAAGATGCTCACATTGTCCTTGTTGTGATAACTGTGTTGAAAGATTTGACCACCATTGCCCTTGGCTCGGCACTTGCGTTGGCAAAAGAAACTATAAGTAAGATACACCTGAACAACTAACTTTAATAATATTTTTATAGGTTCTTCTACTGGTACTTATTAAGTCTCACTGGACTATGCTTCACAGTGATTGGCTAAAACATCTCCGTCCTTGTTCTAAGATAACAAGAGGTAAATACCTAATTCATTTGTTTAATACTTAAGTGTTCTTAAATAGGTAAATAGTTTCAGCCAAGTAGCCAAAGACTATCCTATTTCCTTCGTCTTAATAATCTACACTCTCCTAGTAAAACAATAATAATCTACACAAAAATAATACTATTTGAAAGAACAATTTCTTTATTTTGATGTTGATTTTGTTTTCTTAGTTTTCTATTTTCATCGTTGGGCTCTTTTCTTTTCATAATATTCTGGTATTTTCTAATACCACAACGAATGAATACATAAAGAAAAACTGGAACACTAACGCAGGCAATCCTTTTGTAAGGTATCAATAACTATCATCCTTTATCTTTATTGATAATAATATTTTTATTTTCTACAAAAAAAAGATCGCTTAAACTTTTCAACTTTTTGAACGTGGTGTGTCGAGTGCATGTACCAAGTGTGATCAAGCTCAAAAAGAATCTTTTCTATAATAACAGGTTCTATGTAAGTTCTTTTCGTTTTATTTCTAATAATCTAAAACAAAAATACTAAAGGAAAAAGAAGAGAATTCGGTTGAAAACAGCATCATTGATACTATTAAACATATTGGAAACAATAGGATGAGAGGTGAAGATTTAAGACGCTCCATTACAAACTGTGAAAATGGCGAAAATAGTAAATTTTTATTTAAAACATTATTTTTAGTGATATCTTTTGAAAGAAATGAGAAATAGTTAAAGATCAGACTCTTAAAAGAAAGGATCTGGAAATAATCTCAACTGTAGCTAAAACAATACTCAAAGTACAGGATAATAAAGATAATTATAATAACAATAGTAAGCAGAATTTGTTTCCTCTAATCCTCTCATGCTTGCACCAGAGGGTGAATAACCTGATAAATCTTAAAAAAATTCTAAAGATAAAACTGATTCCGACCCAAGTAGTGAATAAATAATAAAAGCTTAATAAGGCTTGTCAGCTGATAAATAAAAAAACAATAAATCAACTGGCTTTATTCTGACAGAAAATACAGATAAAGGAAGGGGATTGCAGATGTACAGGCCTACAGGATAATAAACTAATGGAGGTAGTGAATAATAAGATGAATATGACTAAATGGTAAAATAGGGAGGAAAAGTAATTCAAAGTCCTTCTTAAATCCTTGAAAATAGATTCAATATAGGCAAAGAAATGGTATTGTTTGATGAAGAAGAAGAGGTAAATAACATAAAAAAATCAAGTACTCCTTTAGATAGCAGCAAGAAGAATCATTTGAGCACAGATGAGAGAAAGGAATAGGACAGCACAATTTAAATGAAAAGTTTCGATAAAATTGTTGCAAAGACCCATGCTACTTTTAGGTGAACCATGTGAAAAGTGATTTAAATGAGATAATAAGTAAATATGCACTTTTCTTAATTTAGATATCTTTGAAGCCTAATCTTCATCACTTCCAACATTAAATTAATCTTTTCTAATGCTGTTCTTGTATGAATAATTAATTCCTTCAAACCAAAAACAATAACATCTAAATATACATGTTCATTTTCTAAAAAGAACATTTTTCATTTAAAGAAGTAATGTTCCCATCAAAATCATTCGCTTTCTTAAAAATTTGAATAGCTCTATTGCAATTTAATCATTATTAAATCTTTTGTCGATCAAAAATTATGTTTTTGATATCTTATTACTGATTTTTGCTGTTGAAAAGGAATTTTGATTTTAATTAATAAGAAAGGTTAATCATCCAAATAATATCAGTAATCTAATTAGAAATAACAATTGTTAGAAATTTTTTCTTTTTTTTCACAGAATTATCGATCAAATGAAATCTTCAAAAAAATACAAATCCCCCCTCCCCCCACCCCCATAATTAAGTTTTTTTTATTTTGAATTTTAAATTTAATTTTTGAATTTTCTCTCTGATCTCTTTTTTAATTTAAAGACACATAATAGAACTAAAAATAAAATGGGATACATTTAATTGCAAAGATATTTGAATTTTTATTATTATTTGACATTCTTTGCATGTAATTATTATTAGTATATTCATTATAAGTTTATATTCTCAATCTCTTCATCGATAAGTTTAGGAATTAACAATCTCAATCTTTGATACAGAAATGCCTGAAAGACATTACAATGCTCTACGATCTTATCTTTAGCGATAAGAACTATTATAAGAAACAAGACTAAGGAAAGCTACTTTAAGGAGGATGCTCATTTTTATGGCTACTCAAGCAACTTTTCAGTTATAAACGGAGGATTAAAAAAATAACAGCCATAAAACCTAAAAACTAATTGCCGAGGATAAAAAACTTGTAGCTTGTTTAGTTACTTATTTCTCATTTTTATTTATTAAATTTTTATTTATTTGATTTATTAGAAAGGGAAACTTCAATATGTCCTTTAAATTCCCCTGCGATATGAAAGATGGAATATATCATTTTTAATCTTTATATAGTAACTCGATTTTATTTAAAGAAGTTTTCGTAATGTATTCAACTCTCTTATAAACCAAGCTTAGACAAAGGTAAAGTTTAAAATACCATTTTTATGGTTAACAAGATAATACTTTAGAATGTCCAAAACCTTATTAATATCTTTATCAATCAAAGTGAAGAAGTTGGGGAAAAGCATAAAAATACAGCATTTACTAAAAAATTAATTAATAGCTCCCACAATTATGGGGGGGGGGGGGGGGGGGGGGGGGGGGGGGGGGGGGGGGGGGGGGGGGGGGGGGGGGGGGGGGGGGGGGGGGGGGGGGGGGGTGGGGGGGGGGGGGGTGGGGGGGGTGGGT
>Ga0302271_10001911_pt1 | contig 19399 bp, 6 predicted proteins | sample III_Bog_N1_1_FD_198767 | JGI IMG/M metagenome (GOLD analysis project Ga0302271, IMG submission 198767) | Peat permafrost microbial communities from Stordalen Mire near Abisko, Sweden - III_Bog_N1_1 | ecosystem: Environmental > Terrestrial > Soil > Wetlands > Peat | place: Sweden: Abisko...
ACCCCAACCCCTGCTCAAAATACATTTTTTTATTTAAATTAAAATAAAATAAAGATATTAAACTGACAAATAATCAATAAATCTTCAAAGTTCTTCTTGAATAACAGGTTCTTTAGCAGTTTTCTTTTATTCGTTGTTAACGGTCTATTCTTGTTATGTAGCTTATTCTTCTTACTGAGTTTTAGGCTAATTCTCATAGCAATACTTGTGTACACATTATCCAAGAGTGATTGCTTATTCATTGATTAACTTAGGTAAACTGGTATCGAGATTATAAGAACAATCCTTTTCTTCTTCATCTTTGCAAGTTTTTAATTTATCGAGATCCTTTGCACATTCTTCGTCACATTTATCAGCTAATTCATAGCATTTATTTGGATCTGTCAATGCAAGTCTGAGGCACATATACTCCTCACTCTCAGATCTAGGTTCTGGTGTTTTCTCTTTTGCTTTGTATTCTTCTAAGTTATCTAAAATCTATTTTCCAATAGCTTCTAAATCTGCAGAGGGAGTGCCTCCGAAAAGTCCGCAACGAGCATCAAAGCATTCAATCAACTCTAAGCCTTTTTAATGTTTTGTCTGTTCTTTGCCACTCTTAAAGCATGGTAAATCCACTTCTTTATCATCTAATGGGATGTCGCAATTGTTGAAGAGCTTCGAAAACTCGTCACCACATTCCTTTTCATCAAAGCAGTGCTTAAGTTGTGTAGTGCATGCTCCGACATCTTCAGCTGTTGCATCATCTAAACAACCACGAATTTAGAGGTTGTTAGCAGCAAAGACTATCCCAAATAGAATAATTGCAATAAGAACTGTTTGCTTCATTTTTTGTAATTAAATATTGTAATTATTCTTTTGTTTGATTAAGAATCTTTAATTTCAATAGAGTATTTATGCCATTTATTCATTAAAAAAAAAATCTTTTACAAATCTTTCAAACTAATACGTGTGCTACAAGGATTCTTTGGATTTTTGTTTTAAGTATTAAGCATTTTTATCTTTTTCTGTTCATTCTAAAATGAATAAGAATTATGCCTTTAACAGCATACTAGTCTAAAAGCAAGTATCTGTTCCTTCTAATTTTCTGAATGAAATTTGTTTTTAAAAATTGAAACTTGGGAGGAAATGAACGAGTAAAGTACTGACGCTAAAAGCTTAAACGAGGATAATGTTCAGTTAAAAGAAGATAGCACTGAAGAGCAAGTTAAATCTCAAGAACAACAGTTGAATGAATAAGAACATGCTGATGATATTGAAGATGACTTTGAAGTGAATGAAAAAAAAGCTGGCACTGTAGAATAAATTGATAAATTGTAAAATGTCATGGATAAAGCATTACATATTGTAGGATTATACAAAAATGAGATTGATGATCTGAGATAAAAAATAGGAGACATGAAAGAAATAGTCTTGAAAAGGGAGGAGGAAGACAAGCAAAGAATAGTACCTATTGTAACATAACTCTCTGAAATCTACAAAGAAGAATTTGGAAAGTTATCCGATTAGAATAAAATGTTAGAAGAAGAGCTTTAAATAGCAGTAGCAGATAAAAAAGAAGTAGTTGATCAAATATACTCCTGCGTAGATAAGATAAAGCTGCTGGAAGACTCCATTTATAAAGGGGAATTACCTCCTTATATTAAAAGAAGAATGGAAGAGGATAAAAAGAAAAGAGAAGAAGCTCTCAAATCTTTGACTGAATAGTGAATGATTTCTTAGTTAAGGATAGACTTTTAAAAAATTTAGTAGGACCTTGTAATCTTCTATTATTAAATAAATGGCATAATTGATTTATTTTTTTGATAAAAAAGAATGTGATACACTTTCTATGATAGAAATAAAATATTTTCTTGAATAATCATCTAATCTTCATTTCATTTTTTATTGAGTAACTACTGGTTGATTTGCATTACTTCAATCAAGATTCCTGTTTTTCTTTTCAGAAATGTTGTTACATATCTATTATTCTTGTTTTCCGAATAGAAATCCAATGAATGATTAATATTTTAATCTTTTTCAAAGCCTAATACATAAATGATGCAAAGAGATTAATAATTTAGGAATATTTAAGCTCTATGCATTCCAATATGAAGAATCAAAACATTCTTTAAGCAATTCTCTTTCATAAAAATAGAAGAATCCATCGTAATTCAACAATTAAAATGGGCATATTTATTATTAAAAATGCTCAAATTTCATTTCTTTCAATTTAAAAATCTATTAGTTTTTGAGTTTTTTATTCAAATATCAAATGTTGTTTAGACATAAAGATCATCCACTTTATTATGTAATTTTATTATTTCAAGAAACAATATATACTGCTGCTTGTTTCACCTCAGCAAGAGTGTAGCTAGTTGTAGCATAACCAGGATCGTTGACAGAAAAAGTTGAACCGCTTCTACCAGTGGCGAGGACCCAGTGACCACCGTTGTGGACATTAAGGATGACTACTCTTCCAGCGTCTACATTACTTGAGATGGCTGAACCTTCGACTTTACCTTAGTATTTGAAACCGAGAGAGCTGATAGCACCCCAGGAGAATAATTCACCAGAGAATCCAGAGTGACTTTTAAGCCAAGCATTCAGAGTGCCAGGATTGGCAGTTCCTCCGACACTTTTTCCGTAAGAGTTGAGAGCCATAGACACACTGCTAACCAAACAACCAGCCTTGCAGATAGTGTCAGGACCGCCACCAAGAACATTTGAGCCCCAAGAAGAATTGCACTGCTTGAACAAAGGGTAAGATCTAGCACTAGTCAGTGCAAGGACGAGGAAAAGGCAGAAAATGAGTTTCATTTGGTTAAGGAATTATTAGTTATTTATTGTTTTATATGAGTTTGATTTCACCGAGAAGTTTGGCAGAATTAAAACCTCCTTGTGAGTGTAAAACAATCTTATCAAATCTCAAATTACCAATCTAAGGAGAAAGATTTTCTTTAAAGTTTACATACAAATTAGATCTAAAGCCTTATACATGAGAATTCGCAGATATGTGGTGATTTTTAGAGGAGATTTTGATCAATTAATTACCTTAGATTCTCTGTGAATCGAGATGTAAGTTTAAATTTTTTTTGTAATTACAATCCACTTCTAATTATCTTAAATCTAATTTTAACTTACTTTGGAGTGTTTATCCTTTTAAATCTGCATTTTTATTATTAGAATATTAAATTATTGAGGAGTGGTTTAGATCTTCAACTAGCTTACCTCATTATTCAAGAAATAATTACCTTAGATGGTATGGTTTTAGGCGATATTTGTTGTAGTTTAAGAATCTGGAAGTGGAAAGTAAGCTAAAAATTATTGATACTAATTTAAAGAAAGCGAAATTGCCTCTTGAGCTTAAGTAAATAAAATCCAATCCACTCAGCTGGTAACCTTTGATTGTAAAAGATTAACGAATCAAAAGAGCAGATGCTTGTATTTTTTTCACGCTAGAACTGTGATATTACAGCTGTTTTCCTTATTATTGAGATTTGGGAAATGAAATAAGAGGTTTTTTTCTTTTGAGAAGTCATTTGTTTTCTTAGAGAGATTATTCAATTGGTTTTACAAAAAAGAGTTAAGGAAATAGGATTCATTTGAAAAAATGATACTTTAAATAAAATCGAATTCTACTGTTTAATCTATTTCAATAATAAAAAAAGCTTGTATTTTTATCGGATGTTAGTTTAGATAGTAATAATAATAATTCTGCTAAGGTAAAAGCTTTGCAGTATCTGATATTTCAGAATATTAATATGGTTTTTAGAATCTTTTTTTGAGGATAACTGTAATTTGTCTTGCCTTTTGATGATTAAAGCCAAAATAATTAAGAGAACAAAGGAAATTGGATTGAAAATCTAAAAGGAATTGTCTATGTACCATGATTATGTGTACACCCAACGCTTATTGATAAGAAAATGATGAATAACCTAAGGAACTATCTAGTAGTTTAGATCAAGGCAATAAAAGTATTGATCAAAGATCAGAGGGGGGATAATAAAAGTGCTTTTTTGCCCACAATAAAACCCTAAACAATTCTATATCCAAAAGAAAAAATGAGAAATAATAATTAAGAACTTTTTAATTTGTGCTATCCTTAAAATTAAAAAAAAGAACAGCAGACATTAAAAGGTTAAAGCTCATATCAATTATAAACAAAATAAAAATACCTGCGATTTTTGCTATGCGGAGATATGAATAAACTTAGCAAAGCAGTTTATGTAGATTCAAAAAAATTAAGATAATTTGATTTTGTCCTAAGTTTTTTTAATTAGTCCCTCAATTAGTTTATACTAGAAGACAATTAAGTGCTTGCTATTTCTTAGTGAACTTATTTAATAAATAAATATGTAAAAATCACTGAAATTAATAAAAACAACAAAAATACTACTATTAATCAAAGAACATTAACTAAACAAATCTTAAAAAATTTAATTTTAGAAAAATAAGATTGCTTTGATTAATAAGGTAAGTAGAGGGAAAAAGAATCTTAAAAAAATCTTCTTCTTCTAAACTTAATGTGGGATTCCTGAAAAAAGTCCAAAAATCTTAAAACTTAGCTCCATTCTAAAAACTTCAAAAACTAGATAAATAGACATCATGTTGATTGAAAAAGCTCCTTTACAATTTTTTGGTATTTTCTCAATAGTTCATTTAAATCGATTTACTTCTCAAAAATTATTGAACCTAATTTCTCAAAATAATTAAATTGATTACATATGAAAGGAAGAAAATAATATCAATTAAAACGCAGCTAATAGAAATATGTATTGTCCCTTGAAATAAAACTCAAGAATCTTAATTTCTTTTGTCAATACACTGTCTAAAGTAGAACATATGCTGAAGCTATTTAACTAAGAAACAATAATTTCTCAAGATTTAACTCAAAATAACCTTTTTGAAAACATAAAAAAACCTATTAATACTTCAATTTAGTTCTCTCTCAATAATTTTGATAAACATAAGCTTTCAAATGCTCTTAATAACGTTTAACTTTCTTGAGCTACGTGCAGCATAAAGCAAAAAATAATAGATCGCCTATTTAAAGAAGGCGAAAGCTATTTTAATTGAAAACGAGTTTTTCAAATATTTGTTTAAAACGGATAATGTCTATTTTCAACATATATTTTAAGAGCTAAGAAATTTCAGAAGAAAGAGATTAATTTAATTGAATTAAAGAAAGAAAAAAAGAAAAGAAAGAAAGAAACCTTATGAGAAATAAGACTAACTTTTTGGTGATCGCTGCTTTGCTTTGCGGCATTGCTGTTGCAGGTGTCTGGGAAGTGACTTCAGAATTTACTGCTGACTCCTTTGATAAAGCAGCTCTTTCAAGCTGGAAAGTAGAGAATTTTGCAGACCCTCAAGTTTCTTCTTGCGGTAACTTAATTTTGGTTGGAGGTTATAAAGTTGCAGCTTTGGCTTCTTTGTCAAAGACCTTCCCCATTAGCGTCACAGCTAAATCTTTGCAAATTTCTTTCGACCTTTACCTTCTGGACAATTGGACAACCGGATGGGAAGCCGACAAGAGAAAAGATAGATTCTAAATGAACGTCAATGGTGTTTAGTAAGTGATTCTAGCCAGTCACTATTAGAAAGGTTTACACTCGTAGAGCCCAAATCTTTGTGGTCAAACTGTTGCTGACAGACAGACTCATATTGGATTAACAATTCCCTTTACAGCAGCAACTTTAAATTTACAACTTTAAGGAATCTTTGATGACAATACTCATCCTTGGTGGGGAATTCGTAATTTGAAGATCTATGTTAACTATGGCGAGGATGAGGGTAACACCGTAGCAGTGAGTGAGCTTTCGAATGTAGCTTCGTTCGGAGATTCAAATTGGAAAAATACTGGTTCAGGTAATCCCCTTATGAAATGTGGTAACGATCAAATTTATGGTGGCGTCCCTAATACTGCCGCTGGTACAACTTTTACAAGAGTTATTAGTAATTTGCCTTGTCATACTTTTGTCACAATTAAGGTGAAAACTTTCTGGCTTGACTCCATCGATTCAAATGACTCTGTGATATTTTATCTAGATGATAAGATTGTTCATGAATAAGGTAAAAACTGGAATTTTGCAACAGAGAACATTTGCGGATAATCCGGCTACAAGGATTCTGTTCAAGATATCGTCATCTTAACAGCCCACACCAACCCAACTGCAACTTTCAAAATATTAGTCAATACTGATTAAGGCAGTGTCGATGAATCTTTTGGTTTTAGAGATTTCACTTTTTCAACTTCTAAGCCCTGTCCTGTTATTTATAACAAACCCAACGGAGAAGGCAACTAAATTTAGTTCTGCGGAGACATCCCTAACCTTAAAGAGTACGGTTGGACAGATCCTATCAAGGGAATCTTCATTCCTCCTAACAAATTTGTGACTATCTTCCAAAAGGCTCAATATGCAGGAAAGAAACTTGTCATTGAATAAACAAATCTTGATCTTACTGGTAAGCAATACGTTCTAATTAACAGAGCTTTCGATATTGAAGTAAGTACTCATGAGACTCATCTCAGACATCATTGAATTATAAAGATATTTTTTATTAAAATATGTTTGTTAGATTGAATTGAACTTAAAGATAAACATAGTTCATTCCAAATAAGTTGAAAAAGAATTTATTTTTATAAGCCTTAAACATTTAGAAATTCAATTATTCTTAATTTCCTAATAATCTTTGAGATTCTTTACACATTTTAAACTTAACCTATAAATCAAGCTATTTTCCCCAAATTGAATTATTATGAAATAAAAAGGGAAAAATAAAGATAATCTCTATCAATTTCTACAAGAAACAAATGCACTAAATAAAATATAAGAATAGAAGATCAGATAAACAAATAAATTTAATTGCGATCTATTTCAGGAATTCCAAATTAAAATCCACTTTTGCTTTTTAAAAAATCCCACTTAAAATAAAAGAGACTACTGGAGTAATAATAATTAAATAAATAAAAATATCGAGCAAAAACAATACATATTTTATTGTGATTGAGATGAAGAACAATTTTTAATTTTAAGAAAATGTCTTCGCAATTTAAATATTTTTCAAGGAAAAATTCTTATTTTAGAAGTTTTAGTTGTATTGATTATCAATGGGGATTATCAGCTGTTTTTGTCTTTGTATTGTGATATTACAATAGTAATTCAAAACTACTATTTTGCTTTTTCACATGAAAGTCATTTTTAATTTAGATAAACCGTTGGAAAAAGCAGAGGTTTCTTGCCAGAGGATTTTAATTGTGAAATAAAAAGGAAAAACAAGAATTCAATAATTGAAAGTCCTTTTTCAATTTTGAAAGAACTGCGCAGTGAGCTAGCTGCTTTAATTCAATGGATCATGATAATAAATGAGAATGTGGATATGAAATCAAATAAAAAAAAATGATAAATATGCTAATACATAAACGAAAATACACCATGAGAATGTTGATTATTAAAAATGAAAACTCTATTTTATCAGTTTAAGATGGAGCTAGCCACCAAGTTATCATTGGGAATTTATAAAACTTCAAAATTATCTTTTCGTTTTATTTCTTGAGTAATAAGTCATTTTGCATGCTCAACTGCAGTTCTACCAGAGAATTCTTTGTCTAATAGATTTTTATTGAGAGAGATTTTCGAAGAATTCAAAAAGAAATTCAAAACAATGGAAAATAAAGAAAGAATGAAAGGAAAAAAATCAGTAATTTAAAAGATATTTACAAATTTATTCACCGATAAATCAGTTAGAAGGGGAATATCAAGAGCAAGAGATATCTTTAGCTCAATAAGATTTTATTTATAATAAAAAAAAGATAAAGGAAGGGAAAACACTAAAAAGTTAAAATCCTAATAAAAAGTTCTTTATCATGAATTCGTAGCAGATTCAACAACAGCTAGGATAGACTCCTACCAAAAGTACCACCATTCGCTCACCAGGACGCAGTGGCATCAAATCACCAACTTATCGTGGAGATTATGTCCAGACCCGTAATCTTCCCTCTACTAATCCAGTTAGAGCTCCAACTCCAGACACTATGCCTAGAAATGAGCGCATTTCATCTACCCAAGTCCCAAATGGGTAAGAATCTTTGTTTACATCTGAAATATGTATTAACATGACAATGAATTATTAGGTTGAGATTCACTGGAAAGAGAAAACTGAATCTCTCAACTTCTCCTCAAAAGGACGGCAGAGATTTAGATGAACTTACTGAACAATTCACTAGACTCCTCAGAGACAGAGATCAACAAATTGAAAACCTCAATAGACAACTTGAATAATAAGACTAAATCAAGAAAGCAGGAAGACCTGGAGCAGTAAACACCTATTTTTTTATGTTTTTTTCAACATTAATGGAACAATTCCATATCTTAATATTTTCTATCTTATTCAATAAATAAAAATAAAAAGTTAAATTAAATTATCCTTATTTTAAACAGGCTAGTGGAATTAATGCTACTTAGCAGAGCAACCTGATCGAATAGGTGAATCAACTTAACAGTGAGCTGCACAATTCTAGATAAAATGAAATCAAGTACCAGGCAATCATTAGAGATTATGAGGATAAAATCCATCAGCTCACAGATTCCAACCTCAATCTTATTCAAAAACTCAAAGAAGTTGGAGAACAAAATCAGTATTACCAAGCTCACTCTTAAGGCCAAGATCTTACTTAGGTAATACTATTTTTTAAATATTTATTTTTCTCTTCTCAAATTTCAATTAAATTAATTTAAATTTTATTTTCTATGGAATTAATTTTAAATTGATTTGATCTATTTTACCACAGAAACTCGCTGAAACCTAGCAGAAGAATAATGCTGAAATCCTCGCCCTGCAAAACCAGCTGAGAGACGCCTAGGTCAACTCTAACAAAGACCAAGAAGCCAAGAATGAAATTCTTAGAAGACAAAATCAAGAGCTTTTGGTCTAGTGTGAAAATCTCAATAATCTAGTCAGAAGTGTGAGACAAGAATCATAAGCCCAAGGCAACGAGACACAGCTTAACCTCCTTTTACAGAAGAGAAATCAAGAGTTGGAAGATCTTAAGAATAAGTTCAATTTACTTAGTGAAGATAGATCTAACATCGAGTAGAAGTTTGTTTTGACTCAGACTGAAGTTTCTCGTCTCGAGAACCAAGTTTCTATCTGGAAGGAGCACTGCAATGAAATCTAGACTCTTCATCCTGATCAAGACAAGAGAGTGTAAAATACATACATTTTGATTCCAATTCATTTTTAATATCTTTTTTTTTAATTCAGTAATGAGCTTCTTGCAAAGAATTCTGATCTCACAAGCAAAATTAATTTGCTTGTCCATGACAATGAAAAGCTCAACCAACTTCTTTCTATTAAAGAAACTGAAGTTCAAAATGTTAAGAACGTCAACCGCACTAGCAACATTTACAATAGAACCAACGAATCTCTTGAAAAGGATCTATTTACTGTGAAGTAATAGATTACTGAGAAAGACAGCTTAATCAGCCTTCTCTAAGCTAAGCTTAACCAATATGAAAATGGCGGATAGAACACTTAGTAAGAGCTCAAGCAAAAGATCATTCTTGTCACCAACGAACTTGAGACTGTCACAGCTCATCTCCAAGCAAGAAATCAAGAGTATGAAGATCTCTCTAAGAGATACAATCAACTCGCCTAGTAGAGTTCACTCGGTAACGACTAGCTTGGAAAGTCTATCTAGCTCGGATAAGAAGTTGAAAAGCTTGCAATTCTTACTCGCAATCAAGCAAACGAAATCAAATAACTGAAAGACAGAAATGCTGATCTAGAACAAAAGCTGAACGTACAAGTTTATGCCATTCAAGCTAGACCCGATGATGGTGCAAGCTCGAGAAGAATAGCTGATCTAGAAGATTAACTTAGAAGAAAGGATGCTGAAGTTGAAGAATGGCATCAAAGCTTCATTAACTTATAAGTGAATAAAGAGAACGAGATCAAAAATCTCATGGCAACTATGAGAAACGAAATGAGAAATTCTTCATCTACTGTCACACTGTAGAATGACTACAACAGACTCAGAGAAAATGTTTGTAAGAGATTATTATTGGTTTGTTAAGACATTAATTAATTATCGTTTTGCTTTCTTAGAACAACTCGCAAGTCAGAATGAAGCCCTCAGCAGACTCGTCGTTGAAAAAGATAACGAAATCAGACTGCTCAAATTGCACGCTGGTGGAGACTAGACTGAAAAGATCTTAGCTTTAGAGAATAAAGTTGCAGTGATTACCTCTGAACTGATGAACTAGAGACACCTCGTCGAAATGAGAGATAATGAAATTGTTTCTCTCAAGAGACAACTTGCTGATGCTCTTTCGAAATAAAATCAAGATGCTTCATCTCAGTTGATTTCTCTCTAGTCTTAGATTTTCACTCTCCAACAGTTACTCTAATAGAAAGACTAGACTATCTAAGAACTTTAAAGAAAGCTTGCTGAAGCTCAAAGTGACGACCCAGTCAAAAGATAAAAGAATAACACTGACGTTTAACTTCTTCAAAATTAAATTGATGAGTTAAGAATTCAGAATTCCCGTCTATCTCAATTAAACAATGATTAAGCCTTAACAATTGACAGACTTAATCGACAACTCATTGAACTCTAGTAAGCTAGTGGTAATGTCTCTGAGCAAAACAGAAAGATTGAGGCACTTCTGATTCAAATCTAGGAACTCGAGAGGCACATTAGAGCTCTCGGAGAAGAAAGAGATGCTCTTTAGAGACAGTTGATGGAGGTTGATGGACTGAGATTGAGAATCAGAGAACTTGAATCAAGAGAAGCTTATTTAAACGAGCAAGTTAGAAAACTCAACAATGATCTTGAGAGCTAGCGCCTTGAAGCTATGCATAAATCAACCATTTTCAATGAGATTCACAGTTATCAAGTTAGAATTAAGGACTTGGAATCCAATGGTGAGCATTTGAAAGCTGAGATCGAGAGACTTTAAGGAGTCATCAAAATCAAAGACCATGATTTAGAATTGATGAGAAGAGAAAGTGATAGAATGAGCACTGTTGATGCTGAAAAGTAGAAACTCGCAGGCAAGATTAGTTTGCTGCTTGTTGAGATTGAGAGACTTTCCAAAGTCATTGTAGACAAGCAAGAGGAAATCAAGAGCCTAAATCTCGTTATTTTAGACAAAGATCGCAGCATTGCTAGAATTCCCGCATTGGAAGACAGAAACACAGTATTGACTAACGACAATACCCGTCTGAATTAGTAGATTAGAATCATCACTGAAGAGACTATCCGCAAACTTACTGACGAAAACCTTCAACTCAGACAATAGCTTTCTTAGAATGTCAATTTCGAAAATGTCCGCAATGAACTCAACGTCAAGATTGGCTAGTTGTCTCAAGAAAACGACAGACTCAATCTGATCATCACTACTCTTTCTTCTGAAAAACTGAAGCTCTAGGCTTAACTCAATGAGCTCGCTTAGGGTGATCGCATCAGATAAGACCTTCAATATAGAATTGAATCGTTCGCTAGAGAAAAGGCATCTTTAGAGGCAACTATTGCTGATCTACGCAACTAAAACGCTGATTTACGTTCTAGACTTGGTGCTCTCAATGATATTGACAGAGTTAAGCTTGAGTATGAAAGCAGAATTTCTACTCAAAACAGTGAAATCGATAGACTTCAAAAAGCACTCGCTGCCAAGAATGACGAGAACGGACAACTGCAATACAAGATTAGCTAACTTTCCAACCAAGACAGCCTTCGTTAAGATCTTGAATTGCGCTTGAACCTCGCCACCAAAGACAAAGAAAGATTAAATGAGCATATCAGACAGCTCTCTGAAGAGAATCTTTCCCTCCAAACCAGAATTGCTTCCTTGAGAGATGTTGAATCTGTTAGAGTTTAACTCCAGAACTAAATCAACCTCTTCGTCCAAGATAACCAAAGACTCGCAGCTCTTGTCAAGCAAAAAGATGAAGAACTTGTCACTTATAGAGACATTAAAACTCAATTTGAATCCTATCAAGCCAGAAATACTGAGGCTCTCGCAAGAGTTGTGCTTCTAGCTTCTGAACTTGAGACCGTTAGTGTCCAGAACAGAGATAGAGCTACTCAAGCTTTACTGTTTGAAACAGAAAGATCTTCATGGAATTCTCAAAGATAGCAATACGATAATAAAATTGCCTATCTCTAGTCTGAAGTCACCAGGCTCAACGGACTAATCGATGACGGCGACAAAGTCAAAAAGTCATCTAAGGATAATCAGAACAAAATCACTGACTTAGAAAATGAAGTTAAATTCCTGAAAGACTAAAACGAAAAATTGAGAAAGGATAATTCTGCTTATTTGATCCAAATCTAGGAATTCCAAACCAATATCAATAGACTTACCATACAGATTAATGACAATACACTCTAGTATCAAAATCAGTAGCTCGCTTAATAACTTGAGAAGGTCTAAGCAGAAAATGCTTTACTTCTTAAACAAGTGAACGAATACAGAGTCACTATCAACCAACTCACAGTCTAGGTCAATGATAGGACTCTTGCAAATAAAAACGCAGAGCTTGAGTCTCAAGTTCTTTATTTTAAGCAATTGATTGAGAAGTAGAATGTAGATATTGCTAATTTACAGAAGTAAGTCTAAGAGCAATATGCTTAGATTTCTGATTTAAGAAGCAAATTGAGCAACAATCAACTTGAATACCAACTTAGCACTGTCACTGAGCAACTCAAGCAGAAAACTTTGGAAGCTGAGAATTACGCAAAGGAGATTCAAAGACTCAATAAGATCATCCAAGACATTACTCTTGAACTCAACAAGCTTCGTTCAGAAAGCTCCAGCTTCTCCTACACCAAATAGACTCTCGAATAGCAAATTGCTGATTTGAATAGACAACTCTAATTCCTTCAGCAAGAGGTGACTCGTCTTAACACTCTCAATTTGGAATTGAACAGCAAGCTTGCTTCGTCTTCAACTCTTCTGGAACAGAATGCCAAACTCGCTTTGGCTGTAGTTTTAGCTGATGCAGCAGTTGAGACCTAGCAAAGAAGAATCCAAGAGCTCATTGCTCAACTTGGAGAATTAGAAGAGACCCGCAAGCACGCTGCAAAATAAACTCAGATTCAAGAAGGTCTCCTTCAGTAGATTAAGCAACTGGAGACTCACATTTAAGAACTCTACAACACTTTAGCCTAAAAGGATAAGGAAATTTTGGATCTTAAAAACCAGAACAGCAACATTATTCAGTTGAACTAGAGAATTGAGCAGTACGAGATTTCAATCCGCAACTTGAGAGCTCAACACGAAAAAGATCTCGAGTCTTAGAGAAACATGAGTGAATACACTCGCTAATCTTCAGTGAATAAGGAGATTAACGAACTCACTATTAAGTACAACGCAAGAATTCAAGATCTTGAAAGGGAGCTATAGAAGTTCGCCGCAATCAAGGAACAACTTGAAAATGAAGTCCGTATCTTGCGTCAACAAAATTAAGATCTCCTCAAGCACTTGAACGAAGTTGAACAAAGAGCCAGAGCAGCTGAAGATAAACTTAGACAAGTCTAATTTGAAAGTGAAGAAGCTGTGAAGAAATCAAGGCAAGGTCAATAGTCTGTAACTGAACTGCAAAATATCATCCAAGGATTATCTGTAGAACTTGAAAAATACAAGAATCTCTACTCTGAAGCCAATACTCGAGGCAATGAGTTGGACAGATTGAAGTAAGTACTCGGCATTGAAATTGAGAGACTCAACAATATTCTTAAGGAGAAGCTCTCTATCATTGATGAATATCAAAGAAAAGATGCTCAATGGAGAGAAGCTGAGCAGTTCAGATATGAAGTTTAGACCCTCCGCGCCTAGCTTGAGGAAAGCAAGAGAACCATCGAATCACTCGTTGCTCAAATCAGAGAACGTGATGCTCGTCTTACTGAATCCGCAGATGCCTTGAACAAGATCTCAATTTTGAATTCTCAAATTCAAAGCTTATAACTGAACATTCAACAAAGAGAAAGCGAGAAGCAGGCAATTATCTAAAAGTATGAGACAGATATCAAGAATCTCAATATCCGCATCTAGGAACTCACTGCAACTCTCGTGTCTCTTAAGAATGATGTTGATGGCATTGCTAATTTGAAATACACCATCGAATCACTTACCAGAGAAAAGCAGAGTCTCCTTGGATAGGTCTAGGCTTCTCAAGAGAAGATCATTGCTTTAACTCAAGAACTCCGCAACAGAGACTAGACTATCGCTGAACTTAAAAATACTATCTTCTAACTCTAAGGAGAAATAGATGGAGACAGAGTTAAGCATTCAAGGAAAGAGCAAGATTCTCAGGATCTTTAGAAACAGATCTAAGCCCTTTAGGATGAAATAGCCCGCTTAAGAGGAGAAATCAGTGCAAGAGATGCTAAGATTATCCAATTGTCATCTGCAGACCGTGTTATCTAGTAGCTTACTTTCGAGAAAGAATAGCTCATTAACGAAAGAGACTAGCTCAAATAAATCATTAACTAGCTCACAATTGAGAGAAACGAGGCTCTTTCTAAGCTGCAGTAACTCACTTTAAAGGTAGAACCTCTTGAAGCTTAAGTCAAAACACTGAATATTCAGATTCAATAGTTAACTTAAGCTCTTCAGGCCAAGGAACAGTAGTTCAATGACCTCCTCAACGCTTATCATGAGATCTAGTTCAAACTTAACTAGGAATAAGAAAACTCTAGAAGAAGCTCATCTATTGCCACCACTAAGGCACAATAAGAGAAACTTGCACTTGAGCAAGAAATTCAACGTCTCAAATCTGAACTCCAAATCATCGAACAAAGGTAATTGCTCGTTATTGAAGACTTAAAACGCCAAATGGAACTAAGACTTTCAGAAGAATTGAGAAAGTAACTAACACAAGCTAAGGAAGAGTACGAAAGAAGACTAGCTGAAGCACTTAATGCTCAGCGTGCTTAGTATGAAGATGATCTCGTGAAGAGATCAAAGGCTCATCAAGCTGAGTTGGCTAATCTCAAGGCCTAATACGAAGGTAATATTTGGTATTTTATTAATTATTATTTTTATAATAAATTTGTTCATTTTTGTAGGTTCACTCAATATAACGATTGAGCAAAGAACAAGAGAGCTTTCAATTAGATGGGAGCAAGAAAAGAGAGCTCTTGAGGAAGAGAACAAGGTCCTTAGAGCTAGAAATGCTTAGCTTGAAGAATAAGTCAAAATGTTGCAGAAGCAGTTGATGGAAGCACTAAGCCACGAGCAGGACTCTTTGAAATGGAAGGAGATTGTCGAAAGACTTGAAATCTAGCGCCAGAGAGAAATCGCTGAGTTCAGAGGTATTCTCGAGGAATCTAAGAATCTTAACATTGATTCTTCCAGTCAACTTCAGGAAGCTGAGCGCACTGCTTACAAGACTCAAATTCAACAGTTGAGCATGCGCATCTCTGAATTCTCTGAGAGCTTAAAACTCAAGGATTAGGAGAATAACGAGCTTAGAGGAGCTAAGGCTCTTCTCATTAGAGAGAAATCCGAAATGAAGATGTAATTGAGCACTTCTAACTCCAACACTTAATTCTAATTGGAAATAGAATCTCTCAAGAGACAAATCATCGTAAGATTTCAATTCCATTTTCATTCAGAAATTGTAACTTTTGAATGTTTCACAGCAAGCAAATGATGGAAAGATTGAGCTATCTACTCAATTAAAGAGAGCTTAGACACAAATCAGCCAGTACGAATTGCAATTGCAGTCTATCAACGCAGAGCTCAACAAGGCAAACGAGCAACTCAATCAAAGAAAGGTTGAAAGAGACAATGCTTTCAGCTAGGTAAACTTTCCTTAAAATAATTATAAACCCATATTCATATTATATTTATATTTTAAAGATCGAATAGCTCAAGAGCCACACTCTCAGCATCTCTCAAGCTTATTCTACAGTTGGAGGAGATGTAGATATCCAGAAGCAAAAGTTCTAGGTCCTTCAAAAGGAGATCGAAGAATTGTAAACCATTTTTTTTCAAATAAACAATTTCAATAACTTAATGTGTTTGAATAGAACTGGATAGAGAAACATGTACAAGGAACAATCTGAGAGAAAGTCAGATGAACTCAACCGCAAGAACTTGGAGCTCGTTGAGAAGATTGGACTACTTGACTAGCTTAAGCTTCAATACCAAGAGAAAAACAACAAGATCTACATCCTCGAAACAAAGGTAATTTAAAAACAATTTAAGATTTAACTTTAATAATTATTTTAAAATAGTTGCTTGACAAACTCGAAACCGAAGAAGTCCACATTATGTGAGAACGAACTCAAGCTATTCATTTTGGAATATTTATGCTTTTATGTAGCGTAACTTATTATACTTTTTGAGAACTTAAATAATTTTTTATTAGATATTTTAAGCATTTTTAATATGCAATTGAACACATTAATACCATTAAAGCAAGGCATGATAAGAAGATTATTAAACTATTTTTTCAGTTTTTTAAATGAAATATTCTATTTTTAACTTTAAACTGTATTAATTTTTTTTATTATTAAATTGTTTACTTTTATTTAATTGATTTTCAACAAGAAATATGATTCCTCAATTAATAGAACTAAAAATCCTGTTAAGTTTACAATATTTGAATTGCTACTACAACTCTTACAATATTTTAGCAAAACATAAACTACCCAACTAGCTTATCAAAAGACCCTTAGGATAGACTCGATCTATTTTTTTAGTTTAATTGATTCCTCATGATCAGGGTATATTGCAATAGCTTTGTTTACGAGTTTCAACGCTTCTTCGTATTCGAAAGTATTGAATGACCAAAGTGCTGCATTGAAGTGAGGCTCTAGTAGCATCTCTCCTTCTTTGATTGACACAAGCAGCTCATATTTTCCTCTCTATACCTTGTCGTTTTTTATTTCAATTACTCCTAGGTTATTGTATGCTTCTGCATGATGAGGGTCATAGTTTATTACCATTTTTAAGCATTAATATGCCATACCCATTTCTCCTAAGCTCACGAAAATCTTGCAAAATTAAAAGATAATCAAAAAAGCTATTCCAATTTTGCTCAAATATTAAGCACTTACATGCGATATATTATACCAGATTTCAGCTCTGTTTGTTTCATCAGCTAACTGTAGAGCGCGCTCAAAACAAGGATAAAATAGATCATATTGCCCATCGTAAAAAAGACAAAGTCCTAAATTATTCCAAATCTCTGCAGTGTTGATTCCAAGCTAAAGAAGACGTTGATAAAAGCGAGTTGATACTTCTGGTTAATCTATGTAAAACTAATATGCCGCTATCTAAGCGACAGCCTCCATGTTGCTGCTTTCAAATTAAAGGACTTACCTTTTTTTGGTTAAAGGCAATCCATTTAGTTAGAACTACTTAAGAGAAAAAAGTAATATTTTTACTTATAAAACTCAACAGCCTTTGCCGATTAGTTCAGCTAATCATAAACTCTTGCGATTCCAAGAACAAACTGAATTTCATGAGGATGCTATTCTATTCCTTTTCGATAAACTTCAATAGCTGTGATCGGCTAATCAAGTTTAGTGTAGACCTTTGCTATCTCCAAATGAGTTTTGATTATGTTTTCGTTTTTTAGTGAGCTTTAAAACTACTTTTCAGCTTCCCTCTAGAGACCTAACTTGAAGTAACATAAAAATGTTTGTATTAGTCGTTCATAATACATTGCTTACGATAGAATAGCATTTTCCAAGACGTTCTTTCCACCACCAATCTTTGTAATCTGTCATTTGAGTTGCTTCAGCTGCTAATTCTAAGGCTTTTTTTGGATTATTTTCGACATATAACAGATAATTGCAAACAGCTTTAGCAATAGCTCCTTTCTTTGCTATTTTTTTCATGTCCAGCTTATCTGGTTGGATAAACTACTCTCCAGAGGATGCTAGAGAAGCTGTTCCTAATCGCATATATCTTTTAAAAATATATGATCATATGAACTCTACTCAAAAAAGAAATTCCAATACCTTCCTCCACTTGTAATAGGTCTTGTAGTTCCAGGTCTATTCCCTTTTAAAGCAGTTTCGAGCCTATTTTAGCTTGAAGAAATTGGTCTGTTTGTTCCTGGACGAGCAAATCCTGATAAAGGCCTTCCAGATTTGGACATTGGACGAAGAATCTAAAGTAAAATAAGATAATTCAACGAAAGATTTGTTGACTTACTGGGTTGATAGATCCACCTCCTTAACTCGATGTAACTGGGCGTTAAAATGAAGTTCCAGGTCGAGCGAATTGAGACATTGTATTCTCATCAAGTAAAATATCACCGATTCCTTCCTCATCTATCTCCAAATCATCGATGTAACTTTTTCTCACTAGTGAGTTGCATTTCAGCAGCCATGCAGCCTATCAATTAATCATAAATAAAAGGCATCATGAATGTATACTTACTTAATCTCGAGAGTTAGTCTCAAGCATTTTATCGCATAGCTCAAGAGTTTCATCATATTTTCTTCTCTTGTATCTGCTCATTGCAACAATAAAATTATCCATGTTTATTTGAGTGTGTACTTAATTATTGTCTGGTTTAATGATATTTGGGTTTTGACTTTATATTGAATAAACCAATAATTATTAATAGTAATAGATAGGGTAAAATTCAGCATTGAGAGTTATTAATGTTTAGATATCAAAATAAATCATTATTTGAAAACTAAATTATTTTAGTTTTGATAAGTAATATCATTAAGACAAAACATTTTTTGCTCAATTCGATAAAATACAATCAATAAATCACAGAGAATTCTAATTAAATATTTTAGAAATGATAAACTGCTTCTAGTGAAAATGAAACTATAATTTTTTTTTTTTGACTTACTTTATCTCAAACTGACTTTTTTTAACAACTTTTTTGTTTAGTCAAAACATTTCTAAAAAATGTTTGATGATTATTAACAAGTACCTATTATCACATGTTTATTTTTGTTTTGGGCTTCTAATTAATCATTACTTGGATTGATGCTTTAGCAAAGCAAATCTCTTGTGTTTTTTTCTCAGTGTATTCTGGTTTGGTTCTGAAGAACAACTCATTAGATGCCACAATTTTGATCTTTTTGGTTTATTTGCTTGAATCAGTCCTTTCTACAAGAATTGATTTAATAACACCGCTTTTCACATTGCTTGCCTTTGGTTCGATAATTTGTGTGGATTTCAATATAATCAATTAATTTCATGTGACGAAACAACGTGAAACAACAGATTTTAAAGGACAATCTCATTATTCAATTTATTTATGAAAAAAGAAGATTCTCTAAAATAAACATTTGAAAAGGGCAGCAAACACTGAAATAATCAATGAGGATTCTTTACATTATCTTTGTCTTTCTTTTCAAGCTTTAACTCTCGCTCTCAAGTAATAATTATTCATATTTCAAAAACATAAATGGACATCATTATTGATTTAATAGAAG
>Ga0302271_10001912_pt1 | contig 19397 bp, 13 predicted proteins | sample III_Bog_N1_1_FD_198767 | JGI IMG/M metagenome (GOLD analysis project Ga0302271, IMG submission 198767) | Peat permafrost microbial communities from Stordalen Mire near Abisko, Sweden - III_Bog_N1_1 | ecosystem: Environmental > Terrestrial > Soil > Wetlands > Peat | place: Sweden: Abisko...
TCGGCTGGAGGGAATGACTTTGGATTTTGTCCGCCCATTATTGAGAATCAATTTGTAACACTGAAGAGACTGTGAGAAAGATCCTGAACAATATTAATTTATCACAGGCTGAAGAAAGCCAAATCAGAACTTCTAAAACACTCAGTTAATATTATTATTTTTTTCTAAGATTACCTCATAAATTCATTGGTATAAGGGAGCATTATCCACTTGTAAGTCTTTCTCTGAGGCTTTATTATTTCCTATAGATTTAAAGCATCAACTTATGAAAGATTTTTCAGAGAAAAACCCTAAAGCTAGTGAATAACCTGAAACAATATCAATAATCCCAGGAGATAGTAGTGTAAACAGAGAAGAAAGTTTTGATCTAAAACAAAAACAATTATTCAATAAAAATGTAAAAATGAAAAATATGAAAAACTATCTACTTATGGCAGACAATCCATTCAGATCTGTCTGTAAGCTACAAATCAAACATAGAATTAGTTTACAGTGCTGAACTTAATTTCTGGAGGATTTTCGATTGGAAAGTCTTGATTTGCAGGAAAATTCATAAATATATAGTTCAATCTATGATTGCAAAAGAGTGTTCTTTTGTATTTGCAGCTAATTAAAGACTGGGGGGAGGGGATGTTGTTTTCATTTTTGGGGATTTGCTATTTGGCGTAATAATACAAATAATAATTGCTTTTTTTCCATCCTTATTAGAGTTATATAAAATAATAAATTTGAATAGTTAAAAAAACGAACGGACAACATGGATTGGAAAGGTGAGTAAGATGGCAAGGAAATTCCCAAACATACATCTACTCCATCATATGTAACACAGATAAAGATTCAATATCTCTCTTTGAAACTGCGGTCTTTTCTGGGATATATTAGAAGCGATCTTTTCTTTATGACAGGTCTAAAACATTCGAGAAGCTGATCTCTATGATGGATTGATGTGGAAGCCTTGTTGTTGTGGAAACTTTCGGTTCTTCTCCAAGAAGCCTCTTCGAGTTATCCTCTCGTTTCTCATTTACACACCCACAGCGCTCTATTACTTCCTATATTTCTATGTAAAACTTCTAAACGTTTTATTTTCTGATGATACTTTAAACAATTCTACTTTTCTAAAATTGATTAGGCGCTAGATGAATAACCTCAGCATACATTAGATGTATTTTTAATCGCAGTGTCAATATTCTTTATGCTGAGTATTTGGTGCTAGAATAAGGTTCTAGGTTCTGATCCTGGCATTGTACCTCCTCAAGTAGAATTATTAACAAGGGTTCGGCTGTAAAAAAGCAAATATTTGAAATCCTTTTTTGTTCTTGAATTCCATAGATCAAATAGAGGGTAGTGCAGCTACAAGAACTTGATTTGATACCCACCAAACACAAGGTATTGCTATGAAGCACAATAAATCTATTGGATAAATAGAGTTACAAGTTAATAAGTTATGGATTTTCAGCTTTTTTTGATTTGCTAAAATAGAAATTTACGTCAAGTAAATACACACTTGTCAACGGCGTATTTGTATAGGCGATCACAACATGCACCATTTGTAAGCATTACACACAAATAGACACATGAATAGTTTAGTTTTGAATCACAAATAACCCATCAAAGCCCACTAGAAATATATTATTATGAAAAGAAGGAGAAAAAGGAATTGATTTATCTCTTCATTGTTCTCACATTTCGGCTAATAAATCTCCGCTTCTTACAGATCATTCTCTGATATCGCTTATTTATCTCCCCTCCTTCCTCTTTTGATTTGCTGCTCAAAATATGCATGAATTAACTTTTGGTTTTATTACCATTCAAAAAAATACAAATTACTTTAATTTTTCAAACAGCTTGATCTCTTACTTTTTGATAAGCTCTTTGTTTTATAGCTTAAGTAAGAGTTATAAATCTCCCATTTTGGTGGCTTTTTTTGTTTTAACTCTGTAAATTATAAACTTATTAAGGCCTTGCTCTTAGTTCCTCAAATACTCAATAAAATATTTAAATTTGCAACAAAGGCAAGGTGTTTCATAGCGAGAAGATAAGTCATTGCGAATCATGTGGGTTATGCATTCTCAATCGATCACATCATTCCACAATCCTAAACATCTGCATCACAAGACTCAATTCAATGTATTTTCTTAGATTTCATCTTATATTTTTTGAAAACTATCTTTTTTCTTAGGAAATACTGTTACCTCAATTTGGCGTTGCTGACTGAAGGCTCATTGCTGCTCTTTCGATCCATCACACATATCACTTCATCTCCTAAAACCCTCACATCGACGTGGGCGGTCTTCTTGGTGCTCGCTGCCACAGTAATCAGAGAGAGATGATGAGTTCTGGGCAGAACTGACTCTTCTTCTGACCATAAAAAATAGTAAGAACTTATTTGCATCCAAGCATTGGCGAGACAACTTTCTTTCCTTACCCAGGGACAAGGAGATCCCATTTTCAAACAGATTCCAGGCCTCTTCGCAAGGTAAATACAGTTTGTTCAACTCATTTTAACAATAAAAGTGAAAAACAACTAATTCTTAGTTTTGTTTCCTTTTTTAGATTCTAAAAGTTAAATTTTAACAAAAAAAATAATGATACAAATTGCTTACTTCTTAGCGTTGTTACTCTTTCTTTTTTTCTAAATTACAATAATTCAGGATTAAGAGGACACTTCAAGCTTGCTTTGATGTGAAGCGACAAGGATATTTACATCCTAATAGAATATTATCATTAGATTTGAGAGAATTAATTTTAAATAGCAGAAGTGTCCAAGGAGTTTATCGAAAACTCTCCATGAATTCATATGGCACAAAAAAGGATGAGTTGATAGATGAGATCTTCCGTAGTTCTTCAACGTTGACTGGAGTAGAAGACAAAAATCGTCTTCTAATGGATTGCATTCTGCGAAAAGATTCTGGAAATCTAGAGGAAAATCAAAAAATTTAAGAAATGATGTCTCCCACTTTGCCAGTGTAATTCGGGTCCATAAGTGAAATCCTATCAAAAATAAGCGGAGAAGAGGAAGAATAATAATAATAAGATTAGCTCTCTAAATAAGTGAAATAATCATAAGTCAAATAAGATCAAGATTACAACGTAAAAGATCCCTAGCAGAAAAATTTATTTGCCGAAGAAATCAATGAGTTAGGACCTTGCATGTATGACAATGAGTATTTTTTCAATAACTTAAACAAAATGTAATAGCCATTGTCTCCTAGAACAGCTGAATAAAGTCTTTAATTCCAGCGAGGGAGCTTCTGCAAGAGTCCTACTTCGAGCGATTGGAGGAGCAATGTAAGCTCACACTATATGCTAGAGCGACTCCCGAGCTAGTAAATCACTTATACCAACAGATCGGATTAAGAAGAATAACGATACTTCACGAAAGACACTAAATAAACTGATTTCTGTGTAGATGATCTCGATTAGAATTAGGATTTCAAGACTAGAGATAAAGATGAGGAATCATAATTCACCAATGAATTAAACACTATCCAAAATCACATAAATAAGCATGAGAATAAGAAGAACTCAAATGTAATGAATAAGGGTGTTTTTGAAGAAAGAAGAACTTAAAAATAACGGTCAAGATGGCAATAATAGAAAAAGATATAAAAGTCATAATAATTAGAATAATAATCAAATGAATTAGATCCTGAGTTAATCGTGTTGGGCATTGACTCCCCTATTGGCTTGAAATGGGAACCGTAGCAATCTTAAATGCCAGGCCAAAATGTTATTAATAATAATATTAAGAAAAATGAAGATATTATCGTTAAGGAACCTGCAGTATAGAAGGAGAACTAAAAAGATAATAACGTAAATCACAGTGATGCTCAAAACATTGGGATGATGCAACAACCCTACGAGAACAATTTAAATGGTTTGCAAAGCTTGGGAGATGATCTTGAAAGAGCAAATTAGAAGAGCATTTAAAGTGGATTTAGGAATAAGACTTTCTTTGATCCATCGAATATCCGTGACTATTCTGAAGATCTTGATAGGGATAATGTAAGAGGCAAGGAAGATTAGAATAATATTAGTGCTATGATTAGAGAGTTTAACTCTGAAAAATAAGGTAAAAGTTAGGCAAGAAGCATGAAAAGCGCTGAAAAACAAATAAAATCTCCTGATTTATCTCTCTAAGGTGAAGATTCAGTTGAGCTCGAAAGACGAGCTGACAAATTGGCAGAATTTAGTGGCAGAGAAACTACTCGGCAGCTAACATTATGAATAAACCAATATTCCAAGAGTGAGAGAGGATCTTAAGAGCATTTTGGTAGTTTTTGAGTAACTGCTGGGAATGTTTAGAAAACTAATTAAGAAGTTTGTAGGGTGCAAAAGAGGGGGGGGGGAAATTAATTTTAATTTTGCCTGTGAAGGCTGTTAATTCCGTTGAGAGTTCAGGAGTAGATTTTTGTGATTTTTGAAGAGGATTTAAATTCTGATGGTTTTTGTTTAATATATTTCTTGTTTAAGAAGCATTTTTGTTGAGTATTTTATGAAATATTGAGGATAACTTGATGGAAAATACAAAAAAATAAATACTAAGTTAGTTGAGAGTGAAAGAAAAAGAAAACTTATTAAGATGTCAGTTAGAAGGACAAATGCGCCAAAAATAAGTTAAAAAAAAGCAGTGTGTCAAATAGAGTGTTGCTTAGTTGAGTTTAATATCAATTCATGTGTGTGTGTGATTGGGGTTTTCTTAGCTTGGCTCGAATAATTCGCTCAAAAGCCCCCCAAATCAAGAAACCATTTGCAACGAATATAAAAAATAAGAAAAATACATAACAAAACCACTCCTAGCCTCGAATTCTTATCCGCTGGACTTTAAAGCCAACACAAAACAACAACTGCTAACAGTCTCACAATCTCAAATCTTTTTAAAGCAGCAAGTCAGCCCATCAACTTCTATCGCCTCTTGAAATGTACTGGAAAGATGAAAACTCATATAAAGGCATGAAACAAGCTGTTTCAGGCTGTTCAAGTCTGTTTGGCGTGAAGGAGAAGTCACATTAATCTGTAAGAAACTTTTTTGAGTATTTTTTAGTAGAAGGGAGGGCTGTGTTCCAATAATTGGCCTGTCCAATGGATCGAGTTCCCATATTATTAGGATAAAGGGTATGGAGTTGTAGTTCTTTTTTTAAGTTTTGGAAACAAGACGAAGATAACAACTACACAATCCAGTTAGCTTTTCATAATCTCCAACGAAAACAAAAAAACATTATGAAATTTAGATGAAACTCAATATGATTTTGGTGTTTTGATAACAGCAGGATTGCAGATTCATTCCTAGTCGTAGAGGCACAAATAACTCCTACAATCAGTATCTGCTGAAGGAGAACATAAACAGTTGCAATATAATCCCCACTGATGACCATATCTCCTCTGGATAAGCATCGTTCGTTTCCTAATCAAGCACTTAAATCGGATAAGGCTCTACATTATCATCCCAGCACCCAGCAACTTCCGATCAAGATACCACATCTGCACTTTAACCCAACTTAAACTAGCACTCAACCTACTAATAACTCGTTCAAGAGTGTCTCTTCGGCAATTCAAATCCCCAGCATGCAATGCACAACATGAATAATCCTTCCTCACACAATGAAGGTGATTTCTCTTGTTCATAGTTTGCTCATTCTAAAAAGCAGCGTGTGCTGTAGTTCCACAGTCACAATGAATCCAACACATCCTTCGATTCCTCTGGTCATTTCGACAAATGTCTTTCTAAATCATTTTTTAGAGGAGATTCTTCTAGAATTAACACAGGCAATTCTTCATTCGTGAAGTCAAGAGTTATCTCGCATCTTCCAGAGAGAATCCTCGATGCACCTGCTATTAGCGATGATTATTATTTGAATCTTCTTGATTGGGGTGATTGTGGCCACAGTGGAAGTACAACGAAATCTCACAACGGTGTGCTCGCAGTATCTTTAAGCAACGAAGTGTATCTGTGGAGTGAGGAAAATATTGTAAGTTTAATGCAATGTCCAGAAAATGAATATGTTTCTAGTGTGAGCTGGATGAAAAGTAGTCGTAAAAATTGCTTGGCTGTGGGCATTAGCGATGGCACAGTTTAGCTGTGGGATGGTGAAAAAGGCTTAGCGTATCGAGTGCTTCGTGGACACAGCAGCCGAGTTTCAGCGCTGAGTTGGAATGGAGGTATGCTATCTTCAGGAGGAAGGGACACGCAGATTTTACACCACGATATCCGGGTAAAGAACAGTGTAGTCGTGAAATTCGAAGGGCATGAGCAAGAAGTCTGCGGGTTAAAATGGTCGCCCGATGGTAGCTAGCTCGCTTCAGGCAGTAACGACAATTCGCTCAGAATCTGGGATATGTCTCTCCATAACTCTAACAATTAATAAGCTGATAACAATAATTAGATTGGGCAAGGCAATGTTTTAGGCGTGTTTCGCTAGCATAGAGCAGCTGTGAAAGCATTGGCTTGGTGTCCTTGGTAACGAAATTTACTTGCTTCAGGTGGCGGTACACAAGACAAAACAATTAAATTCTGGAACACTGACAAAATGCAACTCACAAACTCGATTTCTTGTGGAAGCTAAGTCTCCGCTTTGCTATGGAATCCGCATTCAAAAGAACTGCTTTCTTCACATGGGTTTTAAGATAACTAGCTTACATTATGGAGTTACCCAACTATGCGAAAAATCACTGAACTCACAGGACACACAAATAGGGTCCTCCACATGGCCTTATCACCAGATGCAACTACTGTCTGCTCAGCTTCTTCCGATGAAACCCTGCGATTCTGGAAAATATTCGCAGGAGATCCATCCAGAACTGATTTTCATCCCGATGATGACGAAGATGAGAATTATGCTGCACCATTTTCGAAACTCAAAAAAGATGGTGGAGCCTTTTCATCAAGTCTATTTCTCAGATGAAAGTACACGCACACACACAAACATATCAATAGAAGACTCCTTCTTCCTTCCACCGTTAATTAATAAAAAAATAAATCTTAACCAAAAATAGGAATAAAATAACAGACAAATTTAAATAAAAACTGTTTTTTAATTTCCAGCAAAAAAAGATCTCACCTTTCAATTATCATTTCCATTCATTGAGGTTAGCCTTTTAGCGGACTACATCTTTTATGTTCGTAGATAAAATGCCTTTCTTCAATTAAAGATTATCACTTTAATCATTTTTTACACCTCTAAAAAACTCTAACAAAATAGGATATTAGATTTTATGAAAAATGACTTATATTCCTGCAGAAATCAAGAAAATAATATGAATTTCACTAATTATCAAGACGATTTGCATTAACTTCAAATATTCTTTCAAAAAATGAAAAAAATTATTTGTTAATTATCTAATGTGTTAATAAGGTTTGCAATCAAGAATACACATCACACTCATACTACTTGATCAACATTAAAAAAAAGATAAATAACATATTTTTTGGGATTATAAAGCGCAATTTTATTAGTTCATTCTTCATTATTCTCTGTTTGCACTTCTGTTCCGTTCAATATTCCTTCCTGCAAAAAAATATTAACAAAATCTCTCAGCTTAATCATATGGACAGTTAGTCATTAATAATTCAAAAATATTATGAATTTCTTACAAATCCTGGGAAATCGTATTCTATTCCTAGTTTCTAGATAGCTTCTCTGCGCTTTTTCTCATTCTTCAACAGTTTTCCAATTTGTTTTTTTATTTCTTCTGGATTCTTTTTCTGTTTTTTTTTTATTCAAAGAAAAAGGTGATATTTTTAACTTTTTATCCTTTAAAATACAACTATTTCATTCCATTTTGTTTACTTCATTTTGCTCTTTAACGAATAGACGTTTCCAGTTGATATACTTGAACTATTTCTTTCCATCTTTAAATGCAAAGGGGTTCTTTTAGTCAGCAGTGAGGACATGAACTTCTAAAACTTTTCCTAATGCCATGTGTCCATGCATAGCTTTGGCTGCAATTGCAGCAACCTCAGGATGCTCAAATTGAATAAATGCGAAACCTTTACTTCTGGCAGTCTATTTATGGACAATAAAAAGCAAACAATCAATTTCCAAGATTCCAAAAAGACTTAAAATCTTTTACCTTTCTGCTTCTAGCAACTTTGATCCTTGTGACTTCACCATATTGAGTGAAGTATGTCTTAATTTGATCTTCAAGAAGACCATAAGGGAGATGACCGACATAGAGTGTGCAGTTTTAAGGAGTATTCTTCAATGGGACTCTAGTAGCTTTAGCATCTAATCTCTTGACAGCTTTTTTCAGTGCACCTTGGTCTACTTTCTTTTGTTTCACGAATTAAAGTTGATCTTTCACGGTATCTTGCAGTTAAACAAGAGGTTCTGATAGTTGTTTCTTGACAACTTCAGCCTTAGGAGCTGCAGTCTTAACCTATGCATCCTTAGAGAGCTTAGCGATTCTCTTAGTAGGTCCAATCTTAAGCTAAGAATCCTTCACAGCTTTTTCTTATTTTTTATGCACTTTTTGCATTTTCATGATCTTTCTGCCATTCTTCGATCCTTTCTTGCCTTCGCCCTTGCCATTTCTCTTAGGGTCATTACCTTTCTTTGGCTTAGAAATCTACTTCGATGATGTTTTCCCGTCAGACTTTCCCATATTTGATTTGTGTGTGTTTTTTGTTGTCTTTTTTTTGTGAGGTTAATTTCTTTAATAATTTAAGAGACTCTTTGATTGTGAACAGTTTATGATGATAAGATAAAGAAACAATCTAACAATTCTTCCTTTGATTCTTTTTTAGCTGAAACACATACCCCATATATTTAGTCCTATCTTTGATTTTGATTCTACCTTTTGCTTATTGTATTTTTGTTTTTGCTATTAATTCGCCAAGAATTAGAGATGAGTATAAAAGAGATACATTTTTGTTCTATTTGTTTTATATTATCTTATTTGGGTTTGATCTTAAAAGATTATGTATTTCCTACATTATGAATTCTTTATGACGAAAATCTAATCTAGCAAAAATACTTGTAATTGTGTTATTATTTCAATATTTGCTTAATTTGCTTTACTTAAATATTTTAGTAAAGATAAACATAAAAAATTATTCTTTTTCTTCCTCTTTTCCTTGACAAGGTGATTTGTTCATCAGCTGACTATAATAGAAAATGATTCAGATTATTATTTTTTCATCATTAACTCCTGATTCTCCTTCCATTTACTTCATTTTTCATTGTTTTTAAAATCAACCACCACACAAATATATTAGTTAGTTCTTGTACCATGTTATTCTTTTCAATAAAATGGTCGATTTCTTGAAATTCAAAGATACAATGAATGGCATAATTTCATAATATTCTCTAGTTTATTTATCTGTGCCATATCCTGTTTTATGTAAAATATGAAATTCTATTCTTTTGCTTATTTCAATTGCATTAGACTTTTTTGAAAATGTTCTATCTACAATTTCCTTCGAGATTTCAAATAAACTGTTTATTGAGTTAAAAATGTAAGGATTATTAAAATCATAAGTAAGGTTAGCGCATTCCTCCATTTGAATTCCTTAGAAATTTCTGTTTTTTCCTAGTACACACTCAAAGAGAAATAAGAAAAATAAAGCCTAAAAAAAGGAATACAAATGGTCCTTTTAAAATTGTCTCTTAGTCTTTGAAAGTAAATATTTAATTTATTCGTAATAAACAAACTGAATAAATCAGAGAGCTTCACAAATCATTTCATTTAACAGATAAAGGACTACTTGAAACACTTAGATAATCGCACACGACAGAGAGACTATGGAAGGTTATTTGAAAAAATGGATAAATCCATTTCTGCAATGGCAGCAGCGATATTTCATCTTGCATGATGACTGTTTGATCTATTCTGATGTAAGAGGTGGCTAAAAAAAGGGTACCATTCATTTGAAAATCGCGGAAGTCATGCAAGTCACTGACGATCCATTAAGGATCATTATTGACTCAGGCACTCGATAACTTGAGGTTAGAGCTGAGAATGTCGAGTTGAAAGTCAGATGGTTCAATGCCCTCAAGGAAGCCTAAATCAAAGCCTAAGCATCTGATTAATTTTCAGACATAGACGATAACTTCAACCCTAAGCACAAAAGTTTATTACTTGGAACAAATCAGTAGAAAATAGAGAAACTTCTTGTTGAAGCGTTCGAATCAGGTGCCAAATTTGAAGAAACTCTCTCTGATATTCTCCCGAAGTTAGTTAAAAACCCTTCGCTGTGTGATGCAGTCGATAAGCTGCAAAATGAAGCATATTTGATTAAGGTAATTAACGGGGGAATAAATGGGATTTGCAAAAATGATTTTTTTTCTATTTGTTTAGAGTAACTTGAAGGACTGCTTGCTTAGCTTGGAGAACGAGAGAAAGCGACTCTATCGTGCAGCGTAAGTGTTATCTAACGATAGTGATGTACGAGATATCGAAAATAGAATGGCCTAATGCGGAAAAGATGAAGAGGAACTAAGATTCTTTGACATTGCAGAACCTAACGATACGATGTTCGCTAGCATTGTCGATGATGGGTATTTCTACAAAGAACAGCAATCCAGTGCGATAATGATTGATCTTCAAGACGAAAGAGAAAATCCAACAAAGGAATAAGATCACTAAATCATCTCCAATGCATCACTAGTTTCATATTTCACCAAGCACTCTCCAATTAAGCTTGTAAATGATCACTAAAAACTATAATATTACATAAAACATAGCATTTTGTCTTACATTGAATCTATTAATTTATTAAATTGTTATTTCAGAGATTACTCACAACAAATCCAGCTTACCTTGCTTCAGAAGTTGCAGATGAGCCATATCGCTTAGCTCTACCCAAGGAAAAGGATCCCAATGAAAAAATCAATATTTGGTCGATTGTTAAGGATTCCATTGGCAAAGATCTATCCAAATTCGCTGTGCCAGGTAGAAATAAAAAAATAAAATATTTTTTTCAGAATTAAATGTTCCCTTTCTAATAACAAATTTCTAAATTATTAGTTTACTTGAATGAGCCGACTAGTATGTTACAGCGTTTAGCAGAGCAGATGGAGTACTCCGAAACTCTAGATTCTGCGAATGCAACTAATGATCTTGGACTAGCGATGAGTTATGTAATGGGTTTCGCAGTGAGTATCTATGCAGGAACAATAAACCGAACAAAAAAACCATTTAATCCATTGTTAGGTGAAACATATGAGCTTGTTGATACAAAAAAAGGATATAGATTTATCTCCGAGTAAGTCAGTCATCACCCACCTATTTCAGCAGGCATTGCTGATTCAGATAATTATGTTTTCTGGGGGGATTCAAATATTAAATCTCAATTCTGGGGGAAATCCTTTGAAGTACATCCTCTAGGGAATAATCACATCAAACTTAAAAGACTTAAGCATGATTATATATTCAAAAAATGCACTACTGCTGCTAAGAACATTATCATTGGATAGATCTATTTAGATCACTTTGGAACAATGGAATTTAAAAATCATACTACAGGTGTTTATGGTGAGCTTAATCTCAAAGAAAAAGGCATGTGGAGTGATAAAGGACAGTATGAAATCGATGGCTGGGTGAAGAACAAAGAAAATAAGGTTTTGTATACTCTGTTCGGACACTGGAATGCAGGGCTAGTTGCAACAAATGTGGATACAAAAGTGAAAACAGAAATCTGGAAGAGAAATCCTATGCCACCTCGATCGGATGTGTACTATTAGTACACGAGTTTTGCGTTTTAACTGAATCATCTCTACAAGGAGCTAATGAAGAAAATAGCTCCAACAGATTCACGGTTAAGACCAGATTAAAGAGCTCTTGAGTATGGGTTGCTTGATATTGCATCGGAAGAGAAACTGAGACTTGAATAGAAACAAAGAGCGCAGAGAAAGGAAAATGATCTTTCCAATAAACAGCATTAGATTGTTTTCTTCGAAGAAAGGATCGATTCCATAACAGGAGAGAAGGAGTATTAATACAAAGGAGGCTATTGGGAAGCTAGAGAAAGAGGAGATTGGAAGAATCTAGGGCTGCTTGATATTTATTGAAGAAAATAGGAAACTAAAGAATATTTATATTTTGTTTAATTTTCAAATCAAGAAAATTATCTTTGTTTTCAATTTTACTTGTGGCAGTTATTTTAAGAATGTTATGCTTTAAATCAAAGATATTTCTTCTTTTCTTGTTATTTTCATGAAGTATATTTTTGCTTGGTGAAAATAGCAAATTAAGACGAATCAATATGAAAATTACAGTTTCTTTAACAAAAAAAGGGAATACCTTTGTCAAATAATTAGCTTATTGAAATTATTAAGAGAAACTAATTCAAATAATTAAAGGACATTAAATTAAATACCAGAATCCTTATAATATGATTGAGATTTCAAGTTCTACTTTTGATACTGTCTCCCTTCATCAAAAGTAAACCTAGATTAAAAGAAGATCCAGCACTAAAGAGTAAAAATTAAATTATCAACCTAAACAACTTGCCTTTTTTCTGCAGACCTAAGCATACAATGGGAAATAGAAATGGATTCTGCGGATATAAAGAAGAGAAAGAAGAATCAAGTATCCTTCCAGCAATTGATTCTGTTCTTCCAAGTTTCAAAATCGAGCATTTTGATCTCATAGAAAGAGACCGAACTTCGTTTGAAAATCTTGTAGATGCTTTATTCGTTGTAGATGCAACTAGCTTAATGGATATTTACATAGAAGATGTTATTTCTGTCATCTCCAGCATCGTTAAATAATTCAACGAAGAAGTTTATAACTTGAAATATTCCTTCTGTAAATATCATGATCATTCTCCTGGTACCAATATTTAACTCTTAACTCAATTTGAAGACTTTTGCAGTAACAATACAATAGTTGAAAAACTAAATTAACTTTACTTTGGAGGTTGCTAATATGAATCTGAAGCAGTTATGGATGGTCTTCGAGATGGATTGACTAAAACTACCTGGAGAATAACCAAGTAGGGTGAGCAATCTTAAAGATTCTTATTTCATGTGTGTTATGCTCCTCCTCATGGTGAGGAATACGGTGGCTAGAGTGCTGTAGAGTCTTGGTCGAAGGAAGGATGTCCTTGTGGAACTAAGAAAGAAGACATCAGAGATTTACTTGCAAAACAAGATATAAAATATTTCTTAATAAAAAAATCAGAGAAAATACCTTAAATGGAGAGTATTTTCAGAGAATCTTTCTCTAAGAATTTTAAGGAAACTCTCAATATCCCTATTGATTACTGCAATCTCTACAAAAAGGAGATTAATTGTTGTGAGAAAGATGATTGAGAGAACAAAGAAACCAAGGGAAAGGAGTCAATCATATGTAGATTGAAAAAAAAGATTCTTATCTTATTCGCACAGTATGTATTCAGTTTTTGTTTCCTTGATTATTAGTTAGTAGTTACTGATTATCTTCTTCAACGTCTAATTTAAGATAAATCAAACAGCATGATTATTTTCAATAGTTTCCTTTCAAGGATATTAATCATTTTTGATTAACGTCAACTGTTTTACAAAATCCATCCATTTTTTAGCAAAAACTGTTAGACAAAATTATGTTTAGAGCCATCTTCATTTTAAGAGTAAAAACTTTATAAATTCTTGAGGCAGAGTTCATAAGTTGATTAATCATTATATTATTGTAACTCTTACAACTTTTCAAGTTGTGTCTCCTTCAAAAGCAGAATAGATTCAGATTTAATTAGATTTAATATTAATACAAGTAATAAAACTTGAACTTTTTTAATTTCTTTCTTCTAACTTCTATAGTTTTAGCTAGCGTCTCTATGAATGAACCTAAGATGCATTGAAAGCAGATGGAAACTCAATAACTATTGTAAATAACTATTTATCACCAAAATAATAATAATAACAACAAATCTCAAAAACAAAAAGCTAAACTCACATTGTTACATCCACAAATACCAATTATGGGAAATACAAACAAATCTAGCAAAAGTTCTCCACCAGTTGAGGAGTTACATCTTCCTGAATCAACTCATGGTTCTACTTTGAATGTGAATAAATTGGATTTAAATGAACTGGATCGAGAAGATTTCGAAAATTTAGTTGACATTCTCTTCGTTGTGGATACAACTGGATCCATGAGTTCTTACATACAAGGCTCGATTATGACGATTTGTGATATTGTTGAGAAATTCAAGAATCAAGAATACGATTTGAAGTTCTCTCTTTGTGACTACCGAGATCATCCTCCTTAAGAAAAAACTTATGTGACTCATTTCGAAGATCTTTGTTCGGGATCAGCTATCGTCCAAAAACTACATAAGATACATGCTGCTGGTGGTGGAGATGAATGTGAGGCAGTTATGGATGGTCTTCGAGATGGACTAACTAAAACCTCCTGGAGAAAAACCGTCGATAATAAACCATCTTAAAGATTTTTGTTTCACGTATGTGATGCACCTCCTCATGGGAAGGAATACGGTGGCCAAAGCGAAAACAGATCTTGGTCAAATAAAGGATGTCCTTGTGGAACTAAGAAAGAAGACATCGGAGATTTACTGATAAAGTCAGAAGTAAAATATTTCCTCATTAAGCCTTGCGAGAGTATCAGCAAGATGGAGAGTATTTTTAGAAAGACTTTCAACGGGAATTATGGAGACACGATTAATATTACTAATAGTGGTAGTTTTCCTCAAATTGCTGAGAAAGAAATAAAAAGACCTGCACCAGTTGAAGCTTGTTTTTATGCTAATTGTGATAAAATAAATGCAGCTGAGATTAAAAATGAAGAATGTGATCTTAAGATTTGCAGAGAGTAAGAAGAATAAGAAGAAGATCTTAAATGTCTTGATGTATGCAATAATAATAACAATAACAATAACAATGAACTTAAAAACGAGAGCCTTAAAAAAGAAAGAATATCTTGTAAAAAGGAAAGTAAGTAAATCCAAAGCCTTCCACAAACAAGAACATAAGAATAAGCCATGATGAGCAAAGGAATTCTCGATTCTATTAATAAAAATATTGTCTCTAAAAAAAGAGGTTGACGACTTTTGAAATCTTTTCTCAAAATAAAATAATGAATAGAAATATCTTTTTAACAACACTTGAAATAATTTTTGTAATTTCAAGACTTACATATTTAATACTTTCAATTTTTTTATCTTGATCATTAATTTCTTTAATAAAAAATGCTTAAAAATCCCAAATATGTAAAAAATAATTGAAATTATTTGTATTATATAAGTGATAATTATCTTTTATGTTAATAAGCATACAAGATCAAAGGGCATTTGTTAGATAATCTGAAATATATTACCTAAAAATAAGAAATAAAGAATAATTAAAACGAAATTTTTAGCAACTGTGAATTGTTTGTAAACAAATTTTTGCAGAAAAGATTTCTCATCTTTAACTATTATTCGCATTAAAAAAGTAAAGAGACAATATCCTTGACCTTGAATGAATTATTCATTTAGATTATTTTTTTCTTCCAAAAAAAAGAATAAGATATTAATGATAATCTAATCGAAAAAAGGAATTAATTGCAAAAAGCCCTAATTCTTCTTCTTTTCTGCCTTTCTCAAAAAAAAAGTATTCTTATGAAAATTTTAGAAAAAATAATGCTTTAAACCAGCTGCCTAAAACGAACACAAAAATAATCTTAAAAAACAAAATGCTCCAAAAATAACTACAATTATTTTCGCGAACTTCACCAAATAATACTGTCTCACTGCATCCTCAATTATTGACGCTCTTAACTTCTTGATACGTGAATCCAGCGAAATCTGCATTGTTCCCTACATTTGGCGTGTATGGAGTATTTTAAATTGCCTACTTTTGGAATTCCTTGAGAAAATAACAAAAATTGCAAAATAATCAATAGTAAAGTTATCACATTTCATATTCAAATGATTTTTAGTTTTGATTTTGTACATTAGATATAAATCTAAGATCTTTATCGTCAATGAATTTGGGCTAAAAGGGAGGCTTGACTTCTTTCTTTTAAAGAAGTTCCCAATCAATTGTCTCAAAAAAAGGATGTTTTTTCACCTCCGCTGCTCCATTGATTCTATCAACTGGCTAAGTAGATTTGCAAAAAAGAATGAATGAATGAATGGAAACTTATTTTCAGTGAGAAATCGTAAAACAATTTTACATTTCTAGCAAGTAATTATTGTATGAGATCCCATGCATTTTCAGAGAATTAAGGTTTTTTAACGATTTCACAAGAAATACGGGAGGTGTACCTGATAATTACAAAGAGAAATTGATAGAATAATAAAATGAATGGCTAGCTGAAGAAGGAGAAAGATAAATGTGAAATTCAAGTGAAAAAAAATCTTAGTTTAACCATTTTTTACACAAAACTGACTATTATTGATTTTTCAGAAATATTTGTTCATTTGCTTACATTTGTTGTTTGTCTCTGCTGTAAAAAGGAGGAGCACCAGATAAGAATTCATACATGACACATCCCTTTCAAAAGTAATAAAGATTAGCAAACACTTACACACCCACAGAATTTAATTATCTATGATATTCTTTAATAATAAAATCTTACAAGACTATACCAATCGACTTCTTTCCCATGAGCTTATCCGAGTAATATCTCCGGAGCTAAATATTCAGGTGTACCACATATCGTCTTAGTCTTCTCGCCATCTGTTGTTTTTATTTAGAAAAGTTTCAAATTATCAAATAAATTCATCTTTAACTCTTTGTATGTTTTTTTGGCATTTTTTGTACCTTCAATTCCTTGTTTTGAAAGTCCGAAATCACATATTTTTATGTTCCCATCTCCTCCAAGTAAAATATTCTCAGGCTTCAAGTCTCTGTAGATAGTGTTATGAGAATGGAGATACTCTAAAGCAAGGACGAGTTCAGCAATATAGAATCTTGCCATGTCTTCCTTGAAGTATCTAGCTTTTCTAATATGGTAGAACATTTCTCCACCTTGCATGAAGTCCATCACAAAATAAAGTTTGGTAGCAGTCTAGAAAGCAAATTTAAGCTAAACAATGAACGGTGAGTGCATGTTGACCATTATGTTTTTTTCCTCAATGGTCTTTAAACGTTAATGAGTTTTAGTTAAATTGGATTTTTTCAGCATCTTCATAGCATAGACCTTACCTAGTAAAAGATAAAAAATATTAAAATTTGGGGACTTGAAAATAAAAGGGGATTCAATTGCAATTGAACATTTTCCTCATGAATGAATCTGTTTTCAAAGTTTTAGCTTTGTTGCTGACATTTCCCTTGTTTTAAGGGTAATTTCCCCTTCGAAAATGAAATTTTAGGAGGTTGTTTATTCAGCTAAACCATGAAAGGAACTATCTATTTATTAGATTCACTCTATCAAAAAATGAAGGGGCTTAAGTATTTTGATTATTTTCTTGATTACCTGTGTCTTTTTTGCTGACTAGATAAACTTTTCCAAATGAACCCTCGCCAATTACCTTATTTGAAGATAATTAAAAGACTATTACATTTCTCTAGATCAATCACTTACCTTGAGTATGTCGAAATCAGCGAGATTCGTTTTGTTTTATTGAATTGATCCAGATTAACTGTCTCTTGCTCCTGATGATTCTTCACTATCATCATGGATGGATATTCTAGTAGCATCTTCTTAGCTAGGATGACTGCTAGTACTACTATAACTACTACCTTCAAGTTCATCTTTCTATTCTTCATTTCCAATCAATTTTTCTTTTCCTTCTTTCTCAGTTTCATTTTTGCTTGATCCAAATATCGATAAGCAGGCACCCATTTTTCTTAACTTCTTTTTTGAGTAAATTTTATGTTTCAACGCAGCTGACCAAACACCAAATATTAATTTTTTATTAAGATTAAGTGGGGTTTTTTTGATAAAAGAATTAGAATCCTGTAAAATAATGTCTTTTTTGTAGTCTTCTTAAAGTTATTAATAAATCAAAATATGAGATATTTGTTTTTGGGTATTTATGAGTTATTCTATGATTAATTTAGAAAAAACCTAAAAAATCAATAATTTATTGGCTAAAAAACATAAATGAAGAAATTGTATTTATATTAATGCATAAATTTGTCGCTATTTATCAAAAAAACTTTCATTTTTTGAGAAGCAATTAACAGCTTCGTTTGAAATGATGTGAGATGATAATGAAAGTTATAGGGAATAGGAAAAATATAAAAGATCTACAACACAATAGAATAGCTTTAAGATATTGAAACACAAATACATTAATGATAAAAAAACAATTACACTGAGAAGGGAAAAATATATTTCATTTCTTAGGATTTGAAGGCTGGGAGCCATCTTTGAGACTTAAATCAAGATCTTCTATTTTAAAACCAATTTTGTCAAGCACGCGCTATTGATTCACAGCGATAATGTGCTGGCAACTCTTAAACCATTGATTGTCTGGATTTAACTTTCCTGTTTAGAGAAATTTCAAGACAATATCTTAATTAGAACAGACTCTGACAAATCGATCAAGTTCTTCAGTATTCATAGATTTAGCATGTTTTTGATGCTTCAATGAGCTCTTCAAGGCTGCATTTTTAGTCCATCTCACAATTTAACGCAAATAGTCCAGTTTGTTAGCGTGAGAATCAGAGAGAATAACTGTATTCTTTCTTTGTTTATCCTGCTTTTTTTTTGAGTTTAATTCAAAGAATTCCTTGGAGTCTAATCTCCTACTTGATTAAGTAGATGTGTTTCAGGATATTATTTTTTAAAGATGCAGAATCTTCTGAGGGGTTAATGAATATCCTCAGTTCAAAACTAAACTCTTTAAAAAGAAAAATAGTTAATAGTTTTTTTTGAGATATTTCCTTTTTGTTGCAATGCAAATCGGAGATATTTTACATAGATAATTCAAAAATAAACCAACAATCTCATCAACATTAAATATTTCTGAATAAAAAAATCAGAGGAAATACCATAAATGGAGAGTATTTTCAGAGAAACTTTCTCTAGAATTTTAAGGAAACTCTCAATATCCCTATTGATTACTGAAATCTCTATTAAAAGGAGATTTATTGTTGTGAGGAAGATGATTGAGAAAATTTAGAAACCAAGGAAAGGAGGTAATCATATGTAGATTGAAAATACTATTTTCTTAAATTCACAAAGTATTAAACCATTATGGATGTATTCATTTTTTGTTTGGTTATTAGTAAGTAGTTACTGATTGATTATCTTCTTCAAAGTCTAATTTAAAACAAATCAAACACATGATTATCTTAATAAATAGTTTCCTTTCAAGAAAATTAATCGTTTTGTTTAACGTCAACTGTTTTACAAAATCCATTCATTTTAGCAATAACTGTTAAAAAATAATGTTTTAGGACCATCTTCATTTTTAAAGTAAAAACTTTTAAAATTCTTGAGGCAGAGTTCATATGTTGATTAATAATAATTATTGTAACTCTTACAACTTTTCAATGTGTCTCCTTCAAAGCAGAATAGATTCGGAT